>Ga0114964_10002596_pt1 | contig 12540 bp, 11 predicted proteins | sample C_131016_MF_Meta_FD_92638 | JGI IMG/M metagenome (GOLD analysis project Ga0114964, IMG submission 92638) | Freshwater microbial communities from Lake Croche, Canada to study carbon cycling - C_131016_MF_MetaG | ecosystem: Environmental > Aquatic > Freshwater > Lake | place: Lake Croche, Canada... | reverse complement strand
TCACGGCGATGCCCGCAGATTCTTGACCGCGGTGCTGCAAGGCATACAAACCAAAGAAGGTTAATTTAGCTACTTCTTCGCCCGGTGCCCAGACTCCGAATACGCCACATGCATCTTGGGGGCCTTTTTCGCCCGGCAACAACTCGTGATTAAGTCGACCATCCCCTGCCACACCCCGAGTCTACCCGCGAGCGCTCTGGGAAGGCTCAGCGACGTGACATCGGCATGCCTGGCTAGGACAATGAATCCATGGCTACCACACCGAGTTTGAGTCTGGTGGAACTTGCTATGCACACTCATATTGATTTTCCCGAGGATCGGGATGCCTTAGCCGCAGCAGTTCGCTTGTCGTTGGATTGGTTTGCTGCCAATCATCCTGGTCGGGCGGTTGAAGTACGTGTCCCGCCATTTCGAGTCGTTCAAATTTTGGGTGGGACCAGTCATAAGCGCGGCACTCCACCGGCTGTGGTTGAGATGGCACCCGCCACCTGGATTGATCTCGTCACAGGTCAGCGAACCTGGGAAGTGCTCACAGCCACCGGCGAAATCATTTCTAGTGGAGAACGAAGCGACCTCAGCGAATTGTTCATTAGGCCGCTTATCAAATCTCGTTAACCAAAAAGTGCAGGCAGCGTTGCTTCACTTGCTGCGTGCAGACTCGAAATCGAGACGCTGAGAGTTTCCCCATAGACATTGTCGAGTTGCAGCACTTGGTCACCAATTGACCCAAGCTCCGAGTCCACAACACCAACGCGGATCGCAGTAAACGAACGGGCATTGCACATTTCCGTAAAACGCATTTCTTCGCTTCGCGCCACAACGACAACGGCGCGGGTGGCCGATTCACTCCATAGAAAAACAAATGGATCAAAGTTGTCTGGAATCCACAAACGAGCACCCTTGCCGGAGCGCATTGCCATCTCGGCAATTGTTTGTGCGATGCCACCATCAGAAACATCGTGTGCCGCAGACAGCATGCCATCGCGCGAACCTGCAACCAAAATCTCGGCCAGAGTTTTTTCCTTGCCCAAGTCAAGCGCCGGTGGAAGTCCACCAAGGTGATTGTGAATTGCATGCGCCCATTCAGATCCCGCTAGTTCATCACGTGTGTCACCTAGAACATAAATGAGTTCGCCATCTTCATCCCATGCCATCGGCGTACGGCGATCAACATCGTCAATCACACCCAGTACACCAACAACCGGTGTTGGGTGAATTGCAACGTCACCAGTTTGGTTATAGAAGGACACGTTTCCACCAGTAACCGGAGTGTTCATCTCCAGACAGGCATCAGCTAGACCAGTGATGGCCCGCTCGAACTGCCACATCACATCAGGATCTTCAGGAGAACCAAAGTTCAAGCAATTCGTCACCGCTAATGGAACAGCGCCAGTCGCCGCAACATTGCGATAAGACTCAGCAAATGCTAATTGGGCGCCCAGGTACGGATCAAGGGCCGCAAAGCGCGCATTACAGTCCGTGGACACTGCCACGCCACGACCGGTGACTTCGTCAACGCGAATCATTCCGCTATCTTCAGGCTGGGCCAAGACGGTGTTACCCATGACATAGCGGTCGTATTGCGAGGTAACCCACGTCTTTGCCGCAAGGTTTGGTGTGCCAACCATTGCCATCAACGTTTGTTGAATCTGCGCAGCCGTAGTAGGACGCGCAAGATTTTCTGGGCCATTGGCTTGGCGGGCATCCATCCAGGTCGGGCGGGCGTAAGGACGTTCATAAACTGGACCATCGTGAGCGACCGAACGTGGCGGAACATCAACAATTTGTTCGCCATGCCATTCAACAGTCAATCGACCTGAGTCATTCACTTCGCCAATGACGACAGCTTCAACGTCCCACTTCTTGCACACAGCCATAAAGGCTTCGACCTTCGCAGGTTCAACGACGGCACACATACGTTCTTGTGATTCAGACATCAAAATTTCTTCCGGCGACAAAGTGTGATCGCGCAACAGCACTCGATCTAGCCACACGTGCATGCCGCCTTCACCATTGCTGGCAAGTTCGCTTGTTGCACATGAAATTCCTGCGCCACCCAAATCCTGGATGCCTTCAACAAGGCCTGCATGGAGAACTTCCAGAGTGCATTCAATCAAAAGCTTTTCCATAAATGGATCGCCGACCTGAACACTCGGGCGCTTTGCCGGGCCGTCGGCATCGAATGTTTCGGATGCAAGAACGCTCACACCACCGATGCCATCGCCACCAGTGCGCGCACCATAAAGAATGACAGCGTTGCCCAAACCAGTTGCTTTCGCAAGGTGTATGTCAGCGTGCTTCATTGTTCCAATACATAATGCGTTGACAAGTGGGTTGCCTTGATAGCTGGAATCAAAAACAATTTCTCCGCCAATGTTTGGCAGGCCTAGACAATTTCCGTATCCACTGATGCCTGCCACAATTCCTGTGAGTACGCGGCGAGTGTCTGGATTCGTTGGATCACCGAAACGCAGTGGATCCATGACCGCTACTGGTCGTGCACCCATGGAGATAATGTCACGCACAATTCCGCCAATACCTGTAGCAGCACCTTGATACGGCTCGACGTAGGAGGGGTGATTGTGTGATTCGACCTTGAATGTCACTGCCCAGCCATCACCGATGTCGACAACACCTGCGTTCTCGCCAATGCCGACGAGCATCGCATCATTCTTTGGTGCCTTTTCCCCGAACTGACGTAGATGCACTTTGCTGGACTTGTAGCTGCAGTGCTCGGACCACATGACTGAATACATGGCAAGTTCAGATGACGTCGGACGTCGACCCAGGATGTTCTTGATGCTGTCGTATTCATCAAGTTTCAAACCAAGTTCACGATAAGGCTGTTCGGCAGTTGGTGTTTCGGTTGCGTGACCTACGGTGTCCATGCTCATACTGTTACTCGGCCATTCGTCACAAGCGAGGTCAATACAGATGCGAAGAAGCCAAGACCATCAGTTGTTGGTCCAGTCAACTCTTCGACAGCATGTTCAGGGTGTGGCATAATTCCAACGACATTTCCAGCCGCATTAGTAATTCCCGCAATGTCACGGCGGCTACCGTTTGGATTAAGTTCGAGATAGCGGGCAATCACACGGCCTTCGCCTTCAAGTTCATCAAGAATGCGTTCATCTGCCACATAGCCGCCTTCACCATTTTTGAGTGGTACAACAATTTCTTGACCTACCTCAAATGAATTGGTCCATGCAGAACTGTTGTTTTCGATTCGAAGTTTCTGATCACGACAGATGAAATGCAAATGATCATTACGTGTCAATGCGCCAGGCAACAGATGCGACTCACACAGAATTTGAAACCCATTGCAGATTCCTAAAACAGGAAGCCCGCCATTGGCAGCGTCGACAATCTTTTCCATGACCGGTGCAAAACGAGCAATTGCGCCGCAACGTAAGTAGTCACCATAAGAAAAACCGCCGGGCAGCACGATTGCATCAACTGCATGGAGGTTGGCATCGGCATGCCATAAAGAAACTGCTTCGCCGCCTGCAATGGTGACGGCACGGGCAGCATCACGATCATCGAGTGAGCCGGGGAATGTGACGACTCCGATGCGTGGACTCATGCCTCAACTCGCACTGTGTAATCCTCAATGACTGGATTGCTCAGGAGCGACTCTGCGATGCGGTTGATGTCGGCCAGCTTTGCATCATCAATGTCGCCGTCGATGCTGAGAACAAACTGCTTGCCCTGTCGCACGTCGGCCACACCTGCAAGACCAAGGCGACCGAGTGCTCCCATAACTGCGCGACCTTGTGGGTCAAGAATTTCCGGTTTCAACTTGACGTCTACTACGACGCGGGCCATGGGCACTCCAAAAGTCATCGGGATGACCCAATCTTACGCGTTGGCCTAGTTGCTGCTCGCCTTGCCCTAACGATGTGTCACGCTTTCAGAGTCAGAAGGATCGAACTACGTACCAGGTGCACTACCGCTTTGTCCCGCCCATAACTTTGCGTTTGATGCGACCGGCAACAGCGCGCGCTCGTCTGCCGACTTGCCAAAATAGCCCGTTATTTGCTTCAAGATACTTTCGCTCAAATTCTTTGGCTCGCTTGGTCTGGACAACTATCTCCGCTTGGCGATCATGAAGCAGGTTACCCATTTCAGTGACTTTATCTTTATGAAGAATTTTCAGGGCCGCGATTTCGGCATTGAGTTCTTTCTTCACCGCGCGTAGATCTTGTTCGCCTTGATCTTGCGCGGCTTGGGTACGTGCAATCAATTCAGACAGTGTCCGCGCAAGGACAACTGACGTTGCTGACGAAAGTTCTGCAGTAATCGCAGCAATAGAAATCCCATCAACCGCTAACCAAGCCAGTGGCGCAAAATGCAAAGTTGACGTTGCGTTGTATCGGTGTGCCTGCACATATCCCAGATTGTAGAGAATCTCTTGCACCTCTTGGAGATTCTCTTCAGTCTGCGCTTCTACAAATATGTGTGGTTGACACCGTGCCAATGTTTTAGCCGCACCGCGCAAGGCAAAAACTTCAAATCCCTCAACATCAATCTTTATCAACGAGACATCCAAGTCACCACCAACATCGTCAATTGTTGTTACTTCGATTGGTACGCCATTCTCGGATTCACCGATGCGGGCCATGCCCGAATTTGAATCTTGCGGAATATCAAGAACCGCAGTACCAGGTTCGGCTCCTGCCGCTTTTTGTATGGCACGAACGTGGGTAAAGCCATTGTCTTCAATATTTTTTTCTAACCATGAAAACGAATGTGGATTAGGTTCAAGTGAAATAACACCCGCACACTTTGTCATTGAACCAAAGAACGTTGTGTGATTTCCAATCTGTGCGCCAACATCCAAAATCCATCCACGTGGATCAAGCGTGGCAACGACGTCCAGCATCTCTATTTCATAGAAATCGCAAGAGCGAATAACTGCTTCTATAACCCAGTCCCCATCGGGACCTGACAGCGCAATGTCTTTCCCGGCCGAAGTGAAGTGTGTAGTTGCCATTGAGTGACCTTACGGAGGATAGGATTTGCAGGGCAAGTGATATGTCCAATTTAGCGCCAAATGGGCCTAATAGACGGAGTGACCATGCGAGTTATCAGTGTTGTCGGAGCCCGACCCCAGTTCGTCAAACTCGCCCCAATTAGTCACATGTTTGCCAGCGGAAATATCGAACACATCATCGTTCACACGGGTCAACATTACGATCCGGAAATGTCAGACAGCTTCTTTGAGCACCTAAGTATTCCTCGACCAGACTTTAATTTGGGAATTGGCTCCGGTTCGCATGCTGCACAGACTGGTTCGATGCTAGAGCCACTTGAAAAAGTTTTTCAAGACACCAACCCTGATTGGGTTCTTGCCTACGGAGATACAAATTCCACGCTGGCGACTGCTATCTCAGCGGTAAAGATTCATAAGCGGCTCGCGCATCTGGAAGCAGGACTTCGATCTTTCAACCGCGAAATGCCCGAAGAGCACAATCGCATCCTGACCGATCATGCAGCTGATCTACTCTTGGCGCCAACACAGATTGCAATGGAGCACCTTGCAAATGAAGGTTTGTCCGAGCGCTCCATGCTCGTTGGGGATGTGATGACTGACGTATGTTTGCAGATTGCTCGTGATAACGAAGGTGCATTTAATTTGCCGCAAGGACTCACATCCGGCAACTACTACCTGGCTACAATTCACCGCGCAGAAAACACTGACGACGAGAACCGTTTGAAACACGTGATTGGGACACTGTCAGGAATGGATTTTCCAGTCGTTCTCACTGTTCATCCCCGCCTGGCCAGTCGCGCTGAGTCATTTGGTATTGCCTTGGACGAAGGCAATATTGTTCCAATCGGACCGCTGAGTTACCCCGAAATGGTCTCGGCCACGGTCCAAGCCCGCGGAGTCATTACCGACTCGGGTGGCTTGCAGAAAGAAGCCTTCCTAGTACACACTCCGTGTGTCACCCTGCGCACTGAAACTGAATGGGTTGAGACCGTTAAATCAGGTGTGAATCTTGTTGATGCCAACGCCACCTCAGCTCAAGTGATCGACTTCATCAAGGGACTAGAGGGCGCAACCTGGCCCACATTAATGCCATATGGCACAGGCGATGCTGCCCTTCATGTCATGAATGCGCTGCTCACTCGCTAGTAAACTCGGCCTATGGCACAGAGTGAATCACGCCCATTGAAAGTCCTGATGCTCGTCGACAATGGCATCGTTGGCGATAGTCGTGTTCAGAAATCTGCCCGAGCTGTCGCTGATGCTGGCCACGAAGTTCATCTCGTTGGACTCTGCGTAAACGGAGTGCCTGAGACAAAACCAGAGATTCCCGGCGTCACTGTCTACCAAGTTGCAACCAATGCCAGTTTCAATCAGCGCAAACTTTCAAGTATTCCTAGGAATCCGCTCTACATGATCGGCTACTGGGATCGCGAAGCTACGAACCGTGCCCAGCGGCGAAATGCCTACCGCCTTGCAGCTGTACCCGTCATTCGTAAATCAAGCGCCACGTTAGGCAAGGTGGCGAAAAAAATATACAACCTCACATTTAAATTCCACCAACTTCGATTGTTCATACATCGGTTTGCACTCCTGAACGGCTCACGCAACCAAACAAGTGTCCTTGGCAAGATTCGCGGGCGCCTCACGCTGATTGTTCGTCCCAACACAGCATGGAAATCTCTAGCGCCGATTTTGAAAGACCTCGAACTTTCTGCTGATGGAATCATTGCTCAAATAAATCCAGATGTTGTTCATGCGCATGATTTTCGTGCGCTTGGTCCTGGCGCACGAGCAGCAATGCGACGCGGCGGTAAAAAGAAAGTTGTCATTGTTTATGACGCGCACGAGTACTTGCCTGGACTCACTGCGACACCTTACGTTGCTCAATTAGGTTACGAAAACTGTGAGTCACAATATATAAAGCACGCCGACCACATCGTCACGGTTTCTGAACGAATTGCTGACCTTCTTATTAAACGACACGGCCTTAGCGAACGGCCACGAATCGTGCTGAACGCGCCACCGCTAGATAGTGCGGCTACCACATCTCGCAATTTGCGCCAGGAATGTGGAATCAGCGAAAGTACGCCGCTGGCCGTGTACCTGGGTGGTGTGAGTCCACTTCGTGGCCTCGATGTGGTTGTAGAGGGACTTGTCGAAATCCCAGATCTACATATCTGCTTCGTCTATACGATGAATCCCACATTGCAAGCCATCGTTGACGACGCATCGGCACGAGGTGTCGGCGATCGACTTCATGTTGTTGACTATGTTGCCCCACATGAAGTGGTTCCTTACATTGAGTCAGCAACCATAGGACTCGTTCCACTGTTGCATACCTTGAACCACCACAGCGCTTTGCCAAGTAAGTTTTACGAATACGCCTGTGCGCAAATCCCAATCTTGGGAAGCGATGTATTCACGGTTGCCAAAACTTTGCAAGACACTGGACTTGGTGAAGTCTTTATCGCTGGCAACCACAAGGACTTTGCTATCAAGTTAAAGGCAATGCTCACCGACAGTCAGAAGTACCGAGACGCATACAAGGACGTTGACCGCAGTCAATTTACCTGGGAAGCACAGGTCGAAACTTTGCAAGAGCTCTACACACAGATAAGCCGTGAGTTTTATGGAGCTTCGTAAGACTGCCGGAAAAATTAAGCGGAAAATCACTGGAACTAGTCCTGGCTCGAAACCTGCACCTAAGGCAGTTGCATTGGCATTCCCTGACATTTCAGGCAAGGTAAAGAGCGGTCAACCACTTTCAGCAGCCGGTCACAAAATTTTGCAGGCTGGAATTACTGACTTGGTTGCTCAAGGAAATCTCCTTGACATTGACGGCTTCTTTGGTGATCTTGATAAATATGAAGAGACAACGGAACAGGCTGCTGTCGCACACTCGTTGGTCATTGGTTGTCTACTAGGCGAACATATTCCCAAGCAATTTCAAGATTCGGTTGCCGTAGTCATGAACGCCGCTGACTCCGCACCAACGACAACTGAGTGCGATGAACTTTTAAACAAAGCGCAAGACATGCTTTTTCATAGTTTCTTGCATTTTGCTGGAAACGTGTCCCCGCTGAGTCAGAACCCGAAAAAATTTCTTCAGTGGTGGGATTCAAGCACTTCGGTTCAAACAATTCTGAATGGTGAGATTCGCGATCGGGCTAACGCACGTGCCACTGTGACAAAATCGAACATTGCATCAGGTGTGTGCTTTACAACTTTTACTAACAGAAATTTTCTGCAGCAAATCATGGATCACGCCGACACTGTTTCCAGCGGTAATGCACAATTCATCGACATTCGTAGTAAAGAATTCGCCCGTGTCCCATTAACTATTGACGAACAAATTGCATTTGTTCGCGGCAACCATGAATGGGATTCGTCAACGATTGATTCAATTCGGAACAATGACACAATTTTTGTTGAATGGGGTCAGCGTGCTGCGGTTGTACTGAGTCACCTTGCGCGCACTAATCAACGAATAGTAGTTCGCATACATAGTTACGAACCCTTCACAATTTTTCCCTACCTCATTGACGCAGCCGGCATCGATCAATTGATTTTTGTCTCGAGCATCATTCGAAATCTGGTTTTCGAGGCAACACCACATTTGGCGTCCATCCCGACAGTTGTCTTGCCTAATGCAATGAACCTTGTTCAATTCACGCCGGAGAAGAGCAGCAAAGCCGCTAAGACACTCACCATGCTGGGGTACGGAAATCCCGAAAAGGATCCTAAGTGGTCATTGCAGGTACTGAAAGAGCTCGTTGATTCAGATCCTGAATGGCGCCTGCAATGTGTTGGCCACTTCTTCCCACGCACAACGCGACCTGCGGACGTACGATACGCCGAAGAATTTAAGGCTCTTATTTCAGAACTTGGGCTAGACGAACACGTAGACCTCATTGGTCAAGTTGATGACGTCAGTGCCGCTCTTCGCGATACCGGCTGGATTCTGAGCGCGAGCATTCGTGAGTCATTTCATCAGGCGGTTGCTGAAGGTGCCGCAAGTGGTGCAGTTCCTGTGGTTCGAAACTGGCCAGGTGTTGCGCAATGGGGCGGTCCGGCAGATATCTATCCTGCTGATTGGGTTGTTAACACTCCCCTCGAAGCCGCTGATCGGATCCGCCGCCTTGAATCCACCCGAGTTGAAACCGGTTTGGCCGCACGAGAATGGGTCCTTAGTAATGTGGACTGGTCGGTAGTCGCTGATCGCTACACAACTGCTATCTGGGGAGAGTAATGACAAAGCCACATGTGGTTTTCTTAGCTATTGGCTTCCCACCAGCATCAAAAAGTTCAACCTACCGCCATCGTGCTTCAGCGAATGCGCTCATTGATGCTGGTTTTGCTGTCACCATCCTTAACGCGAGTAGAGCAGCCTGGGAGCAAGAAACCGGCGTTGATGAAAGTCTTTTAGATGGTGTCCATCCCGACATAGACATTGTTGAGTTGCCACTGTTTCGCGAGGATTTAGAAACAGACATCCGTACCTACTCAGAAGAACGCGTTCTTGATTTCAATGCGTGGCGGGACGAACTTTTTAACCGTGACTTAGATTTCTTTCCAGAGCGTGTGTTCGGTCATTGGTTGCCTACGTTGTGCAAGGCCATAGATGACATTCAAAAGGCGAAGCCAATTGACTTCGTGCTCGCTTCGCCCGGACCTTACGTTGTATTAGGCGCAGCACAACATGCATTTGATAACTACGCGATCCCCTACGCGTTAGATTATCGAGATGGATGGTCAGTTGACGTCCTCACGGGCGAACAGGCATTTACAGATTCAAGTAGCGAAGGTGTGCTGGAAAATCGTGTACTTGAAAATTCATTGTCCACGACTTTTGTGAATGAAGCGATACGTGATGCGTACGCTCAGCGATACCCGCAATACGCAAATGCCATGCATGTATTTCGCAATGGCTACGTTGCAATGGATCTTGATGGGTACACACCACATCCACTTCGTCGAAATACGAATGACCCAATTCGTTTCGGCTATGTCGGCACACTCAACATTGTTAACGATGATGTTGAGAAGATCCTCGAAGCCTGGGTAGCCGCCCGCGAGATCAATAGCGAAATTGCTAATGCCACGTTCACTATTGCCGGACATCTAGCCGCCGGTTCGTCTCGCAGCACGGGTAGCAAGCAGCAACTGATCGAGAAGTATCGCGATCACGGCGTGCTCTATTCGGGTCCAGTCAAACGTTCTGAATTAGCTGGTACCTATAGCCAGTTCGACATCGCACTATTCACTGCGGTTGGTGCAAAGTTCGTCACCTCTGGCAAGGTCTACGAACTTATGGCAACTGGACTTCCCATTGTGTCCGCCCATGACCCAGAACTTGAAGCCGTCAACGTCCTGCGCGACTACCCACTGTGGGCGCCAGCAAGAGCATTCGACATCCCGTCCATAACTCAGGCGATGCTGCACGCAGTCCGACTCTTGGATTCGATTACTGCTGAAACTATTTCGCGAAGCCAAATGTACGCACAACAATTTGAACGCACGTCGTCGTCACAGAACTTTGCGCGCACTCTTCGTCAACTACTTCAGGAGCGTTCAACATGAACGAGCCACAAGTAGTAATTTTCCAATACAGGGCCTTTACACCCGACATTATTACCAAGTTGCTTGGCGAAGTTCCCGGCACTGTGAACCTCTCAGGATTCAGCGGTGCAAGCGGATATCACCCAGATTTAGCAGAATTGCGAATCGTACTGATGCAGGCCGGCGGACCGGGCGTTGCCGAAAAGACCTTTATACGCAAAGTGCGCAATGTATTGCGTCGTAAGTATCGGGCACTGCGCAAGAAAATCACACAGCGCCTCAAGCGGTTAGCCCAGCGCAAAGCACTGGATGGAAAGTTACTGATGTGGAAGCGGCTAGCGAGCCAAACTGATCTGATTGTTAATTTGCTTGAGACAGACGCACTCGTCGCACTCGATAATCATTCGGTTTACAGCGTGTGGCAATTGGCAAAACGTTCGGAGAAGCCAGCAACACTCAATGGCTTGCCAGCATTACAACTTTGGCTAACCAAGCGCGGTTAGCTGCAGCTCTGAATTTTCTGGGGATTCAGCTAGCTTTGGTTTCCACTCAGGAAAAAGTCCAGCGTATACACCCACCAGTTGCGTGTGATCGATTTTCCAATCAGCATCAACTTGCATCTCGTGAGTAACTTTTTCCCGAAAGCTTGCGGTATCTGCCAATACTGTTTTCAGAGCGAGCGCGAGCGAATGTGGATCATTTGACGTAAATACTTCACCATTCCCTGCCTCGCGAACTAACGCACTCAAGGTTTCAACATCACTCACAACTATCGGAAGACCAGCACGCACGTATTCAAACCATTTATTTGGCAACGCATACTGGTGATTCAGCACAAGGCGCCCATCGATGTGACTTGGCATCGGATGCACAGCAACATCAGCAGTCCGTAAATAGTGGGCAACTTGTCCAGGAGATACGAATGGCACAACGTGTAAACGTTCAGCAATCGACGCGTACTTTCCTGAATCCAAATACCCACTGAGGGAATTCAGATGCGGGGCTACAACTGCCAGATGGGCATCATTAATTTCCAGCATGGCATCAAGAAGTGTCGCTAACCCTCGCTGCGGGGCAACGCTTCCACTGTAAACAACAAGAGGGACCGAATCGTTGAGACCTGCGTCGTGCCGCACATCTCGTGGACCCACGACCGTATCTACCAACGGGGTATTTCGAATGACCGTCACTTTGCATGATGGATTCTGTCCATCAGTAATTTTCTTGGCAATGACCGGACTGACCGTAATGACAGCCTCGGAAAGTGCAATTCCGATTTGTTCTAGTTGCTCAAAGTATTTTTGCAATGGTCCAGCCTGGTCGATTCCAGGTAAATATTCGTGAGCGTCATAAACCAGCTTCTTTGTACCGCCATACACATCTAACCCAAGTTCAATGGCTTTGTAATCCTGAATATGAACGACGTCAAAACTTTCAATGTCGAGCGCAGCGCGCATACGTCCAGCAACTTGCTTGGAGTAACTTTCCATTGATCGAATACGGCCCCGAGCGGCAACACCAGGAAATTTCTTAGCCAACGATTTTGCGCGCGACGAAAGTGTTTTTCCTGAGCTGTTTGTACTTGCTATACGTGCACTGCCAATCGGGAATATTTCAATGTGAACTGAACCGAGCCAACCAGTTTGCCTCAGCCCACGCGAACTGACACCAACAAGAGTGACGTCGCATCCAGCAAGAGAAAGGGACTGCGCTTCTTTTTGCACACGAGAATCACCCTCGATGGCGTTCCAAACAACCATCAATACACGCGGGGTCTGCTCAGCCACTATAAGTATCCTCATCAGTGCTTAAGGCCGTACAACACAACTAAATTGTTGTTGTGACCACATTATGCAAACGAGCCTACTCATTAGAATCAGGCTCAATTGCGCTAACATGGTCAAGTGCCTGCAGAGACCCGCGAGTTAAGAGTTTACGAGGCAAATCGCGTCGGTTTGCCACCGCTGGTTCCTTACTTCCGTGAAATG
>Ga0114964_10002591_pt1 | contig 12556 bp, 8 predicted proteins | sample C_131016_MF_Meta_FD_92638 | JGI IMG/M metagenome (GOLD analysis project Ga0114964, IMG submission 92638) | Freshwater microbial communities from Lake Croche, Canada to study carbon cycling - C_131016_MF_MetaG | ecosystem: Environmental > Aquatic > Freshwater > Lake | place: Lake Croche, Canada... | reverse complement strand
TTACCATTTTTTATTATTTCATTTCAATTTTACAATTTTTTGCTTTGTTATAAATAAATAGCTAGGTTGCTATGGTATTCAAAGAATTATGTCTAGATTATATTAAATTACATAAAAAATTGTTTTGGTCGTATCTCGTTGTTGCATCACTTTTTTATATGATAAAAGTCTTGGTAACGCCAATGATTTATTCCAACATTATGGAAATTGAAAAAAATGGTTTCATGAGTATTATGAAACAAATCTTTTCGATTTGGATCCTTATTGGTGTCTTTTACATTATTAAAATGAAAATGGAAAATGTTATTTTTACAGAATTTCTCTCTTTTTCCCGTCGAAGACTTTTACGCTTGTTTCTAGAAAAAAATAAATCGGATTTCAAAGATGCTAGTGTTTCATCTGATATTATTCGTATTTTTGAAGTAACACGTTATATGAAAGAAGTGTTTGCATGGGTTTCCCAGTCGATTATACCAGTTTCTATTATTACAGTCATTATTAATGGTTATTTTATCTATAACGTACCACTTCTGGGTGCAATCAATTTATTAGGTAATTTTACTATTTTAAAGTACTTGGAAGCTAATTACAAGAAACTAGTTAATCATTCAAACAATCGTGAAAATGAATACATGGAAATGATTAAAAAGTTTGACGAAAATTTTAATAATTTACTCAATATTTATCTCAATAATCAAATCGAACAAACGTTGACAGATAATGAAAATATTGAAAAAGACTATACAAAGACATATAAAACTACCAATCAAGAAGTGATTAACTTTATTAATACTTTTAAAGGTATTATTTATGTGTTTGCCATGATTTCGTTGTTTGTTCTTTATAAACAAAAAACGAACAACGCAAGCACGAGCGCAACCGAAAATAATATTTCTACCAAACAGTTCATTACCATTCTTTTTATCTTTACTTTTTACATATCAACATTAGAAAATATTTCAGAAGATATTCCAGTAATTATCATGACGGTTGGTAACATTAGAAATGCAGAACCGTTTTTAGAAGGTGCAATGACCATGGACAAACGCGATAAAAAACTTGACAATTTTCAAGGAAATATCAAGTTTGATAAGATTAGTTTTAAATACAACACTAATAGTGACTATATTTTTAAAGATTTTTCAATGGATATACCCAAAGGAAGACGTATTGGAATTGTTGGTAAAACCGGTAAAGGGAAGAGTACATTGATGAAACTATTATTAAATTTTTATCAATTGGAAAGTGGTAATATTTATTTGGATGGTATGGATTCCAAAGAGATTGTTATTGATGATATTCGTAAACATATCAACTATGTCAACCAAAAAACAACTTTATTTAACGATACTGTTTTGAATAATATGAAATATGGGAATAATGCGAGTGATGAAGATGTGATAAACTTGTTAAATATTTACGATTTGATGCAAATTTTTGATAATGTAGAGACTATTGTGGAAAAAAATGGTGCCAATATTAGTTTAGGTATGCAAAAAGTGATTTTCTTGGTTCGAGGGATATTGAAAAATTGTCAATTTTTTATTTTTGACGAACCATTTACCAGTATTGATCAAAAAACAAGAGGAAAAGTGTTACGTTTAATTGATGAAAAAACGCGCGGAAAAACCGTGATTGTTATTACACATGATACAGAAGGGTTTGAAAAGATATTGGACAAGATGATTGAACTCTAAACCGCTTTTTTAAAAAAGCGGTGCCAAAAACAAGATAAATTTTTAGATTTGTAAAAATTTATACTTATAATAAAGATGAAAAACATAGTGATTATACTCATTATAGTAATTTTAGCTACTTTGTTATTTCTTCGTAAACGTAACCAAAGTAAAAGTATTGGAAATCAACCAATTAATACTTTAAATTTACAGCGCAGCACATGTGATAAAACAAAATGCCCAAGCCAGTTATGCGGTGTTATTCATGAAAACTCAAATGTTGGAAAAGATAGTGAAGATTGTTGTCCTGAAGGAACCCTTTCAACAATTGATAGAGGAATGCGACGTTTTTGTTATGGACTAGATGATGGAAAAGATTGTTTTGAAGATGGAATGTGTAAATCTAACTATTGTGATATAATAAATAAAAGTAAAGGAACTGGTATTTGTAAAGTAAAATATTGTAATGAAGATACTGCGTGTTCAAATAATGCATGTGGATTTATGAAAGTGGGTGATGAATCAAAAGTTTGTTGTTATCAAACAAAATATGGACCTGGTAAAAACATACGTTCGTCTGGTGATTATTATTGTACCAATATGCCCGAAGAAAGCGTTTGTTATAATAATGAAATGTGCGCACCTGGATTCGTATGTGTAGGTAGTAGTTTATTCTCAGACGGAGTTTGTAAAAAAATTACTTGATCATGTATATTTATAATATATTTTTATTATAAATGTAGTAAAAACCCGTTTATGGTGGATCAAAGCTTTTCGTGTCTAAAATAGTTGATAGCAAGTAAAATTTTACATATTTTTGTTTTTATTATTAAATTAATAAATGTCTTTTATTCAAATAACTAGTAACAAAATAGGAAATTCAAATGCAAACATACAATTTTCATCAACTGGGGTGAATGTAACTGGTAATATGAATGTATCTTCATTTAGTATAGGAACACAATCTTTAGCAAACGTGGCAACAAGTGGTAGTTATACTGATTTAAGTAATAAACCGACTTTAGCAAGCGTAGCAACAAGTGGTAGTTATACTGATTTAAGTAATAGACCGACTTTAGCAAGCGTAGCAACAAGTGGTAGTTATACTGATTTAAGTAATAAACCAACTATACCACAATTACCGACTTTAGCAAGCGTGGCAACAAGTGGAAGTTATAAAGATTTAAGCAATAAACCACTAAATTGTTTTAATGTAGAATCACCATTTTGTGATATCAATATACCTAGCACAAACATATCAAAATATGAAAATCTTTTAACTAAATCACAAGTATTTGTACCTCAAACAAACGGTAAATTAAATAATATTAGTGTTTATTGTTCAAATTCAAGTCCTTCTTATACAAATGAATATTACTTAAATGCAGGAAGAATTACGTTAACAGTATATCATAGTACTACACAATTAGGAACACCTGTTACAATAGTACCACCAGCAAGTTCTTATCCCAATTATTGGCAATATAACTCATTTAACTTTAGTAATCAATCTATTATACTTTCTGCAAATATATCATATACATTTATATTAACATCACTTTCAGATACGGCTGCACAAGGCTGGTTACCTATGTTTATTGATAATACATTAGCTTATCAAGTTTATATAAATCCACAAATATATCTACAAAATTTATCTATTGATAACGCATTAACTATTAATGGAGGTGCAACCATTAGTGGAGGTGCAACCATGGATAAATTAACGCTTTCTTCTTTTCCAGTCTTAACATCAGCTTCTAGTGTATTTTCTAATTTACCAACTTCTAATTTTGTATTTGGTAGTACATCTTCAATACAAATTCCATCAACGCAAAATATATCATTTATAACGGATGCAAATACATCATCTCCTTGGTATAACGGTACATTTAATGGACATAATCCATTACCAAGCGCAGGAAATCCTGGATTATTAATTGATCTAGGAACAAGTGCATCAGTTGGTATAAAAACTATTAAATTAAATGCACAAAATCCTAATTATACAAAAACAACAACAACTCCTAATATATACTATGGTGATGTTGTTAATTTTGTGATATTTAGAGGTGGATTAAGTAATGGTACTTATCTTTTTAAAATAGTTCTTCCACCAGCATTTAATTCTAATGCAGGGGTATGTTCATTTTCTTTAGGAGTTATTACTAGTAGCAATAATACAACACCGTCTAATTTTAAAATGTCTAATGTATATTGTCTTAATCCAAACATATATACAGGAAATACAGTAGGTGGTCCTGATAATTATTTAATCATGAGCGTGTTGGTATTGACAGATGAATCAAATGGTAATTTAATATATTTTCCATCATTAGCAAATTATGGTAATTTTTATTCAAGTTAGATTGCTTTGTTTGGCAATGAAGAAGAATCATCATTTATAATAAAAATATATTATAAATATAACAAGTAGTACCTTAACACAGTACCTTAACATAGTACCTTAACATAGTACCTTAACACATTAGCTTGACCACATAGATTTGATCGGCGATGGCTCCGCCAGTCTATTAAAAAATAGGCTGTCTAAAAAATAATGGATAGTATTTTAGACAATTGCCCATAAAAATGTAGATGATTCTCGTAACGCTTCAAGCAGTTCTCCGATTGTTGTAATATCTGCACCTACAACAACACTTGTACTTGCAGATGTAAATATGGTTTGACCCATCCATGATGAAAATGCAGATTCTCCTACGGCAGTTCCAGTTGTTACTTCTCCTGCTAATCCTGCAGCATTTATCGAAACAATTGCTGTATCACATACAGTTGCAGTAACCGCTGCACTATATGTTGCTAAAAATGCAAGTCCTATTGCAGCAATTAATATAATTCCAACAGCAATTATACAAAATACTATAGCCCATTTTGGTACATGATAAGTATTTTCTTGCACAGGAGTCCATGTTAAACTTCCTTGAATAAAAAAAGTTTTACCAGTACTTTTATCTGTTACATTACATTTAACAAGTGATACACATGTCACTTTTTCTTCTGTAATATTTATAGTTGGTGTAATTGTCAAAGAACTCCCATCTGATGTTTTTGATACTGTATAATTATAAAATTTTTTATCTTTATCAGTTAATTTTGAAAGTTGCCATTTATAACTATAATTACCTGAACCATTTTCAACATAACATTGTATACATTGATAAACAGGTGGTTGTGGATTTAAATTATCATTGATTACAATATTTGCATTTAATTCATTTTGATTCATACTAAACGTTGTATAATAATCCATTTTATATTATATTTTAAATTATAAAAAATAATCAACTAATTTATCTTTGTATTAATTTTTAAAGTTAAATCAACATTAAAATTATTTGTAAAAATAGAGTAAAGATACCCCCATCCCCCATCCCCCTTACAAATATCTAAATACATCTTTAGCTCTTAAATATCCTGCATGTTGATATTTTGCATCTAATCCTTCCATTGCTTTAAAAGTAACATCTCGTAACGTATTTAATTGCCCCATTATTTCCACATAATTTTCTTTTGTCAACATTCGAAACAACTCTTCACCAATCGTGATAAATGAATCCATAATTTGTTGTTCTTCGCGTTTACGTAATGTATACTGATAAAACACATACGTTTTTTGTTTAAATGTTTTTTCATCGTGTTCACCAGTTAAATACTTTATACGTTCAGCATCACGATTTTCACGACGTGCAAGATTTACCAACGTTACTTGTCGATGATGCGTAAATTGTTGATAAAAAGTCTCGAATCTTTTTCTGTCGTTTAATGGTACACCACGTACTATTTCCAAAATGCTATAATATGTAGGCATGGGACCACAACCGCCGTGATCTTGACGATGTCGAGGATCTTGGATATTACCAGCTCGTAACATTCGAAAATATTCAGGATTATGGATAATACCTTCTTCAATTTCACCAGTTTTCCATGAAAATGCCGTGTGACATTGGATACAAAACATTTGGTCACAGCCTTCGGTCTTGTAAATACGAATATTGCATTTTGGACAAGGCTTTGTGGTTTTTAAAAGCTCGGTTATGGTGGCAACTTCATTGGGATCGCAAACGTGTTTGTTAGGGTAATTATTGGGATCGTTGTTGGGGTCACGCGCCTCTTTTACTTCTGTGTGACAGTCTTTGCAAATTTGTGTGTTACAAAGGCCGCATTTGTATTTATCGGATAAAAATCCACGGCAGTTTTCAACAGTGCATTTCATGATAAATTTTTTAAGTGTATTTGGATTGGTGGTGTAGATACCATTGTAGGGACGCATGCGTCGTAAAGGCGCCATGGAATTATAAATTTTATTTAATTCACTATCTAATTTACGACGAATAATACGTTGTTCACGAACAAGTTGGTCTTCATTGGCTTCATTTACATTCATGGCAGCTATGATTTTTTTGCTTTCATTTTCGTATCTTACAAGGGAGAGTTGTCGTTCGGCATGTTCTTGTAAAGGTGGTAAATACGTTTTTTCTTCTTCAAAGAGGATATTTTCGCGCATTTTACGGTATTCATCACGGAGAAAGTTTTTAGGGAAATGCTTGTTCATCATGTCGATGTTCCATTCTTTACGACAGCTCATACAGTGGGGTTGATGAATAGTGGATAATATATAAGTTTTGGTACAAGCAAGACATACGACATAAGGGCAAAAATCACAAGCAACAAGACGACGAGTAGTTTGATTTAAAGAGTTACAACATACGGTACAGTCAGTCATTTTATTTATAATAATTGATTATAAATAGCTTTTTTTTAGTTTAGTGATATATAATAACTTTACTTAACTTTAATTTTTATAAGTAGGCTCAAGCCGCCATGCTCGGTGGACTAATAAGACGTTATAAATAATATATAGTAATAGATGCTTGTGGACATTCTAATGATAAATTACTACTATAATTAAAACATATTGGTACGCCAATATTTGGAATAATATTAACATAAGATGAACCACCTCCACCTCCTCCGTCATTCCCTCCTGAACCTCCGTAATAACCACCACCGCCACCACCACCATTATATCCTGCATTACTTGCTTGTAAAGGTGGTCCACTGCCTATATTTGATACAATAATACCATTACTATTTGATATAAGACCTGCATCTCCCCCATATGGGCCGTTAAATTTATTTTGTTGACCACCACCACCACCTGCTACAACAATTGCATTAGATTGTGTAACGGATGTCACAAATATACCAGAATAACCCCCACCGGTACATGCTACACTACTGTTAGTTCCAGCACCACCTCCTATATTAACTTGAAAAAATAATATATTTCCACTGGAAACATTAAATAGTGTAGTTATTCGAGCAGCATAACCACCACGACAAAAGTCTTGTGTTCGTTGATTCTGTCCATATTGTCCATTTACAATTGCATATATATAATTTATACCAAGTGGTACTGTAAAATTGTCTGAAGCATAATATGTAGATGTATTCGATCCAGATAATGTAATAAACTGTGATGTAGTTAAAGAATCTATTTGTTTCGATGTAAATGATTTTATTTGTGATGAACTTAATACAGATAATTGTGTTGTAGTAAAATAAGGAATCTGTATACTTGTAAAAGAAGATATTTGTGTTGTACTTAATAAAGTTATTTGTTGTGTGGTTAATGAAGGTATTTGTGATAATGAAATAGTAGGAGATGATAACCCTAACAACTGAGTCGATGATAAAGATACAAAAGGCTGTAAAAGACTTTGTTGAGTTGTTGTAAAACTAGCTATTTGTGCACTAGATAATGTATTATATTGTTGTGAATTTAAATAATATATTTGTGATGTTGTTAATGAAACTAATTGAGATGTTGAAAAATAAGTTATTTGTGTAGTTGTAATGGAATTAATTTGTAAACCTGTAAAAGAAATAATTTCAGTTGTTGTTAATGATTTTATTTGTGATGAATTTAATACAGATAATTGTGTTGTGGTAAAATAAGGAATCTGTATACTTGTAAAAGAAGATATTTGTGTTGTACTTAATAAATTTATTTGTTGTGTGGTTAATGAAGGTATTTGTGATAATGAAATAGTAGGAGATAATACACTAGCAAGTTGTGATGATGTTAAAGATATAATATAAGGTGGTAAAAGATTATTTTTATTTGTTGTTAATCCTGATAATTGTTGAATAGATAAAGCATTATATTGAGATAATGTTAAATAATAATATTGTGATGTTGTAAAAGCAGACATTTGCGATGAAGTAAAATATTGCATTTGTTCTATACTTAATATTTGTAATTGAGGAATTGTAATAAACGGTATTGTTGTATTATTAAATGCCACGTTTTTTAATAAAGATATTTGAGTTGTACTAATAACAGGTATTTGACTAGTTGTAATACCAGAAATTTCTGTATTTGTCAGGTAAGGTACTTGGTTTAACGTAATAGCAGGTATTTGAGACAATGTAAATGATGAGAATTGACTAGAACTAAATAAAGATATTTGTGTTGATGTAAAATATGGAATTTGTAAGTTAGTAAATGAAGAAACTTGTGTGGTAGATAACCATGTTATTTCTTGTGCTGTTAATGATGGTATTTGTGATAAGGAAATAGTTGGTGAAGAAATAGATGCTAATTGACTTGATGTTAATCCAATAATATATGGTGGTAAAAGATTACTTTGAGATGTTGTTAATGTTAATCCTTGTATCTGTGTTGATAATAAATTATATTGTGGTAATGTTATATAATAAAGTTGTGTTGTTGTAAATGTCACAACTTGTGTAGTAGTTAATGTAATAAGTTGTACTTGCGCTGTTGTTAATGATTGTATTTGACTAGAATTAAAAACAGCAAATTGATTAATTGTAAATAATGATGTTTGTAATGTAGTAAAAGCTTGTATTTCCGTTGTAGTCAATGCACTCATACATGGGATACTTATGTATCGAATATTAATACTAGAAATCGCTTGTATTTGTGATGTGGATAAACACTTAATTTGTGTTGTACTTAATTGTTGTATTTGAGGAATATATAAAGCATTAATTTGTCCAGTAGTTAAATTACTAGTTACATTTATCTGTGCTTGACTACTCAAATTAGGTAATATAGCCAATGTATTTTGAAGTAAATTAGAAGGTAATGTTTGAATAGAAGATGATGTCATAATTGACATAAAATTACCTGATGCACTTACCCCTGATTGATTTAATGATAATTGCGCCGAAGAAAAAAATGTGAGTGATACACCTGCTGAAAGTGGCATTAATGTAGATGTAGATAATGTCACCAAACCAGTTGTCGTTACAGCAGTTACAGTTGTACCAGAAAAAACTCCAGGACCTGATACATACATTCCATTTACAATAGTTGGATCAGGAAGTGATAATTGAATGTTATTTGAAATTTGTGTTGTTGTACTTGTTAAACCTACTGTTGCATTAAAAAATGATAAAGGAGTATTGACTGCTAATGTAACACTATTATTTAATGATACATTAGATGATGTATTTGGTTGTATAGTCACACTTGTAATCACGCTTGTACCAGCTGGAATAGAAAAATTGTTTGCAGTCAACATCATTCCAGGTGAAAGTGTAACAGGTAAAGTTCCCAAATTAATTACTTGAATGGTAGAAGCTGTAAACGTTCCACTAGCTGTAGCTGTAGTAGTAGCTTGTTGTGGGTAAAAATAAAAAGTATTGTTTACACTTGTTGCTGTTGCATTTTGTGATAACGCTAATGTAGTAGTAGATAACAATATTGTTCCTAAAGAAATACCAGTACCATATACAACCATACCAGCTGTAATGGTGTTGGGAAGACTACCTGTTAATGTATTACTACCACTATTAGTAGATAATGTACATGTTGTCAAATTATAAAAAGAAATAGTAGAAGACCCGTTGAATGAACATCCATTATTTAATGTTAATAATTGTGTATTTGTATTGTACCCAGTTGCTTGTACCAAAATATTTGTTGGTATACCATATCCACTAACAACGCAAGGGTAAGTTATACTAGAAGTGCTTAATGAAGTAATATTAACAATATTGGTAGTCGGTAACGTATATAGAACTACTGGTGATATTGAAGTAATAGTAGGTACCATATTTAGTAATGTAGTAGTAAAAGATGGAAAAAGACTAGTTATAGATGTATTTGTAGTATTTGTTCCAATTATATTTATTGCAGCAGAAATAGCACTTGCATTATACGTAGAAGTAATATTAGTTGATGTTAATGATAAAGGTACAGGTAATTGTGGTGATAATTGACTAACAATATTATAACAACTAGTAGCTGCAAGTGTATCAGATGGTAATAAAATAGATAATAAATTATTTTGGGCTGGAATTGATAATGATGGAAGGAGATAAGAAATAATGTTATTTAAACTAAAACCTGTAGGTAATTGCGTAGAAGTAAGGTATTGAGAAAAAGTAGATAATCCAGATAACCAAGGAGTAGATACCTTGGTATCCATAGTTGGTTGATAGATAGAAGAAGCATTTAACATCGTTGTTGTTATAGTTGTTATTTGAGCTGAATTCAAAATAATTTGTGATGTTGTAGCTACTACTATTGCTCCAGATGTAATATTAGAAACTTGAGTAGTTGTTAATCCATTCACCCATGTTTGCACTTGTTGAATAGAGAAAGAGTTTGTAGAACTTAATGCAACCAAGATAGTTGATGGAGAAGGATTTCCAAGTGTTAAACCTACACTAATAGATGTAATGAATGATGATTGTGCTGGAGTATTTAATGTTGGATACAGTGTTGAAACTAACTGTTGAAAATAAGTTAAATTAGAAGGATTACCAGCTGGTATGTTAAAAAATTGTGATGGCAAACTCATTTTATTATTAATAATAAAATAACTAATAACAATTTATAATATAAAATGAGTAAAGAAACTATTTATATTTATTTAGAAAATCAAAAAAACATTACATCAATGCTTGAAATTGATTTTATAAAAAACAAAAAAGAAGTCTGGACTATCCCAACTAATTTATATGAAATTTCAAGTTTATTATCCTTTCAACCTGATTCAAGTCTTCGTAGTTTTTTATATAAAATGGATCCTTGTATGTTACTTTCATTAAAAGAATCCACACTTGATGGATCAACTCTCAATGAATTTATCGCATTATCTACCGTGTTTATTTTAAGACCTTATAAGTCTATACAACCTATATTGGATTTTGAAACAATTTATGTAATATTTTTTGAATACTCAGCTGATTATAGTATGATATATATTGCATGTTATTCGACAACACTGTTTCACTTGAGACATTTTATTTTCACACATTTAAACAAACCTATATTGGTAATGGATATTGATAGAACGATTATTACTACTTTTGATGATATTGAACACGAATCAACGCTAGTAAACTATTTTATTAGACATGGTACTATCGAAGGAAAGATGCCGCCTATGACTTTTAAATACGATGTGATGTTTCGACCTGATTGTTTGGAATTTTTTTATAAAGTGATAGGTAAAGTCGACTTGTTTTTTATTAGTGCTGGCAATATAACTTATGCTAGAAAAATAATAGACTTGTTGGAAAATAAATTACATGAACGTTATCCTGAACTTATGTTTGATACGTTATCTGATCATGTAATATCAGTTCGAAAATCGATAAATGAAATAAAAATAAAATCGTTTCGACAAGTTATTCCATTTTTATTTATAAATTATTACAATGTAAAATATTTTGCTATTGATGACAAAAAATATGTATGGTGCAAAGACGATCAACCTCATGTGTTTGAAATAACACCGTTCATGCCAAGTAGTAATAGTAATGATTTATTAGAAATATTCAATAAACTAGAATCAAGTGGTTTTTTCACATAGCCTTGCCTAGCGTCAACTCGTCCATTTTTGTGTAAGCTTTACCAAAGGAGCAGCGTAGCTGTGAATAGTTAATTACAAACTCGTAGTGCGGGGGCGAAACCCCGCTTAGTGGTTTTTTCACATAATAGACTCGTAGTGCGGGGGCGAAACCCCGCTTAGTGGTTTTTTCACATAATAGACCGTCGCGCAGGGGCGAAACCCCGCTTAGTGGTTGTTCAAACTCAGCAACCTCACAAAAATATTGAGAAAATCAAGATACAAACCCATCGACGATGTAACATAGTCTTTACCAAAAATATTTTTATACAAGATAACATTAATATCATAAATCACGTATAAACTAAATAATAACAACCCACTATACAACATTATTTTATACTTTGTATCAGACATTGGATAAAAGATACCAATGATTTGAAATATAATCAGCACACTTAATGCTGCAAATAAAATGCCTCCAAAAATAGATAAATCGTATCCTGACGCAGTAATGATTAAACCGAATATAAACATACTTGCGAAAATACCAATTGTACCGATAATTGCTCGTTGTATTGTCTCACCAGAGACTTTATCACGAACTGCACTAGAACCTAACATTGCTCCCATTGAAATGGAAAAGAAACAGAAAAGTAAAAATTTAACATAAATTGGTAGTTGTGAAAACATCATGATAAACATCATTGCAATACTAAATAGAAATAGAATGATGTAATAAAAAATATCAAGTGACAAATTTTTTGAACGAGCATATTCCATTATTCCAAAAGTAATCACAAGTTGAACAATTAACGTTGCCAACACAGAAGAAATAAATGTACCTTTAGTTTTTATTAATCGTAGTGTACTCATGTTTATCTTTATTATTTATAATAATTTTTTATTATAAATATGTAAAACTTAATGATTAACATGAGGATTACAACTTTCAGTTAATTCTTCGAAATTATAGTCATCACCATTTACGCTACTTTCGTCTACACTTTCGTCTACACAACTTTCTTC
>Ga0114964_10002590_pt1 | contig 12556 bp, 11 predicted proteins | sample C_131016_MF_Meta_FD_92638 | JGI IMG/M metagenome (GOLD analysis project Ga0114964, IMG submission 92638) | Freshwater microbial communities from Lake Croche, Canada to study carbon cycling - C_131016_MF_MetaG | ecosystem: Environmental > Aquatic > Freshwater > Lake | place: Lake Croche, Canada... | reverse complement strand
TTTTATCTCCTATCATCACTGGAAATATCAGTTCGATCAGTCCCATGGCCCTCAGCTCCAGCGCCAGACGGTACTCCAGCAACACATTGTCACAAGCAGAATCATCAATCAAATTCTCAAAATTCTGTCTGAACGGAGCGGTTGAGCTTTTGAGAGCTTCCCTGGACATGACTGGTACGAAAGCTCTGCATTTAGCCAGACCGTTACAGAAGCCTTCCTCCCACGGTTTGCCAGCCTCCAGACACACCTTGTCCCACCAGACGGTGATATTCCTAGCAGTGAGCATGTGGTAGAGTCTCTCTCTACATGAGCAGCATCGGCAGCCACCCGGTAGGAAATGAACAGGTCGTACTCCGGCTCCTCCCCTAACATACGAGTGGCCTTCTTTCCCGTTAAGAAAGAGTGGTTCAGAGTCCGTTCAGCTGTCAGTCGACAAGCAGGATCCTTCTGAAGTAATTGTGACAGTAAGTTGCGAGCTAGTAAATCAGGGACCTGAAGTAGCTTCTGAGCTTTCAACTTATCTGTCCAGTCATACAATTCTTCCAGTGTGTCTCCATCTATGTTATCTTCATTATCCGCTAAGAAAAGAGGCTTGCCAGAACACATTTGAAATAAAGTAACTCCTAATGACCACATATCATAAGAAGGAGAGGCTGGTAAAGGTTCCAATGGAAAAGCATTCTGGATTCCTTGATAGCCGATAGATCTTATAAGGTACTGGTGGTTCGGTGTCGAGTGATCTCGGTAAACCATCTCCGGAGGGATGTAAGCTGAACTATATTTAGCACCAGCGAAATCTCCTTCAACAACGCTAGCACAAGAATCTAGATCGATCAGTACTAGCTTTCCATTGGCTCGCATTATATTCAAAGCTGAGAATGTTAAATATACATATCAGAGAAAGCAGAAAAAATTAATTATGGTAATTAAAATTGATGTGTGACTTATCGGCTTACGTTTTATGTCTCCGTGAATCATTCCTCGACTATGAACGTGATAAACAGCTTTAGTAAGTTGCGCACATAAAACTCTGATTTGGTCCCAATCTTTGCCAGCTATATGTTCGTGAGCTATGACAGCGTGCATAGAACGATCTGCTTCCACCATAATAAGACAGTATTTGTACGCTCCTAATCCCTTTACATTAAGTTCTTCTCGTAAGACCGGATCGACATCTCCATCCATCGCCTCCAGGTAGCCTATTACATAGTCTTCATCAAATCCACATTTTTTACGGACACTGACTTCTCTTTCAAACTGGTCTTTATATTTCATAAACTTCAGTGCCACATCTCTGTTAAGCAGAGTGTCTACTGCCAGTTTCACAGTACACGTAGCAGACTGATGAGCCACGCCAGACTTGAAGTCATACCTCCCCATGAAGTACAGAACCTTTAAAATTTCTGCCTTGCAAAGAGGAGTAGCTATGTGTAAAGCAGATCGACCCAACTCATCTGCACACAAAGACAGTGTTTTGGCATGTGCGTAGTACTTCTGGAGCGTTGCCTTCACCGTGTCGACATACAGATCCGGCGGGCTCATATGATGAACCAATCTTGTAAATGCAAATTGATGGTCAACTACTGGTAGTGCATTTTCTTCTAGATCGATCGGCATATAGTAAGGGATCAAGACTCGAATATGCTCGTCGGATAAGGACAGGTTCAGTGCGCGGATTATTAAGTTATCACCTACCTCACCTGGCTTGCTAGGCGGGAAATTAACCGAAACAGAAGTTGGATACAACTCTATTAGTTTCACCAGTAATCTAGGATAAGAATTCTGTTTGATTGCATAATGAATGGGTAGTAAGCCGTCCATATTAATAGTAGAAGCGTAGTATGGATGCTCATCTAACAGCTCTTCTAGTACCTCCTCGGGAACACTTTTTTCAATAAAGAAAAAGAGGCAATGGTTCGCCATTTTTTCCAAGTATCTGTCGGGGTCTATGTAATCTAAAGACAATGACTGAACTTCATGATGATTAAACAAAAAAGATCTTCGATCTACTGCATGATATGACTTGAGATCCTGATGATACCTTTGAAAAACTTCTTTGAGTAACTCTCTTCGTAACCAATTCTTAGGTCCACCGCAATGGAGGTCAATGAGGTCTTCCATATTAGATAGAGTGAGATTCGATAGCATAGAAGCGTACAGTTCAGGGTTATCAGAAGATAAAATGTCTTGCAAGGAAAGACCAATAAACAGTTCGAACAGCAGTACTCCAAGTATCCACATCGCATGGGGTGCCAGTACATGTTTCGTTGACTCCACTGCTACGCCCTCTAGAAGATGGTCTGCACTAAGACTTGACATTGTATCATAATATACTTCAGGTAAATGAGAGCCCAATTTGTAGATTTTCTGTGTGAAGAAAAGTTTGATACTATTATCCTCATCATAGCACATTAGATCGTCCAGCCTCAGTCCAAACAGAACGTAGTGTTGCTTGAGTGCTGCATTGGTGATATTAATGAGTGTTCGACCTACATGAGCCTTTCTCAGTCTGATTGACGAATTGATCGATAATCCGTCGCTGTCAGTGCTTCCAATAAGATAGCTGCGAATGCTGCATTTACTTCTTCCGATGGCAATACCATGCAGTCCAGATGAACTCGCCCCTGAAGCAAAACAAAGTTTTTTTTCTTTCACATACCCGTAGAGCGGGACGAAGATAGAGTGGGAGGTATTAGATTCACACAGAGAATAGAAGACCTCATACTCCTTATGCAGACTGTTTCTATGTCCACTGACAATCACATCCACTGGAACTAGATCACCCGATTCCTAGACATTGATTCGTGTATAAATAAAAATATTATATAAATCTAATATATAATATCATTGATATTAAAATCAGTTGCTAGCACTACCTTTAGTTTGAGGAGGCCTTGGAATAGACTATGGCCCTCCACAGCCATTGGTCGAATCATGTCTCCCAGCTCCACCTTCGCAATCTTTCTAGATTCCATATGGTATGCATACACTAGTTTCCTTCTGATATATTTCTCATAGTACAATAAGCCGACAACAGCGAAGCATACTAGTACAGCTCCCATAACTACCAGTCCAATCGTCATCGGAGTTACCCCTTTATTTGTACTTCTACTGCCGCTACTAGTGTTAAAATCATTGTAGCATTGAGGAACGACACCACTATATATCTTTCCTACAGATGTCAGACAATTAGAGTAGCAGCTCATATTCGTATTGTTTCTGAAGTCCAGCAATGTCAGATTTTTCCCACATAAACTTAATGGTACAATACCAGTGAGTCTATTGACTGACACATCCAACGACAACAGACTAGCTCCAGCCACTGACCCATACAGCTTACCATCTAGTTTATTGTCACTGACATCCAGTACCTGTAGTTTACTAAGGTCTCCAAGTTCAAGAGAGAGTGTTCCAGTAAACTGATTATCTCCCAAATACAGTTCTTTTAATCCAGTGATATAGAGTATACTGGAAGGAATAGTACCCGTCAGACTGTTTCCAGACACATCCAAAAAGTTTAGATTTCCTACAGAGACGATATTGGTCGATTTCCTTGTGATAGACTGTTTCAGAAATCTTCGATGATGTTTAGCGGTTGCAGTAGCCTCCAGAAATGGAAATGTTCCCGATAGGCTATTGCCACCTAGAGATAAATCTAGAATATTTCCAGTCAGCAGGTTTAAAGGGATGGTACCTGCTAGTTGATTATCCTGGAGATGGAGAACTGTCAGTGACGTAAGAGAGGACCCAAAGGAAGTGGAAAGGCTTCCTGTCAACTTGTTGTCATGTAGAAGTAAAGAACTTAATTTGGTCAGATAGCTTATAGTGGATGGAATACTCCCAGTGAGGCTGTTGGAAGACACATCCAAGGCTGTGAGAGTCTGCAGGTCGCCTATACTTAGAGGAATAGTACCAGTAGCAGAGAAGGCTCTCATGGATAACTGGATGATTTTATCCGACGCACACTTGACTCCAGTCCATTGACAGATGTCCAACAAGGGAGAGTCGTTGCTGCAATTCCAGCCCGATCGACCCACTGAGGTGATGGAGAAACTGTGCACCAGGATGCAGAGAATCTTGTCCTGAGCAACTACAGTGATACATTGCAGTTTAATTAATTAAAAAAATATTAATAAAATAAGCTGAATATTTTTATTTATAAATATGATTGAATTTCTCAGTCCACTACAAAAAAAACACTCATTTTACTTTCGCCATCTCCATATATCTTTTAACCTGTTGGCATTGAAGTAGGTACACTGGTTGGTCTCGTAGGTTGAGCAGTAGGTACTGTCGCAGAAACAAACATTGAATACATATTATGATTATATTTTTAAAAAAAAATTAATGAAACCCTTACTCGAAGTGCATCCCGAGAGAGTTGAGCGAACGTCAAGCACCAGATTCCTTTTCGCTGTCAGACACGAGGGGTAGCAGGCAAAGGCATTTCCAATCACAGATAGGGTATTCAGTGAGGTAGTGCATAGGGTAGGAGGAATACTTCCAATAAGCTTATTGAATTGCAGTAAGATCGTACTAAGGTAATAGGCATCTCCCAAATAAGGAATTGTTCCAGTCAGCCGATTAACAGAAAAGTCCAAATAGTTCAGTGAAATTGCATTTTCAAATATTGCAGGAATAGTTCCAGTGAGTAAATTTCCGGGTAGTTCCAATTTCATAATCGCAGATAACTCTCTGAAGCTTGATGGAATTGAACCATTGAGATTGTTGTAGTTGAGAGCTAGATATTTGAGAGAAGTCAATCCTCCGAAAGTAGAAGGGATGCTGCTCGACAGAGAGTTGTAAGAGAAATCCAGAGCCGTCAGTGACCATAGGTAGCCCAGCGAGGAGGGAAGGGTGCCAGAAATGCCTACTGTTTTTAAACTGATGGAAGTTATCTTGAGATCCAAGTCGCAGGTGATGTAATTTTGATAAACGAGTGAGGTGCTGCAATAGTCATATATAGTCGTACAATTCCATCCCAGTATATAGCCCAAATCAGTCACAGCAATAAGATCACATAGCACATCACTTTGTTGTTCTGTAGTTTTAAATTAGAATCAATTACATCAAATCCAATATATTATTTACTTCTTTTTATCGTAAGCTAGTTAGCTTTACCTGTAGGGGCAACAGTAGGAATATCTGATGGCGATGGTGTTGGTAAGAAAGTGGGTCCTACATAATATACTTGTTTAGTACTATAATTAGCATATATATAATATCGATTCCAGGATACGTACTTGCGGTAGGAGTTTTAGTAGGCATTGACGGCACTAAAGATAGTCAACGTATAAGTAGTGATTAGATACATTAACGCTAAAGATGGATAGAAGCTGTCAGTCATTATGGTTACTTACTGGTGGTGGGGCTGGTGGTGGGGGAGTCTGAGCAGGTCCACAGACTAGAACAGTCAGAACTGAGAGACGCAGCTAGAATACAGGAGGCACAGCAGCTGAGTCTATTTTGTCGTATCGAGATGGAGCCAGATTGCAGACTACTTCCACATAGACTCGATGGAACTCCTCCAGTAAGACTGTTGAATTGGAGAGAAAGTTTGCTCAGTGAGGCTCCTCCTATAACAGAGGGAATAGAACCAACTAAGTTATTCCTGTTAAGTGCTATTTCCTTAGTGTTGGTAAGTAGTTCAAAAGAAGTTGGAATCGAGCCAGTGAGACTGTTTCCAGACAAATCAAGTGTCTTGACTGATGACAGGAATCCTAGCTGTGACGGTAGTCCTCCTTCTAATATATTGTTGGATAGCTTTAGATAAGTGAGACTAGCGAGATTTCCGAGGTAAGAAGGAATTGTGCCGTTCAGTTTATTGCCAGAAAAGTCTAACTTTTGTAACGACAGTAAACCACCAAGGGAGGATGGAATTGTACCTGCAATTTTATATAGTGGAAGACTTATTTCAATTACGACTCTGTTGTTAAATGATCCTGTAAACGAAACACCCGTCCATGTAACAAAAATAGAACTAGTAGGCTTGCCATCAACACACACCCAGCCCTTATGTGATGCACCTATATCTATCGCTGAGGCTAGCTCGCACATCAACGTATCTTCGGAAACTATGATAAAGGAGAGTCATATGAGGTTTCAATACATTGTTATTGACCAACCAGTAGGTGACGAGGTGGGTTTAACGGTAGGAGCAGTGGTTGGTTGGAAGGTAGGAGCTATAGAGAATCACATAGTTTTAGCAGGATTTGTTTTAATAATCAGATTATGTACTGTAGAAAGGCAGATTAGATATAACTCTCGCCTATTGTTGGAGTAAAGGTTGGCTTTGATGGTGCTACAAATATAAAAAAGTTAACCATAAATAATATATATTGTTTAGTTAAATTTCATACCAGCCGAAGGTTTCCTCGTAGGCATTGTAGGAGCTAGGAAAAAAGGTCTGTCATATAAGACTGTAACTGTTATTAAGTGATTATAGATACCAGAAGTAACTTTTTTCATTGGTGAAGACGTTGGAACTACAGAAACCCCGTTTTAAAAAAACATAAATAATAAATAATTTTGTGGAAAATTCTTAGTATTTATAATGTTTAAATAAAAATCTTCCTTTAAATCACATGTTTTATTAAATACATACAACTTAACCTGTGGTGCATGCGAATAGAGATGAAGATATTCCTAGCGTCGCTACAGAGGTCAAACAGGACGCATAGCAGCTCAATGGGTTATGTTTTGCATCGAGATAATTCAGATAAGAATCACTGCACAAACCAGAAGGAAGGGGACCTGTCAGATAATTACTATTTATCAGTACTTCTCGTAGCTGAGATTTCCCAAGCTCAGAGGGCAGAGGACCAGACAGTTGATTGTAAGACACATCCAAATACGTTAGCTGAGAGAGTAGACCCAGTCCTGTAGGAATGCTGTTGCTAAAACTATTGTTTCCTAGTCGCAAACTGACTAGTGACTGCAGATAGCCGATGGAGTTGGAGATAGAGCCCGTAATGCCTCGGAGTACACTCAGGTCGATCTTAAACACCTGACTACTAGAGTCACACCAGACACCTAACCAATCACAAATCTTGCTATTAGGAACGCTATTGTTAGTATTACAGGACCAAAATCCACTGTTCACCATGGTACTAATACTTGTAGCAGCAGCCAGATTACACATCGTAATATTCTGAGATACTGTAAAAAGAATTATAAGCATTATGAATTACATTCTATAACAGCAATACCTGTTTTTGTTTTTATATAAAAAATTCAACTTTAAAGATTAATAAATAACACAGAATGAAAAACACATGAGAAAAGAAATACCTGTTTTTGTAGTAGTAGGAAACGCAGTGGGACTGTTGGGGGCTAATATAATAATAATGTCAAAAATGAAAACATTTTGTTGTAACAATTTTTCTACCTAATGCTACAGGAAATTTTGTAGGATAAGCTATAATATATATATATTTAAAAAAACAAATTAGTAATAAAGTAGTGTAGTTAGTTTTAATACCCTCCCCCTACATGATCTGAAACGAGTGGATCTTGAGGTAGGTCGTGTCGAGGGCGCTGCTCAAAGCAAAATCCAAATCAAAAACATGAAATATCTTTAAACTAATATATTACCTGATGTACAGCCGACTAAACTGTCATGATACATCGAGTGTAGCGTAGAGAGACATGTATCATAGCAGGTAAGAAGTTCGTTTCCTCTTACATCCAAATAAGTCAAACTGTTTCCACATAACCCAGATGGGATCGACCCAGTAATACTCGTATAAGATACATCGAAATAAGATAATTCCTCCCACCCATAACCATTCGGAATAGATCCAGTTAATAGAGTGTTTCCTATCTTCAGGGTTCGCATATTGCTCAACTCCACAAAACTAGATGGAATACTACCACCAATAGACGAATGATCAGCACTTAGGTAAGTCAGAGAGGAGAGCTTTCCAAATGAATATGGAAGGCTGCCAGTAAAAGATGAATATTCGCATAATATGACTTGTAAATTTGTTAGAAATCCAAACTGTGAAGGCAGGCTACCCGTAAAGGAAGAGAGCCTAATAGCTAGAAACGTCAGCGCAGATAGTAGTCCAAGCGAAGAAGGGAGAGTTCCTACATAAGAAGAAGAACTTATAGCTAGGAATTCTAGCCTTGAAAGATATTCAATTGTGGAAGGTATTGTGCCACTTAAAGGTGAAAAGGCCGAATTAAAGTATGTCAGTGATGATAGTAGTCCTAATTCACTTGGCAGAGATCCAGAAATATAAGTTTTATCTATTCTAAGATATTGAAGATCAGCCAATAACCCTATTTCTGATGGTAGGGTACCATTTACAAATGAAGATGATGCATCAAATATTTCTAGTGATGACAACAGTCCTATTTCGCTTCGAAGAGATCCAGAAATGAATGAATGAGCAAATATAAGATTTTTTATTTGTTCGAGCTGGTAAATTTCGGATGGTATTGTACCTTTAAATAATGAAAAAGAGGCATCAAACAAAGATAAACTAGATAACTGTCCAATCTCCTTTGGAAAAGTTCCATACATAGAGCTATGACCAACCCTTAAAGTATTTAGATTGAATAACTTACCAATTTCCAAAGGAATGGTACCAGAGATACAACTTGTCGACAAATCTATCGAAGTTATTGATGATAACTGTCCTATTTCCTTTGGGATTATTCCTGAAAATGAGGAAAAGGCAACATCAAACGCATTTAATTGGTTTAAATATCCTATATCTGATGGAATGGTACCAGTAAAGTAAGAATGGGCTAGGTTCAAAATTTGTAGATTTGTAAGATTTCCTATACTTGTGGGAAGGGTTCCGTACATCGAAGTATCATGAAAGTTTAGGTAAGTTAGACCCGTAAGTAGTCCTATAGTGCTAGGAATAGTGCCATATAAATCGGCGTCAGTGACTGCTATATTGACAACTGTTCTATTGACACAATTTACTCCTTCCCATCCACCACATACATCAGTGCTAGGGATCCCGTTTACACAGTCCCAGCCTAATTTAGTGACAGTTTTCACGGTAGTAGCTGCTTGGAAATCACATATTACTGAATCTTAAACAGTAAAAATTCAATAAAAAAATAAGAAGTTATAAACATAAACACTATAAAAACAGACCTTGTGAGTTTGTGGAAATTACACTAAGAACTAATAATCAAGGTTATAGAAGCAATAAAAAAAATTTAAATCACTTACGCGCTTCTAAATCGACTGTTTCACAGTTATGTGAGAGTAATCCGATGAATTGCATTAAAGAAACATGAATATAGATCAAAATCGATATGGTAGTGGTATAAATTTATATTACCTGCTTTACATGTCATGATAGTGACGTCATATGATAACATGTGCGCAGTAGAGAGACACTTTGAATAGCAGCTAAGTTGACTATTTCCAATCAGATTCAAATAAGACAAACTCTTTCCACATAAAACAGAAGGAACTGAACCAGTGATACTCGTATATGATACATCTAAATATTTAATTGATGATAATTGACCTATTTCTTTTGGAAGAGTTCCAAAAATAGAATTATGGGAAACAGTAAATCTTTCTAGATTGATCAAGTAGCCGATTTCCGATGGTATGATACCGGTTAAAGATGACGCTGACACATCGAAATTTGTAAGTGAAGAAAGCATGCCAAACGTTGTAGGAAGTGTTCCAGAAAGTGAAGTAGAGTGAATTTTTAAATCCATGAGATTTGATAACATCCCAAAAGTCGAAGGTATTGAGCCATAGATGGACGAATTTGAACAGTAAAAGCTAGTAAGGCTATTAAGCTGTCCTAAAGAATCTGGAAGTGTACCACATAAACCTGACTTAATACTAATACTGGAGACAGTCCTATCAGCCGAACAAGATATATCGGGCCAACTGCAATAATCACTTATAGGATTACCTTCAACACAATCCCATCCAAATGATACGATATTGTTGATGTTGGTAGATGTTCCTATATCGCAAAGTATTCGGCCGTCTAGCAGGGAGGGGAAATATTAGCAGCGTTACGTGTTACATCTCAAGTAAGTAAAATATATCAACATTATATTACCATTTATCTTCAAAGAATCTACAACTATGACTGTAATAAAACAAAAGAAAAGAAGACAAAAAAATAGGAATAAGTACATGCTAATGCAGGAGGTTTATGTATGTATCTGATCAGATGTTAACTTACTTCGATAAATGAAAGAATAAGCAATAATAAGTGGGGGGCAAAACATTATTTGCAATAAATTACTACATCAGCAAGAAATTTTGAAATACACACTACAGTGATGGTTAGAAGTTATATAAATTATTTTGTACAATTTATAATTTTTTGAACAATTTAATCAACAATCTTTTAATTAAAAAAAGATCTTCAACTTATTAACATAAATCTTGGAAAGATCCTTCAAAGTCTGGGCGCGCGTGGACCCTGTCCGCATAGGATTAAGTTCCTTGGACGTTAAGCTTCCACTATCACTATCACTATAACCCACATTCGAAATCTACGAATTATCTTCACATACATGTTTATTCGATGTTTTGTGACAGGATACTCTAATTGTACAGATACTTATTTTTATTTTTAGCCCATAATAATTGTACAGATACTTATTTTTTAACTTTATCTCATAGAAAAAATGTGGTCTCCACCAGTTAATAAAATAACAGGTCAAGAGATGTGTTGTTTACATTTGCGTTTTTTCTTTGTTAACCTTCACATTTTACCATTTCAAGTTATTGGAGCTGGTGCTTTTGGAACTGCAATGGCTACATTAGCCGGTAAAAATGGATATCCCGTGACTCTTTATGCTAGGGACGCGAATCAAGCTTTGCAAATTAATGAAACGAAAAGAAATCCTAGTAAAATTTCCCCTCTGATAACAAATCTATTACTTTTGATATACAATATTTTGTCTTTTAAATTAGAATATTTAAGCGAGTTTACACTGCCTGATACTATTGTTGCAGTTTCATCTATTGAAGAAGCACTTGTAGGTTCTTTTTATGTCTACTTATAATCTATGACTAATTAATGCTTTTTAATGAAGATAAATGCAAATATAATAATTTTGGCATTACCTGCCCAATCTGTTCCATCATGGCTCACTAATAATAAAGATCTGATTGATCCTAAAACTCTCATTTGTAATACTGCGAAAGGGTTGTATTTACAAGAGAAACAGTTACTCTCAGAAGCCGTAAAAGAAGCATTAGGACGAGATCAACCTTATTGCATTCTTTCAGGTACATTTTTTTTAATGATTATTAGTGTTCCTCCTTATCCTAAACTTATTATACTAAAATTTGAATATTAAGTATAACGATTATTTGTTTGTTCCACTTTATTTCTAACCAGCTAACTATATTTTGCTGTTTATCTTCTCATATCGTCTGCTAAGGTCCGTCATTTGCTCTGGAGATCATGCGTCAAATGCCTACTGCTGTAGTGGTCGCTAGCAAATTTCAATACCATGCTGTAACCATACAAAGAGTGCTGTAAGTACCACACTACCTCGTGGATATTCTCTTTTATTATTAATTCTTGGTGATCTAGGACCCGTCTATTACTGTGTATTTAGAAGTGGTTATTGCTTTATTTCAATTCTATATTTTTATTTATTTTTTCGTATCAGTGGTCAAATTTTCTTCTTTGTTTTAACATACCATTTTTATTAACTATATAAATAGAAATTTTCCTATTTTGAATTCTTGAAACAGTGCGAAAACACTTCTTGGACGAACTTTTGTCTACAATACTACAAATCATCTAGTTACTGTCCAAACATAGTTAGTGACTTGGCCTAAATCTTCAAATGAACTATTCCCTCCAAACTGACTATAATATTCATGATCTTTCGTATAAACAAATCCGCGAACAGATTCTGTCTAAATTGTTTTTTTTTTCGTATTATTTTTTTCTTAATACCTTCTCACTCGGTAGCTTTTAAAGTATTTTATTTGTTGTTATTTTAAGACTAAAGAAATTTAAAGGTAATTACAGAAAACAGACATATAATATTTTTTTAATTTTAGGTTTGCTGTATCGAAATTTTCTTATTCGCATTGTTTTGCACATACTTTGTTTTACTTAAAGAGTCCTATGCAGACTGTGTTTTCTTGAACTCCATCTACAAACACTCTCTGTAACATATTATGGTTCTATTATTGATAATTATACCCGTTACACACTATGTTATTAATGCATGCAAGTTAACTATCGGACTATAGTTCTAGTACTACTATCTCTATTATGCATTCATACTACTACTAATGAAATTATTGGAACAGTATTTGGAACAAGAAACTGTATTGTTTTTTCTAAAAGTAAATTTCTTTTCTCATATTTCCTTCATAAATGGTCAAGCTAAATATCGAATTTCTAACTCTATTAACAAGTCTGATTATAACATGCTAATTTTCAACTTTTATTATTATTATTTACTTTTCTAGTTAATAACATCATCAGCTACTTTCGAATACTCTTGATCCATTTATTCGAATGTGTAATTTATGCAAAATATATTATAATATCTGTTTCAAGTTTGTTTACGTTATAATTCAAGT
>Ga0114964_10002580_pt1 | contig 12578 bp, 10 predicted proteins | sample C_131016_MF_Meta_FD_92638 | JGI IMG/M metagenome (GOLD analysis project Ga0114964, IMG submission 92638) | Freshwater microbial communities from Lake Croche, Canada to study carbon cycling - C_131016_MF_MetaG | ecosystem: Environmental > Aquatic > Freshwater > Lake | place: Lake Croche, Canada... | reverse complement strand
CCGTGATCTCGAAGCGCTGCGGTGTGTCGATCTTGTGGAGACGGAGGAGCAGACGGTAGTTCGCGGCCTTCTCCGGATGGGCAAAGATGTAGTAGCTGCCCATCCAGCAGAGGAAGACAAAGCCGATAAGCAGGAAAATGAAGACGGTCCATCCGAAGAGCCCGTCCTGATCGCGTGCGCTTCTGTAGCCGGAGTGGCCTTGGTAACTGTAGTGGCGTTTGCCTGCCATATGATTAGGAAAGAAGAGCCGTGCGGGAAATCCGTGGCAACCGAAAACGCAGGGCCGCTGTCAGGTCAGGGGATCTTTTCACCCGATGCCTCCCCGGAGGGCTCGAACGATGTGCCGCAGCCGCAACTCCGCGTCGCCTTCGGATTGATGATCCGGAATCCTGCTCCGGTCAGGTCGTCGGTGTAGTCCAGAGTGCATCCCGAGAGGTGGGTAAGGCTTTCGGGATCCACCGCAACGACGGCGCCATCGCGTTCACTCACGCTGTCCCCTTCCTGGGGGGCGCCCAGATTCATCGAGTATTGGAGTCCGGCGCACCCACCCTTCTCGACGGCAAGCCGGAGGCCGGGGGATCCCTTCTCAAGGGCCAGCTCCCTCAGATGCCGTGCGGCCGCTTCCGTGATCTCGATCATGAGTGTAATTCTAGGGGAGCTCCCTCTGAAGTCAACGGGTGCCGGCTCTATTTAGGCCGATTACTTCTTCATAATTCATCATTCATAATTCATCCTTTCCGAATGGGCCGCATCCAAGTTCTCCCCGATATCCTCGCCAGCCAGGTGGCTGCGGGTGAGGTGGTCGAGAGACCGGCCTCCGTGGTCAAGGAACTGGTCGAGAACTCCATCGATGCCGGAGCTCGGCGCATCACCGTCGAGTTCCAGCGGGGCGGCGCCCGGTTGATCCGTGTCACGGACGACGGCTCCGGGATGGATCGCTCGGATGCGCTCCTCTGCCTCGAGCGGCACGCCACCAGCAAGATCCGGGAAAGCGGAGACCTTGCCGCCATCACCACGCTCGGATTCCGGGGGGAGGCTCTGCCCAGCATTGCGAGCGTCTCCCGATTCCGTCTCTCCACGCGGCGGCGCGAGGATGAGGCGGGCACGCTCATCGAGGTGAGCGGCGGGAAGATCCACGAGGTGCAGGATTCCGGTGAAGCTCCCGGCACCACGATCGAGGTTGCTGATATCTTTTTCAATGTCCCTGCGCGTCGTAAATTCCTGCGGGGCGAGCAGACCGAGGCCGCGAACCTCCTCCAGCAGATCGAGATCCTTGCCGTCGCCCATCCCGAGATCGCCTTCACCTGCATCAGGGATGATCGGGAGGTGTTCCGTCTCGCTGCGACGGAGGATCTGGCGGTCAGGTTGCGCGATCTTCACGGTGAGGCGTTTTTGAAAAAGCTCCTGCCCGTCCCGCCCGTGGATCAAGGCGGGGTGAGGGTTCACGGTTGGATCGCCAAGCCGGGCGAGGGGAGGGGCGACCGGACCCTCCAGATGACGTTCGTTAACGGGCGCATGATCCGCAGTCCCGCGCTCTCGCTTCCGCTCCGTGAAGCGTGCGACGGAGTCCTGGCAAAGGGGCTGCATCCCCCGGCGGTTCTTTTCTTTGAGATCGATCCCACGGCGGTCGACTGCAATGTCCACCCCGCCAAGCGCGAGGTGAGATTCCGTGATCCCGCCGCCATTCGCGCCGCGGCATTGAAGGCGGCCCGCGTGGCGTGGGAGGGGGCCTCTCCCTTGGCAGGCGCATCTGCAAGCGTTGATCTTGGTCCCGGTCAGGATCCGCTGTTTCCGCCGATCTCCAAGCCGGCATGGGCACCCGGATCCGTGTCCCAAAGGGAGTTTGAGGTTCAGGAACTGGAATCATCCCGGATCGCAGAAATCCCCGCTTCTTCAGGTTTCAGCTCTCCGGTTTCAGGTCTCTCAGCTCCCCTCTTCCTTGGCCAACTTGCCGGACGCTATCTCCTCTTCGATCAGGAAGAGAGCCTGATGCTCCTCGAGATCCGTGCCGCCCGGGAGCGCATCCTCTACGAGCGCTTCATGGTGCGGCTTGGTCAGGGTGAGTTGGAAAGCCAGCGCCTGCTCCTTCCCGAGGTGCTCGAGATGTCCCCTGCCGACATTGCCTGGATCGATGCCCACCATGCTCTCCTGAAGACTGCCGGACTCGTGGCCGAGGCATTCGGGCGCGACAGCCTCAAGGTCGATGCCATCCCCGCCGAGGCTACTTCGCTTCCCGTGATGGAGATCGTGACACGGCTCCTTGATGAACTCCGGGCTCTTCCCGATTCCCCGACGCTGAATCATTCTTCCCGCGAGGCGCTCGCTGCCACCGTCAGTCGCCTGGCTGCGGCGGGAGCAAGGCTTCCCTCCGGCGAGGAGGGGGCCCGGATGCTCCTCCGCGATCTCATGGCCTGTGAACTCCCCTACGCCACTCCGAAGGGCCGCCCCACCATGAGTCAGTTGTCACCGGGCGAACTTCAGAGAAAGTTTCAAGCCTAAGCATCCTTCTTAAGAGCTTGTTTTCCTTTTTCCTTTTTCATTCATCCTTCATCATTCCCCCCGATGTCCGAACAACTTCGTATCGAACCAGCCACTCTGGACGATCTGCCTCAGCTGGCGGATCTGCTTTACGATCTCTTTTCGCATGAGGCGGACTTTGTTCCCAACCGTGACAAGCAGCTCCACGGTCTCCGCCTGATCCTTGAGCAGCCCAATCGCGGAAGGATTTTTGTGCTCCGGAGCGAGCAGCGCATCATCGGCATGATCAATCTCCTCATCACGATCAGCACGGCCGAGGGCGGCTTTGTGCTGCTTCTGGAAGATCTGGTGATCCACTCCGACCACCGCGGCCAGGGTTACGGAGGACGTCTGCTCGAGCATGTCCTCGGCTACGCGCGGGCGAAGGGATTCCTCCGCATCACGCTCCTGACCGACAAGTTGGAGAACCGTGCCCGGGAATTCTACGAGCATCACGGCTTCCGCCAAAGCGGGATGGTGCCGATGCGTTATTACTTTACGAAGCATGAGTAGCGGCCCGGGCGGGGATTGGGAAGGCATCGTGAACCTTGGCTTTGCGCGGGTCGATTCCGCCCGTCGCGAGCGCTGCGGCCGTCCCGAAGTGATCTTCGGCGCCGGATAAACCGCGGAAGAAATCGCCCGCATCGCCTCGGTGATCCACGAGCGTGAGGGTCACGCCTTGGCCACGCGTCTCACCCCGGAACTCGCCGGGCAGGTGAGCGCCCTGCTTCCGGAAGCCACCTATCACGCTCGCGCCCGGTGCCTGACCCTCGGTTCGGCACCGCAGAACAAAGGAACCCATTCCGTGGCTGTTCTTTGCGCGGGCACCTCGGATCTTCCGGTTGCGGAGGAGGCGGCCATCACGCTCCAGGCCTTTGGGCGCCATGTCGAGTCGATCCACGACGTGGGAGTCGCCGGGATTCACAGGCTCCTGGCCGAGATCGACCGGGTGAGGGCCTGCAGTGTCGTGATCGTGGTGGCGGGCATGGAGGGGGCCCTGCCAAGCGCGGTCGCAGGTCTTGTGGAGATGCCTGTCATCGCCGTACCGACCAGTGTCGGTTACGGAGCCAGCTTTGAAGGGCTCGCCGCCCTGCTCGGCATGGTCAACAGCTGCGCCAATGGTGTCACCGTGACCAATATCGACAACGGCTTCGGCGCGGCCTGCGCTGCTGATGCGATCCTTCGCCTCATGGAGCGCGAGTCAGCCGAAAGGAATCCCGCCGCATGAGCGCTCCCGCTGCGTTCGTTCTTGCCGCGGGTCTCGGCACGCGCCTCGCGCCGCTGACCGACATCCTTCCCAAGCCGTTGGTTCCGGTCTTTCACAAGCCCCTGCTGACCTTTGCCTTCGACAGTCTCCTCGCGGCGGGCGTGGGGACCCTGGCCCTCAACACACATCATCTTCCCGAGACCTTCTCCGGAGCCTTTGGTGACAAGCCCGCCTATCGCGATCGCTCCCTGAGGATCTTCCACGAGCCGCTGCTTCTCGACACGGGCGGAGGGATCAGGAATGCACGGAGCGCCCTTGGGGATTCTACGTTCTTTCTCTACAACGGCGACATCCTGGCCGATCTCCCACTTGCCGGACTCCTCGCGCGTCATCGCGCATCGGGTGCCTTGGCCACCTTGCTCCTGCGTCCTTCGAGCGGCGGAGGAGTGGCGAATGTCCGCTTCGATGACCACTCCCGACGTATCCTTGATCTGCGCGGGGCTCTTGGTGTCGAGGAAGGGGTTCTGACTGTTTACTCGGGGGTCGCCCTCTTCGAGCCCTCGATCTTTGACTGGATCCCGGAGTCGGGTCCCTACTCGATCATTGATGCCTTGATCGAGGCGATGCGCGCGGGTGAATGCGTGGGAGGCATGGTTGCGAGCGACGGACTCTGGATCGATCTGGGAACTCCCGAGGCCTATCTCGCCGCCCACCGCCTGCTTGCCGATCCTGTGATGAGACCCGGTTATGTGGCCGATCCCGAATGGCCCACTCCTGTGCATCCCGAGGCCCGCGTGGCCGCCGATGCCATGCTCGAGGGGGTTGTTTCCGTCGGTCCCGGTGCGATTGTGGGAAGCGGAGCGGCGATCAAGGATTCGGTGATCTGGCCGGGAGCCGTGATCGCCCCCGGTGCCCGTCTCGAGGGATGCATCGTGAGTGGCAAGAAGAGCGTCGATGGGCACTTCAAGGGAGGAGTGCTCTGATGACAGCCGCCGAACTGCTTCAGAAAACGGAGGCCGCCTTGCCGGGCTTTGCTCCCGATTCGTTGAGCCCGATCGAGAAGGGGGGATCGAGCCGTTATTTTTTCCGCGTCTCTTCCGGGAACGCTCATGAGTCAAGCCGCTCGGCGATCCTTATCCGTGACCTCGGTGAGAAAGAGGAGAACAGACACTACGCCGCTCTTGCCGGGTTCCTCTCCTCGCACGGCGTTCCGGTTCCCGGGGTGTTGGCGGAATCAAACCGAGAAGGGCTGCTCTGGCTGGAAGATCTGGGTGAGAGGGATCTCTGGGCCTCGCGCAACGATCCTTGGGAAGTCCGCCGCCCCCTCTATGAATCGACCCTGCGCGGCATTGCGCGTCTCCACCGCATTCCCTGCGATAATCCCGAGGCGGAGGGGCTTCATCTCCAGTTGGCCTTCGACGAGCGACTCTACCGATGGGAACAGGAGTATTTCGTGACGCATTGCCTGGGGGAGATTTTCGGAGTGGGGGAGCAGGACCAGAAGGAACTTCTGAATCATCCCTCCATGAAACAACTGGCCCGTGAGCTTGCCTCGCTGCCACGCCAACTCGTTCACCGCGACTTCCAGTCCCAGAACATCCTGATCCGTGGCGGGGAGGCCTGCTTCATCGACTTTCAGGGGATGCGTCCGGGGCTTGCCCAATACGATCTGGCCTCTCTTCTCTGCGATCCTTATGTGGAGATCTCCGCGGACGAGCGGGATCACTTGCTCTCCGCCTACAAAGACATCGCCCGTGATGCCGGCCTCGGGGTGACGGCCGACTTCGACCGCATCTTCTGGCGGTGTGCCGCCCAGCGTCTCATGCAGGCACTGGGGGCCTATGGATTCCTGAGCATCCACCGCGGCAAGCCTGCCTTCCGGGCCCATGTTGCACCCGCACTGATCCGCCTCCGCGAAGCCCTGTCCAACCTCCACCCGGACGATCGTCTCGACGAAGTGGCCCGGTTGGTGGCTAATCTCAAGGACTGACAACCATGAGCGCTCTTTTTGAAACCGTCGTCATCGAGAATCTCTGGCCTCAGATCGAGGGGGGGCGTTATCCGATCAAGAGGACGCCCGGCGAGGAGATCACGGTGTACACCGACATCTTCAAGGAGGGTCATGATGTCGTCCGTGCGGTCGTGAAGTGGCGCTCCGTTGGCCAGAAGAAATGGCAGGAGGCGCCGATGACCCATGTGGGCGACGATCGCTGGAGGGGAAGCTTTGCGGCGGGTCCTGTCGGCTTCACCGAGTGGACCATCGAGTCGTGGGGGGATGCCTACGCCTCCTGGGTTGGGGAGATCGGGAAGAAAGCCAAGGGGGGGGCAACATCCCTTCCTTCCGAGACCCTCGAGGGCGTTGCCCTTGTTCAGGCGGCCGCGAAGCGTGCCGGCAAGAATGCCGCCGCCAAAAAACTGGCCGATCATGCCGCGCTCCTCTCGCGAGCCTCCGATCCGGCCGCTCTTGTGGCACGCGCTTCGGATCCTGAACTCACCGCGCTCGTGGCGCAGTGGCCCGACCGCTCGCAAGCGTGCGCTTACGGGCCGTTGCAAAAGGTCCGGGTCGACCGTGCCGGCGCCGCCTTCGCCTCGTGGTACGAGTTCTTTCCACGCTCCGCCGAGGGTAAGGCAGGAAGCGGTTCGACCTTTCGCGACTGCCTCGGACGCGTCGATGACGCAAAGGCGATGGGCTTCGATGTCATCTACTTCCCGCCGATCCACCCGATCGGGATCACCGCCCGCAAGGGGGCGAATAATTCTCTGACCTGCAAGCCGGGAGAACCCGGTGTCCCCTATGCCATCGGCGGCCCCGCGGGAGGGCATTGCGCGGTGGAGCCCGAGCTCGGCACTCTGGAGGACTTCGAGTGGCTGCTCGGCGAGATCAAGGCGCGCGGGATGGAGGTCGCCCTCGACTTCGCGCTGAACTGCTCCCCCGACCATCCCTATGTGAAGGATCACCCCGAGTGGTTCTTCCACCGTCCCGACGGGACCATCAAGTACGCGGAGAATCCCCCGAAGAAATACGAGGATGTCTATCCGCTCGATTATCACAATGCGGGTTGGAAGGCCCTCTGGGACGAACTGCGCGATGTCCTCCTCTTCTGGGCGGAGCGGGGCGTGAGGATCTTCCGCGTCGACAATCCGCACACCAAGCCGGTCGCTTTCTGGGAGTTCGCCATCGCCGAGGTGCAGGCGAAGTTCCCCGATGTCATTTTCCTGAGCGAGGCCTTCACCCGGCCGAAGATGATGCAGGTGCTGGCCAAGGTGGGATTCACCCAGAGCTACACCTACTTCACCTGGCGCAACTCCCGCGCCGAGATCGAGGAGTACTTCACCGAACTCACCCGGACGCCGATGCGCGAGTACTTCCGGCCGAATCTCTTTCCGAATACTCCCGATATCCTTCCCGTCTACCTGCAGGAGGGAGGCCGCCCGGCTTTCATGATCCGGACCTTGCTGGCCGCGACCCTCAGCGGTGTCTACGGGATCTACAGCGGCTTCGAACTCTGCGAGAACGCCGCGCTTCCCGGCCGCGAGGAGTACCTCGATTCCGAAAAGTACCAGTACAAGCAGCGCGACTGGAACGCCCCGGGCAACATCAAGCCACTGATCACCCGGCTCAATGCGATCCGCCTTGAGAATACGGCTCTTCAGCAGACCAACAACCTCGCTTTCTTCGGCTCGGACAACTCCGCCATTCTCTGCTACCGCAAGTGGTCGCAGGACGGAGGCAATGCCGTGATGGTGATCGTCACGACCGATTTCCGAAATGCCCAGAGCGGATGGATCGATGTCCCGACAGGGGATTTTGGATTGCCACCCGATTCCCCCTATCAGGTCGAGGATCTCCTGACTGGGGAGGTGTTTTCCTGGAGGGGAGCCCGCAACTTCATCTCACTTGACCCGTCACGGCGTGTCGCGCATATCCTGAGGGTGAAGCGGTAACAACGCCCGGATCGGCGTCAATCAACGATGTCTTGGAGGGGGTATTTCCCCTTGCCCCGACCTCATCCTGCCCTAGGGTATACGCCTGATGGTTTTTTCCCGGAGATCCCTTTTTGCCGGCTTGGCGATGCTTCTGCCCCTCATCGGGACGGCGGAGGCTTCGCTTTCGGACATGGTTGACTCTGTAAAGTCGCGGATTTCGGGTGATTCCGGAGCCATGACATCGGGTGATTTTGAGCGGATGGCGATGCAGATCAGGGAGAGGGCCATCCAGCAGACCCGCCCCCCCACGGTCAGCGCTCCCACGGCTCCCGTGGTCGGTTTCGGAAAGTATCCCTGGCATCGCAACATCATGACCACGGTCTTCTGGATCGGGGAGCGCCCCACTGCCCGGAACCCCGTGCCGAACAACCGCAGTTCCTGGGACTCCAACTGGGCCCGCAACTACGGCGGGTACGACAATCCCGATCCGCGCTACCGTCGCAACTACATCCCGGTCGGATTCACCCCCCGGCAGAATCCTTTCTACATCGCCCTTCCCTACTGCGATGTCTCCCGCGGCAACACCAAGCCGGAGGCCAAGAGCGTGATTCCGTGGTTCCGGGACTGCTTTGAGAAACAAGGAAAAACCGTGCTCAAGGGGCGCTGGGTCGCGATCCACCACGGGGGAAAGACGGTCTTCGCCCAATGGGAGGATTGCGGTCCCTTCCGGACCGACCACTGGCAGTATGTCTTTGGCAAGGGGGATGTCCGTCCCCGTCCCAACCTGAACCGCGGTGCGGGTCTCGATATCTCCCCCGCTGTCCGCGACTACCTCGGGATGGGGAAGAACGACCTCTGCGACTGGAAGTTCGTCGATGCCGCCAGCGTGCCCGATGGTCCTTGGAAAAGCTACGGAGACAACAACACCTTCGTGCTCATGCGCAAGGGGGTGAACCTCTACGAGCGTGACCGCAACAATGCGAAGCGTTCCTCCTCGATCACCACGAGCACCCGGCCCAGCACTTCGTCAGTACCCATGAACGGTTCCGCTGCCGGGGTGAGGGTGAGTCCCTCGGTCGGAGTTCAGGAGTAAGTCCTTTAGGCTTTCAGGCTCTCAGGTTGTTTCGTCGGAGCAGGGCAACGGTAACAAAGATCAGTTCGCATCCCACATAGGTCGCCACCAAGGGAAAGCCGCCGGTGCCAAAGCCGTAGCTGTGGAGTCCCGCGCCTAGCACGAAGTTCACCCCGTACCACGCCATCAGCACGCTCAGGAAGGCGAGCACCGCGCCGATCGCCAACCCGAATCCTCCCCACATGCCGCTGATCCTTCCGTGGAGGAGGAAGAGGTAACCGAGCAGTGCGATGAGTGCCCAGGTTTCCTTCGGATCCCAGTCCCAAAAGCGTCCCCATGAGTAGTTGGCCCAGACACCGCCGAGGATGGTCCCGGTGGCTAGGAGAAGAACGCCGACTTGGAGCGTCTTGTAGAGGTAGGTGTAGAGTGTGTCGGAAGGCTTGCGGCCCGCGATGATCCGGCCGAGCGCCACATGGGCCACGCCGAGAGCCAGCGCGAAGGCGGCGTAGCTCAGCGTGATCGAGAGGACATGGGTGGTGAGCCAGAAATTATCGCGCAGGACGGGGGTGAGGGGATGGATCGAGCGGTCGAGGATCATTGGTTGGCTGTCAGCGAGAATAAGCGAGGCCACGGCCACCGGGATCGCCCCGAGCAGGAAGGTGCCCGCGCGGTAGATCGTCTCGAAGATCAGGGCAAAGAGGATCGTCCCGAAGGCGACCCAGATCACCGACTCGTACATGTTGGTGACAGGGGGGCGTCCCGCGATCAGCACTCGGGAGAGAAGCCCTGCCGCCTGAAGGAGGAATCCGCTTCCCGCAAGCACCCACGCGACCTGATAGCCGCGCCGCTCCCAACTGCTCTGGGAGAGAAGAAGCACAATGCCGGCCGCCGCATAGAGGATCCAGGCCCAGCGGAACGGGTGGGCTTTCTGATAAGCGACCTCGAGCCCGATCTTCCAAGCGGGCGGCTGGGGTGACAGCCCTCTTTGGAGCGAGAGAAGATCCGAGGCCGAACGGTTAAAGCCATGTTGATTGCAGATTGCCCATGCTACCTGGAGCGGATCAAGGAGTGACGTGTCGCGGGAACGATTCACTGGCAGCCAGTCGGTTCCCGCAATCGGTGGAATGACCCGGTAGGAATCGCCGCTCACGAGACTTTCCAGCATGCCCATGCGCATGCCGACATCAGAGGCCTCCTTTTGCAGTCCGGCGAGCTTTGCACGGGGATCGCGCCTGCGTGTCTCCGCGGCCGCAGCCATTTCCTTCGGCAGCACCTCGTTGGAGGAGAGTTCATTCCAGCTGAAGAGTTTCCGCGCGGGATCGAGCCCGAGGTGATTTTTCAACGGGCGATTGGAAACAAGGATCAGTTCTTTTTCTTTCCAGGAGGCGGAGTGATCCATCCAGATCCCGGTGATGATCGTCATCGCATCCCTTCTCCCTCCATCAAGCGGCACCGATGTCTTTCCTGAAAGCGAGCGGAGAGATTCCTCGGCAAAGACGAGATAGGGTTTCTTGCGACCACCTTCCTGGATGACCAATGTCTCGAGAGCGCTTGGCGCAACGTCGGCATAAGCCATGCCGAGCGAAGCCACGCAGAGAGTGAGGGTCAGGAACGGGGTCAGGCGCATGGTTTTCACGATCTGGGGCGGAGATAGAACATGGTGGCGATACCGAGGCAGATGGCAAGGGATCCGATCCACTTGAGCAGCCAACCCGGATCATAGAGTACCTGCAGGGTCGTCTCCTTGAGATCCTGCGGGTTCCATTCGGCTTGGGAGAACTTGTGATTGAATCCGGTGATCGTGGCGAGGAGTCCTCCCGGATAGGAGGCGGGATGGTTCATCCGGATCAGCCCACTCTTCTCCTCGCCGGTCTTCAGATTCTTGAAGAGCACGCTGGCCCGGAAATCAGAGGGGGTCTCGGTTCCCTCGTCGCGTGGGATTTCAAAATCGCTCAGGGCGATTGAAAAAGGGATCGGTTTGAGTTCGAGTCCGTAGCCAAGCCTGACGAGGTCGTTGCCGATGGTCAGGGGAACAACCTCTCCCGAGGCGACCCATGCAGGATTGCCGCGCACTCCGTCGGGAGTCATGAGAAACGCATGGAACCCCGGCACGCCTCCCGTCTCAGCGGGCGCGGGACTCGAGAGAATCGTCCCACCGGGGGTGACCTCCATGACGCGCAGGCGCCAGTCGGCCCATCCGAGCGGGAGTTCCTCTCCGGCCTTGAGCGTCCCCGAGGAGGTGAGGGTGGCTCCGCGACCGAGGCGGTAGGCCACGGTTTCCGATTCCTTGACGGGGGTCAGATCGAGCCATGGTTTTTTATCCGAAGCATCGTGGAGGGGAAGGGATGCCTGGTCCTTGGCCAAGGTGATGCCGGCCCGTCCGAAGAAATCGTGGGTGCGTGGGGATCCCTCGCCGGTGCCGAGTCCGACATGCAACGACTGGCGCATCATGCCGCTGGAAAATCCGATCAGGATGGCGGTGCCTCCGCCGCCGGTCTTGGCGATCCTTGGTTCGGGAATCAGATGCTCCGAGACGGTGTCGATCCCGATTCTCAGCTTCGTGCCTGGAACGGGAAGCGTGACGGGCGAGTTGGCGGTGGGATGGAGGAAGCGCGTGTCGAGAGGCAGGAGGTAGAGGTAGCTGTCGGCGGGACTCTCCACCTGGAGACAGCTTTTGTTGGTGATGATCCTGCGCTGGGGTTGCCCGTCGGTGCGGAGGGTGACATTCCCCTCGTAGCCGAGCTTTGATCCGATGACGGCCCCGATGAGAAGAAGGATGATGCCGTAGTGGGTGATGATGAATCCGGCATGCTTCCCCTGCCAGGGCCAGCGCGTGAGGGTGACCGCGAAGAGATTGATGCAGAGGACCCCGAGCCAGGCGATGAACCACGGGGCCTTGTAGATGTAGGCACTGGCGACAGCGGAATCGAAGCGCGACTCGGTGAAGGTGGCGACCGCGCAGGCGATCGCGATCGTGGCCAGCAGGACAAGGGCCAGCTTGAGGGATCCGAGCAGATGGATCAGTCGCCAGACCGGCGATCGGCGCTGGCGATCGGCGATCATGCCGGCCCTCGAGAGGGGGCGTGTGATCGGGGTGCCTTCGGCGGACATCAGACAGAGATTAGGGAGGCTGTGCATGGGAAGCAAACAGAAGGCAAATTCACAGCGATGAGGGGTCCCCTGTCTCTTCTTCATCCCCTTAAAAAATATTCGGGTATCCTGACGGGAACCTGATCAAGAATGGTGCATGGACCAGCAGTTGGAGATCCTCATCAATCGCAGCTGGATCGCCCCGTGGGCCGATCACTTCATGGCTTTCCTCACGAATTACGGGGCATGGGCTCCCTGGCTTCTTGCGTTGTTGGTGGGGGGCGTGATCTTCGGGAACTTCCGCCTCAGGGCGGCCATCCTAGCGGCGGGTCTGGCCATTGGTCTCAGCGATGGCGTCGGGGTGAACCTGCTCAAGCATGCCGTCGCCCGTCCCCGGCCAAGTCAGATTGAACCCGGGGTGCGTGTCGTCGAGTTGGGCAAGGCTCCTGCGGGACTGCCGAAAATTGCAGGGATTCTTTCGGAGCCCGTGGTGAAATTTCCCAACGGCACCGAAAAACCCGAGGTGCTCGGCATGCTGACTGCGGAACGTCCCGCGAACGGTAGATCCTTCCCCTCGGGTCATGCCGCCAACAATATGGCGGTGGCCACCGTGCTGATTCTTTTCTTCGGATGGCGCGGGGCGATCTACCTGCCGATCGCGCTGCTGATCGCCTACTCCCGCATCTACACGGGATCGCATTGGCCCCTCGATATCGTTGCCGGAATCCTGCTCGGGATTGGGGGAGGCTGGATCGCCACCCGCAT
>Ga0114964_10002579_pt1 | contig 12582 bp, 7 predicted proteins | sample C_131016_MF_Meta_FD_92638 | JGI IMG/M metagenome (GOLD analysis project Ga0114964, IMG submission 92638) | Freshwater microbial communities from Lake Croche, Canada to study carbon cycling - C_131016_MF_MetaG | ecosystem: Environmental > Aquatic > Freshwater > Lake | place: Lake Croche, Canada... | reverse complement strand
GCTGGATCTTTCCCCATTCCGGTGACGATGAAATCTGTCACGGTCGAGGATTTCCCTATCTATCTGGATGGCCTGGGTACTGTTCAGGCCTACAATTCAGCACTTGTGAATGCTCGCGTTTCTGGCCTCATCCAAGAGATCCGCTTCCAAGAGGGTCAGGATGTGAAGAAGGGTGATGTCATTGCCCTGATTGATCCGCGTACTTTTCAGGCCCAGTATGATCAGGCAGTTTCAAAAACAGCTCAGGATGCCGCGCAGATGGAGAGTGCCAAAGTCCTGCTTGCCAGGGATCAGGATCTGCTGAACAAGAATGTTCTGGATCATCAGACTTACGATACCCAGAGGTATTTAGTGGCTCAGCTGCAGGCAACGGTGCAGGCCGACCAGGCCAATGCAGAGATGCAGAAGTCGCAGTTGGACTGGACGCAGGTCACCGCTCCTATTTCCGGCCGCACGGGAGTGAAGCAGGTTGATGTCGGCAATCAGGTCACCGTGGGAGCCAATAGTGCCAACGGTGCCTCCTCGATTGTCACCATTAACCAGATCCAGCCGATTTTTGTCTCCTTCACCCTGCCCCAGCAGGATCTTGACCAGATCAGGCAGCCGCTTCTCGCTCACAAGACTCTCGAAGTGATAGCTCTTGATAGGAATAATCAAACCGTTCTCAGCAAAGGAAAACTCAGTGTGGTCGATAACCAGATCGACACGACAACGGCAACGGTGAAGCTTAAGGCGGTTTTCAGCAACGAGGATTTCAAACTCTGGCCAGGACAGTTTGTGAATGTGCGGCTACTGGTAACTGATCTCCCTGATGCTGTCGTGGTACCTTCCGAGGCAGTACAACTCGGGCCGGATGGCTCGTATGTTTATGTGGTGGGTTCCGACAGCAAGGCGGAGATGCGTCCTGTCACGACTGGCCCCGCCGAGTCCGGAATGACGCTTATCAAATCGGGATTGAAATCGGGCGAAAAGGTGGTGACGGATGGCCAGTACAGACTTCAGCCTGATTCCATCGTCACAACGGCTCCTCCGAAATCTGGTGCTGGAGGCCAGCCCCATCCTAAGGAAACATTGATTAAATCCCATGATGGCCGCTGAAGAGTATTTGATTGTTTACCAAGGCGTGCAGCGCAGTGGCAATACCCTTGAGGTCTTGCCCAAGCAAGCAACGCAGGAAAACGGCCAAATACTCTTCAGCCGAACGGTTCGCTGTGAGTTCCTAACTCTCTGTTGATTCAAGAGGCTCTCCGAAGGCTCTACATCCCAACGACCGACTGCCGGGAGAGAAGCCTTCAGGAAAATCGAATTTCATGAATATTTCCGAACCCTTCATCAAGAGGCCGATCGCGACATCGCTTCTCATGGTGGCTCTGGTGCTAGTCGGTATTCTTGGCTACCGCTCGCTGCCAGTAGCGGCGCTGCCGACCGTCGACTTCCCCACTATCCAGGTCACCTCGCAGTATCCGGGGGCTGATCCCGAGGTGATGGCTTCCCTAGTGACCGCTCCCCTGGAAAAGCAGTTTGGCCAGATCAGTGGACTGGCCTCGATGAACTCCATCAGCTCGCTAGGCACATCGGTCGTCACGCTCCAGTTTGTCCTAGGCAAGAATATCGACCAGGCCTCGCAGGATGTTCAGGCGGCAATCAATGCGGCGGGTGGGGTTCTTCCCCCGAATATGCCCAATCCGCCGGTCTATAATAAGGTCAACCCGGCCGATGCCCCCATCCTAACTCTTTCCATAACCTCGGACACGCTGCCGATCGTCAAGGTCAATGACTTTGCCGATTCCGTTCTGGCTCAGAAGTTGAGTGAGGTTCAAGGGGTCGGTCTTGTCACGATTCAAGGGAATCAGAAGCCTGCCGTGAGAGTAAAACTCAACCCCGCTGCACTCGATGCTCAGGGAATCAGCCTTGAGACGCTCCGCAATACGATCAACCAGGCCAATGCCAATGCCCCGAAGGGGAGTTTCAACGGTGAGCACCAATCGTTCACGATCGGTGCCAACGATCAGATTCTGAATGCCGAGGATCTCTCCACTCTTATCCTTGCTTACAACACGAGTAACAACGCACCTGTCCGTCTCAAGGATGTGGCCACCATCAGGGATGACGTTGAGAATTCCCTAATCCAGGCCTGGGTCTCCACTGCCAAGATCCCCTTCCGCCAGGCCGCCCTGCTCGATATCCAGCGTCAACCCGGGGCAAACATCATCGACACAGTCGATCGTGTGAAGGCGCTTCTGCCGAAGCTCACAGCGTCGCTACCTCCCGGAATGCACATCACCATTTTTTCGGACAGGACGGAAACGATCAGAGCCTCGGTCAAGGATGTTCAGTTCACTCTGATCCTGACGGTCTTTCTTGTCATCCTGGTGCTCTTCTTGTTCCTGAGAAAGATCGCGGCCACGATCATTCCAAGCGTGGCGCTTCCTCTCTCGGTGCTTGGAACCTTTGCCTTCATGTACCTGGCTGGGTTCAGTCTCGACAATCTTTCCCTCATGGCGCTCACGATCTCGACGGGCTTTGTTGTCGATGACGCCATCGTGATGATCGAGAACATCGTCCGCTACATCGAAATGGGAGACTCTCCCATGCAGGCCGCACTGAAAGGGGCGCGCCAGATCGGCTTCACTGTTATTTCCCTCAGTATCTCGTTGATTGCTGTCTTTATTCCCCTTCTCTTCATGTCGGGAATCGTCGGACGCCTCTTCCGTGAATTTGCCATTACCCTGAGCTGCTCCGTTGTCGTTTCAGCGATTGTCTCGCTGACCCTGACTCCGATGATGTGCTCAAGGATGCTGCGAAGGGAACATGAGCACGAGCAGCACAAGGAGACGGGTATTTCCGGTTTTCTAGAGAATGCTTTTGAACGCCTTCTTTGGTATTATGACAGGTCTTTGCTCTGGGTTCTCCGTCATCAAAGGAGCGTTCTTCTGGTGGCTATTCTGACTCTTGTTGCCACGGCCGTGCTGTTCGTCATGATCCCCAAGGGATTGTTGCCCTTACAGGATACGGGCCTAATTATCGGGGTCACTGATGCCTCCCAGGATATCTCGTTCAAGCAGATGCTCGAACGTCAGAAAGAACTCTCGGAGGTCATTGCCCGCGATCCTGATGTACTTCGAGTCGCGGCTTTCATCGGGACCGGCACGGTTAATCCGACGCAGAACTCGGGGCGTTTTTATATCGTCCTGAAACCGCGTGAGCGCCGAGCCCCCATCCGGGAAATCATGACGCGCCTCTCGCAGGCCGCCCAGGGAATCCAGGGCATCAACCTTTACCTGCAACCGACCCAGGATCTGCAGATCGACACCAGGATCAGCCGCACGCAGTTCCAGTACCTGCTGGAGGATGTCGATCCGGCCACGCTCAGGCAGTGGGTTCCCAAATTGCTGGAAAAACTTCGTGCCATGCCCGCCCTCGAGGACTTGGCCAGCGATCAGCAGGATCTTGGGCTACAACTCGACATCAATATCGACAGGGTCGCTGCATCGCGTCTGAATGTTCCCGTCCAAGCCATCGACGACACTCTTTACGATGCCTTCGGACAGCGGCAGATTTCTGTTATTTACACCCAGCTCAATCAGTACCGCATTGTCATGGAGAATGCGGGGAAGTACAGCAACAAGCCCGAGGCACTGGACAAAATCTATGTCAGCTCGACCACAGGCAAGCTAGTTCCTCTGAACGCCCTGATGACGGTGAAGACCAAGACAGCCCCCCTTCTAATCACGCACCAAGGGCAGTTTCCATCCACCACAATCTCGTTCAATTTGAGGAGCGGTCACTCCCTAGGCGAGGCGGTGAAGGCCACTCAGACAGCCGAACACTCCATAGGCATGCCCGAAAGCATCCAGACCCAGTTTCTCGGAAGTGTTGCCGAGTTCCGCTCATCGCTTGCCACTGAGCCCTTCCTAATCCTTGCCGCACTCATTGTCATCTACATTGTCCTGGGTGTTCTCTACGAGAGCTACATCCATCCAATCACGATTCTTTCCACGCTTCCGAGTGCAGGGGTCGGGGCTCTCCTGGCATTGCAGGCATGTCACATGGAATTCTCCCTTGTCGCACTGATAGGAGTTATCTTGCTGATAGGTATCGTAAAAAAGAACGCGATTATGATGATCGACTTTGCTCTCGATGCCCGGAAGGAAAAGCATGTGACCGCCAGGGAGGCAATCTATCAGGCCTGTCTTCTCCGATTCCGTCCCATCATGATGACAACGGCCGCCGCTCTTCTGGGGGCTGTGCCCCTTGCTCTCCAGTCAGGGACGGGCTCCGAGCTACGGCAGCCCCTCGGGATCGCTATCGTGGGTGGGCTCATGCTTTCCCAGTTCATCACTCTATACACAACGCCGGTTATTTATCTCTATCTGGACCGCCTGGAGTCTTGGATCGGTGCGCGTCTCAAGAATGATGATTTGCAGGATTCCTGTGACGTGGGCATCGCCTCTTCGGTCCGATGAGCATCTCGTCCCCCTTCATCATGAGGCCAAGGGGGACCTCGCTCCTCGCCATGGGACTGCTGCTTCTCGGGATCATCGCCTATTTCAGTCTGCCGATCGCCCCGCTGCCGAACGTCGACTTTCCGACAATCCTAGTCAGCGCCTCCTTGCCGGGAGTCGATCCCCAGACTGCGGCGACATCACTGGCAGCCCCGCTGGAAAAACGTCTAGGACAAATTCCCGGTGTGATCGAGATGACTTCATCCAGCACCTTGGGTGGTACTTCCATCACGGTTCAGTTTGACCTGAGTCGCAGTGTCGATGGGGCAGCGCACGACGTGCAGGCAGCCATCAATGCGGCGGACCATGACCTCCCCCCCAACATGCCTACCCCGGCAACCTATCGTAAGGTCAATCCCGCAGGAGCTCCCGTCATGATTCTGGGAATGACGTCGGAGACGATGCCGCTTTCCAAGATCTTCAACCTTGCCGATGGGGTGATTTCCCAACGTCTGAGTCAGATTCCCGGAGTCAGCCAGGTGGCTCTGTGGGGGGGGGCGAAGACAGCCGTCAGGGTTGAGGTGAATCCGTCGCAGCTTGCGAGTCTAGGAATGAGTCTGAACGATGTGCAAAGCTTTCTGGTCAATGCAAATCATTACGCTCCGCTCGGGACGATTGAGGGTAAGGGGAGAGCCTTCAATATAAGGGCTAATGACCAACTCATGGATGCGGATGACTACCAGTCGCTTGTCATCGCGCAGACAACGAACGGCATTCCGATACCGATCTCCTCGGTGGCACGGATTATCAACGGGACGGAAAACACCCTCCAGGGTGGTTGGATCAATGGAAAGCGGGCGGTGATCCTGCCGGTTTTCAAGGATCCCGACGCCAACGTGATCAAGATCGCCGCAGAGATCCAGAGAATCATGCCCCAACTCCGCTCTTGGTTGCCGCCGGGGGTTCACCTCATTGTTGCTTCAGACCGCACACAGACGATCCGCGCCTCGGTGAATGATGTTCAGTTCACGCTGATGCTCACCAGCGCGCTCGTCATTCTCGTGATGTTTCTCTTCCTGCGTCGTCTGGGCCCGACCTTTGTGGCCGGCATCACGGTTCCCCTTGCGCTTGCGGGGACATTCGGGCTCATGTGGCTTTGTAATTACAATCTCGATAATCTCTCCCTCATGGCACTGACCGTTTCGGTCGGTTTTCTCGTGGACGATGCGATTATCGTGATCGAGAATATTGTTCGCTTTCTTGAGAAGGGAGAGGCTCCCTTAAATGCCGCCCTCCTGGGAGCCCGTCAAATCGGATTCACGGTGATTTCGATGAGCATCTCTTTGATAGCGGTCTTTATTCCCATCCTGCTGATGGGGGGCGTGATAGGACGCCTCTTTCACGAGTTTGCAGTCACGCTGAGTGCCTCTATTGTGGTATCGGCCCTGATTTCACTGACACTCACACCAACTCTCTGCGCCCGTTTCCTCCAGCGTGAAAATCATGCAGGGGAGGGACGTTTAGGCAAATGGCTCGAGTCTCTTTATATGGCCAGTTTTGAGCTCTACAGGGAGGGACTGGACTGGGTTCTCGCCCACAGGCGTCTCACTCTTTGGTTTACGCTGGCAACGGTCGTAGCGACGATCTTGCTGTACGTCATCATTCCCAAGGGATTCTTCCCACAGCAGGACACCGGAGTTCTTACGGGTGTCTCGGAGGCAGCTCAGGATATCTCCTTCAGTGCCATGGGAAAAAAACAGAAGGCCTTGGCAAAAATAATTTCTGATGACCCGGGGGTGGATTATGTGATCTCAAGTATCGGAAGTGCCGGAGGGGGCCCTATCAACAACGGACGATTCTTCATTTCCCTCAAGCCGATGGATAAGCGTCGGGCAACCGTCGATGATATCATTAACCGCTTAAGGCCGAAACTGGCAGCCATTCGAGGTGCCCGGGTGTTCCTGAGTCCCATGCAGGATCTTCGCATGGGAGGCCGCGTTTCGAGAGCCCAATACCAGTATGCATTGCGAGCGGACAACCTCGACCTTCTTATGAAATGGGCTCCCAAGCTTGTGAGCTATCTCAAAGCCTACCCGCAATTAGCCGACATCAACAGCGACCAGCAGTTTCAGGGACTGCAGGTCAGGGTGGTGGTTGACAGGAATCTGGCCGGACGGTTGGGAATTCAACCCACGCAGATCGATTCGGTGCTCAATAACGCCTTTGGTCAGAACATGGTTTCCAACATGTATTCAACGATCAATCAATTCCATGTGATCCTTGTTGGTAATCCGGAACTTTTGGAAGATCCCAGTTATCTAAACAAAATCTTTGTTAAATCTTCGGCGGGCAAAATGATTCCCTTGAGTTCGATTGCCCATTTCGAACAGACGAACATGCCCCTTTCGTTGAATCACCAAGGGCAGTTTCCCGTCGTCACCTTTTCCTTCAATCTGATGCCCGGGATTTCTCTGGGGCAGGCGGAAGCTCTAATTGAGCAAGCAGAGAAAGAACTGAATATGCCACCTGCTATCAAGGGCGAATTTGCCGGGAATGCCCTCCTTTTCAAGGAGTCCTTCAGCGCACTTCCCCTGCTTGTTATCGCCGCGATCCTAGCCGTCTACATCGTGCTGGGGATTCTCTATGAAAGCCTGATCCATCCCTTCACCATTCTCTCCACGATTCCAACGGCTGGGGTAGGCGCCTTGTTGGCGCTGATTCTTGCGGGGATGGAACTCAGCATTGTCGGGATGATAGGCATCGTACTTCTGGTGGGCATCGTGAAGAAGAATGCGATTATAATGGTTGATTTTGCCATCGAGGCTCAGAGGGAGAGGGGACTTGGCCCGAAAGAAGCCATCTATGAGGCTTGTTTAGTTCGCTTCCGTCCGATCCTGATGACAAGTGTTGCAGCCATCTTTGGGTCGCTACCCCTGGCCATCGGCATGGGAGTCGGATCGGAGCTTCGCCAGCCCTTGGGTGTCGCTATCGTGGGTGGCTTGATCGTCTCCCAAGTCCTGACCCTCTTCACGACTCCCGTGGTTTATCTGGCCATGGAACACCTTCATGTCAAATTCAGTGGGGTTCGGAAGCGTTCCGCCCTGTCCTTGAGAGCGGCTTTTGTGAGGCTAACTAAAACCGTCCCTCAGGAAGCATTTCCAAATTCCTGAGAAAAATCCGTCCGGCAATCTGGGCGACAGCGTGCGTCTCCAAATCCTCTCCGCATTCCGCCGAGAGTGAGGTCATTCTGACGCCGGCAATCCCGCAGGGAATGATCTCATCGAATCCCGGAAGATCTTTTGCTACGTTCAGCGCGAATCCGTGCATCGAGATCCAGCGGCGCACACCGATGCCGATGGAAGCGATTTTACTCTCTTTTACCCAGACGCCGGTCAGGCCTTCCCTCCGGATACCCTGGACGGAATATTCTGCAAGAATGTCGATGATGACCTCCTCCAGGAACCGAAGATATCGGTGAAGATCGTGTCCCTTTCTGTTTAGATTCAGGATAGGATAGCCAACCAACTGGCCGGGACCGTGGTAGGTCGCCTGTCCGCCTCGATTTGTGCGATGGATGGGATGGGGGAGACGGTTCTCCTCACCTAGGCTCGACTCATTGCGTGAGCGTCCCATCGTATAGACAGGGTCATGCTCCAGCAGAAGGAGGTCATCGTTCGATTCCCCTGCGATTTTTTCTCTTACCAAGGATTCCTGAAGCTCCATCCCCTTCTCATAGCCGATTCGTCCGAGCCACCGGGTCTTGAGTTTGAAGCTCATTTTCCGCGAGTGGCTGTCACTTTAAGCACAGGGGAGGTTATTGTTCGCAGGTGAGTCAGTCCGATGGCGATTGCGTCCGCAGCATCACTGGGAGGTGTTTCCGTAAGGCCAAGAAGCGCCCGGATCATGAAGGCCACCTGTTCTTTACCGGCGGCTCCCTTGCCTACCACTGCCTGCTTCACGCGCTTGGGAGGGTATTCATGGACCGAAAGTCCTCGTTGAGCGGCAGCCAGAACGGCCACTCCACGAGCCGCACCCAGAATGATCGCCGTGGCATAACTCTGGACAAAGATGACCTTCTCGATGGCTAGCGCGGTCGGCGTGTGGCGCTCAATAACGCTTCCAAGTTTCTCGTAAATTGCGATAAGGCATCCTTCCTGTGAAAGGGAAGAATGATTTTTTATCACTGCGTATTCGCGACAACTGGTCTTCCCATTAGCCTCCTCAAGGATGGCAAAACCGGTACCGCGAAGCGATGGATCTATTGCTAAAATGCGCATTGTTCGGAGTCTTCGATGAGATCAGCCATAAATATTCTCAATACAATCAAAAGAAGCCCCCTGCCGGGCGGGAAAGGGTGGAAGTGACTGCTGAGTTAGCCGGGTCAATTCAATGGCCGCCTTGAGGCATGAAGCCACCCAAGGCACCAGAGCCCTCCCAACTTGCCGGCTTGTTCCATGGGATCGCACTCACCGCCGAACTTTCGGGCGTCGTGATATCATTGCTAGTGGATGTGGCGCATCCAGCTAGCAGTAGTATGAAGAGAATAAGGAAAATCCCGAATCGTTTCATGGATTGGACTTATTGTCGGAGGAATCATCGCCCGGACCGGAATAGATGACGGTGTCACCCGGTTGAACGCTCAAACCACCACGGACGCTGTTGACAACAATGTCGGCTATCGAAGTAGAGGGTTCCACGGTGGTGATACGCACCTTGCCGATTAACTGAGATTTACGTTTGATGAGCATCTCGGCATTGTTTACCACTCCATTGCGGTCCCCTAGATTCAGGACCACAAAATTCCATGAGGAATTAACAGCCAGAATACGACCTTCAAGGCCAGCGCGCATCAATTTGCTGCGGCGCTGTGCCTCGCGCTCCTTGAGTGCTTTGAGTTGGCTCTCCTGATCCCTGAGATTAGCCTGCAGTCTCGTGATTAGGATGTCCTTTTCCTCGAGTTGCTTCTTGAGTTCCTCCGTCGGGTCATTTGCAGGTTTTGTTGCTGAGTTCAACTTTGCCTCGAGATCCGTAATATGGGCATCCTTGGCAGCCATGTCCGTTTTCAGCTGAGTCAAGGAAGTGTCCTTATCGGCCAGTTGTTTCTGACTATCGGCGAGGGAATCAGTGAGTTTCGCCTTGGCCGAATTTAGTTCCAGGATCTCAGCGGATTTTTTTTCCCCGTCGCTGGAGAGAAGTGCGACTTTTTGATTCGAGTCCTTCAAGTCGTTAGACGTCTTGCTTAGATTGTTCTTGGTCGAATCAAGTTCGGTTATCGTCTGTTGCTTGATTCCCCGTTCCTTGAGAAAGTTGCTACGATTCAGGTAACCAAGTCCCGCAGCAGCAAGTGAGAGAACCGCGGCAAGAATAAGGATGATTTTTTGCATAAAGGGGGACGAAGAACTATTTTTTTTAAAGGGTTTGGATCTATTTCTCAAGTAGCAAAAAGATGTTTCCTTGATTGTTTTACCTTCTTTCTCGGAGTAGCTTTGAAAAGTCAGGGGCTATGGATGAAAGACCGGCGAACCCCGCCAGGGCAGGAATGCAGCAACGGCAGCCAGCTCTCTCTTGCCGTAGTTCCCTGACACTTTTTTTCTCCGTTCACCCCGAGTGCTGCATTCGGGCTTTCGGTCTCATCAAAAACAGCTAGAAACAGGGGATGCGCCACGGTCGTTTCGAAGAATCCATGTCCAACCTCCTCAGGAATTACGGTGAATCTGTCTCTTTTGACTGGAGGCTTTATGCCCACGATATCTTGGGAAGCATTGCCCATGCGCGGGCCCTGGTGAAGGCGGGTTATCTTACCGGAGACGAGTTTGCATCCATTGAAACGGGATTGAAAGCAATCGGGGAAGAGATCTTCGCGGGCAAGTTCAACTTCTCCGTCGGTCTCGAGGATATCCACATGAACATCGAGAAGGAACTCACGTCCCGTATCGGCGATGTAGGTGCCAAGCTTCACACGGCACGCAGTCGCAACGATCAGGTGGCCACCGATCTGCGCCTTTACCTCCGGGATGAGATTGCCGCCCTGCAAAAAGGAGTCCGAGGATTGCAAGGTGCTCTAATAGGGCTCGCCTCCGCGAATGAGACCGTGCTGATACCGGGCTATACCCATCTTCAGCGTGCCCAGCCAATTCCTCTGGCCCATCATCTTCTGGCCTATGTCGAGATGCTAGATCGCGATCTCGGCCGTCTGAGTGATACGTCCATCCGGATGGATGAGCTGCCGCTCGGCTCTGGGGCCTTAGCTGCCTCAACCCTGCTCCTTGATCGCAAGGCGATCGCCAAGGAACTCGGTTTTTCTCGCGTTACTCAGAATAGTCTCGACGGGGTGAGTGATCGGGACTTCGCGCTGGAGTTGCTCTCTGCCCTCGCGATTCTGGGAATGCACCTTTCGAGGCTTTCGGAAGATGTTGTCCTCTGGACCACAACGGAGTTTGGATTCGCCAATCTCAGCGACCGCCATTCCACGGGCTCAAGCCTGATGCCTCAAAAGAAAAATCCGGACATCGCCGAGCTGACGCGCGGCAAGACAGGTCGCCTTTACGGAAACCTTTTCAGTCTTCTGACCGTCCTCAAAGGGCTTCCGATGGCCTACAATCGCGACCTTCAGGAAGACAAGGAAGCGGTCTTCGATTCCGTGGACACGGCCAAGATGGCCCTTGCCGTGACGGCCGAGATGATGACTGCTCTGGTGATCAACACGGAAGCCACGACGAAGGCTGCCAACGACCCGGCTCTACTTGCCACGGATCTGGCCGACGAACTGGTGCGGAAGAATATCCCCTTCCGCAAGGCTCACGATCTTGTCGGAAAACTCGCCGCAGAATCAGCCAAGACCGGCATACCCCTCGACAAGCTTCCGAAAGATTTCATCCTGGAGATCTGCCCGGAACTCATCGGGGAGTGGGAGTGGTTGTTTGACCCGATTAGGTCACTAAAGGCCCGGTCCGCAACAGGTGGCCCCTCTCCAGAGAATGTTTCCAGACGGCTGGCCCACTGGAATACCATCCTCACTTAGGCCTGACTCGGGCAAACGGGTAAGTGCATTTATGGAACTAAAGAACGTCTTCTCCTTCCGCGAGCAGGATGACGAGGCGCTTCCGTTCATGGATCATCTCGGCGATTTACGAGTGATGATCATCCGGATTGCCCTGACCCTTGTTGTGGCAATGGTCGGGGCGTTTTTCTTTCGGGGGATGCTGGCAACTGTTGTGCAGCGACCCCTGATTGCAGTCGATCCTGTCAGGGCCAACTCCCTTCAGTCTCTTGGCGTGCCCGATTCCATGACCATCTCCTTGGAGCTCTCCTTCTACGCGGGGCTTATCATCTCCTTCCCAATCCTCCTGATTTTCCTAGCCCAATTCCTCTTTCCCGCTCTCAAGCCTACCGAACGGAAGATCCTCCTTCCGGTGGCAGCCTTCGGTATGGCCCTCTTTGTGACTGGGATTCTCTTCGCGTATTTCGTTGTCCTTCCCGGCACGCTCGATTTCTTCTTCAAGGATGCCAAGTCGATGCATTGGACTCCGACTTGGACCGTGCGCGAGTACTATTCCTTCACCACACAGTTCCTCATTGCCTTCGGTGTCGCCTTTGAGATGCCGATGGTGGTTCTGGCCCTGGTCAAGTTAGGTCTTCTGAATGCTGAGAAGCTCCGCAAGGCCCGATCGGTCTCGATTATTACGATCTTTACAGTAGCCGCCTTCATCACACCCTCACCCGATCTCGTGACCTATCTCCTGATGGGGGGACCGATGGTTCTACTTTACGAATTCTGTATTGTGCTCGCCCGCTGGGTCGAACCCAAGGTGGAGGCAATTTCACAGGGATAAAGGGGATAAATGGGATGGAGGAATTTTTTTAAAGCTTAAGCCCCACTTGTTGAGTTGGTGCCAGAGCGCGGGTTCTTTCAGGGCAATGGCCAACTCCTTAGCAAGACGCTCACAAAGCTCAGCCAAGGTCAGATCAGGTTGTTTGGCATCCAGTCGCGAATGAGTCCCTCCACGGGGGCTATGCGGGAAACACAGTTGCCTCCTTGCGCGAGGCTTCTGGTGTTGCCGCTCTCTTCAAAAACGCTTCTTCACCAAGTAGACCCAGGGACGGCTCACCTCAAATCGCTTGGCTATATCAACTGGTC
>Ga0114964_10002578_pt1 | contig 12582 bp, 11 predicted proteins | sample C_131016_MF_Meta_FD_92638 | JGI IMG/M metagenome (GOLD analysis project Ga0114964, IMG submission 92638) | Freshwater microbial communities from Lake Croche, Canada to study carbon cycling - C_131016_MF_MetaG | ecosystem: Environmental > Aquatic > Freshwater > Lake | place: Lake Croche, Canada... | reverse complement strand
CCCGGGGCCGCGGGCCAGATTCTGGCGACCCAGGCCGGACAGGTCAGCGAGCAGGACGGCTGGAACGCGATTGAATATCTGGTTGAGGCGATTGTGCCGACCGCCGAGCGCGAAGGCGTGCGGCTGGCCTGTCATCCGCATGATCCGGCCTATCCGGTTGGCGGGTTGAACGGCATCCACCATGTGATGGGCTCGCTGGACGGGATGCGCCGTTTCATCAACCTCGCTCCCGAAAGCCCCAGTCACGGCTTCAATTTCTGTCAGGGCACCATTGCCGAAATGTCGGACGATCCGACCGCCACCGTGCTTGAGGCCATCCATGAATTCGGCGCAAAGGCCAAGATTTTCATGGTACATTTCCGCAATATCAAAGGCGGCTATCTGAATTTTTGCGAGACATTTCCCGATGATGGCTCGGTCGATATGCCAGCCTGTCTCCGCGCCTATCGGTCTGTCGGCTATCAGGGTATCCTGTGCCCCGATCACGTGCCTCTGTCTGATCTCGATCCGGCACGCGAGCGGTTTTTTGCCTTCGCCCTGGGCTATACTCAGGGTCTTCTTCAAGCGACAAAGCCAGCGTCATAACTGGCGCATCACAATGACCAGATTGATTTCGGAGGGACCTCACATGATCAACCGTTGCCATTTGGGCGCTTTGGCGTTGGGACTGGCCTTGCTGGCCCCCTCACTCGCAACCGCGCAGCAGAAATCGGAGATTTCGATCAGCCGCCAGCCCGGCATTCTGTACTTTCCCACCCATGTGATCGAAAAACAGCAATTGATCGAAAAGCACGCCGCCAAGCTCGGTCTGGCCAATGTGTCGGTCAAATGGATGGATTTTGCCAATGGCGGCGCACAGCAGGATGCGCTGATTTCCGGCAATGTCGACATCATCAACACCGGCACCGGCCCCTTGCTGTTGCTGTGGGACCGCACCAAAGGCGGCATCAAGGGCATTGTGGCCAGTTCGGCAGGCCCGCTGGTGTTTGTCAGCCGCGATCCCAGAATCAAAACATTGAACGATCTGGCCTCCGGCGACAAGATCGCGGTGCCGACCGTACGGGTGTCGACCCAGGCCATTTTGCTGCAAATTGCCGCCAGCCAGATGTTCGGCCCCGACCAGTGGAACCGCTTTGACACAATGACCGTGCAGATGGGCCATCCCGATGGCGTCATTGCCATGAACAATGCCAGCCACGAGGTCAAAAACCACTTTGCCGCCCCGCCCTTCCAGTATTACGAATTGGGCAAGATCGAGGGTGCGCATGCGGTGACAACCTCGGCCGCAATTTTGGGCAGTCCTTTGTCGCAAGGCCAGTTCTTCACCTCGACCAAATTTGCCGACGCCAATCCGAAAATCATCCAGGCCGTGCGTGCTGCCGCCGAAGAGGCCAAAGCCTATATCGAGACCCATACCCGTGAAGCCATCGAAATCTACCGCGAGATCACCAAGGATAAGACCCCGACCGACGAGATCCTCGAAATCCTCAAGCAGCCGGGCATGATGGACTGGAACCTCTATCCGCAAGGCACCATGAAATTCGCCCAGCATCTGCACCGGATCGGCACGCTCAAAACCATGCCCGCCTCATGGAAAGACTATTATCTGCCGATCGCCCATGATCTGCCGGGGAACTGAACGGATGAAACCTTTGCTTGAGGTGGATGGCGTCACTTTGCGCTATAAAATCCCGGGATCGGTGATCACTGCCACCGAGCAGGTCAGTTTCCGGGTCAATGAAGGCGACCGTTTCGTGCTGCTCGGTCCCTCTGGCTGCGGCAAGTCAACCTTGCTGAAAGCCGTTGGCGGCTATCTGAAACCCTCCGAGGGCCGCATTAGCATCAAAGACCGCACGGTCACCGAACCGGGACCGGACCGGATGATGGTGTTTCAGGAATTCGACCAGCTGTTGCCGTGGAAAACCGTCCTCGACAATGTCACCTTCCCGCTGATGAACGCCCACGGCCTGTCGGCCAGCGAGGCGCGGGCCAAAGCAGAGGCCGCCATCGACAAGGTGCATCTGACGCGCGCCATGCACAGCTTTCCGCATACGCTGTCGGGCGGAATGAAACAGCGTGTGGCAATTGCCCGGGGGATGGCCATGGAACCCGACATCCTGCTGATGGACGAGCCCTTTGCCGCCCTTGATGCGCTGACACGCCGGACCTGTCAGGACGAGCTGCTGCGCTTGTGGGAGGAAACCCGCTTCACAGTGCTGTTTGTGACCCATTCCATTGCCGAGGCGATCAAGATCGGCAACCGGATCCTGCTGCTGTCACCCCATCCGGGCCGCGTCAAAGCCGAAATCATCGATGTCGACAAGGTCTCGGCCACCGATGGTTCGGCCGGACGGCTGGAAAAACAGATCCACGAACTGCTCTTTGCTGAAACAGACCCTGCGGAGGCGCATTGATGAGCGATCCCCATTCCGTGGCACCGGCCCGCATCATCATGCGGGACAATCACGCCCCGTTGACCCACCCTGTCGAAGAAAAACTCGGGTTCCTGACCACGTTGTGGGACGACGGGTTTGTCCGCAAGGCAGTGATCCTGGTCGTGCTGGCCCTCATCTGGGAGGCCTATGGCCGGATTTTGAACAATCCTTTGCTGTTTCCCACCTTCAGTGAAACCATGCAGGCGATGGTTGAGCGGATCCAGGACGGCACCCTGCCCGCCCGCGCCTGGGCCTCGATCCAGGTTCTGCTGATGGGCTACGGGGTCGGCGTGGTGATGGCAGGCAGCCTGACCATTCTGGCAATCAATACCCGTCTGGGCTCGGATTTTCTCGAAACCATGACCGGCATGTTCTCGCCGCTTCCCGCCATCGCGCTGCTGCCGCTGGCGCTGATCTGGTTCGGATTGGGCCATGGCTCGCTGGTGTTCATTCTGGTTCATTCGGTGTTGTGGCCTGTCGCCCTCAATACCCATTCCGGTTTCCGCTCGGTCTCGCAGACCTTGCGGATGGTCGGCCGCAATTACGGATTGAAGGGCTTTGCCTATATTTTCAAAATCCTGATCCCTGCGGCCTTTCCCTCGATCCTGACCGGTCTGAAAATCGGCTGGGCCTTTGCCTGGCGCACGCTGGTAGCGGCCGAACTGGTATTCGGGGTGTCATCGGGCAAAGGCGGGCTGGGCTGGTTCATTTTCGAGAACCGCAATCTGCTGGAAATCCCCAATGTCTTTGCCGGATTGCTGACCGTCATCGTGATCGGACTGATTGTCGAAAACCTGATTTTCAGAACTGTCGAACGCAAAACCGTCATGAGGTGGGGCTTGCAAAGCTAAAGCTCCGATCACTCTTTTTCCACTCATCAATCGAGGCATTCCATGCGTATCAAACCAGACAATCTCCGTTCGGCCCGTTGGTTCGGCCCTGACGATTTCCGCTCGTTCGGCCACCGCTCGCGCATGAACCAGATGGGCTATACAGCCGAGGAATATGCCGGCAAGCCGGTGATTGCGATCATCAATACCTGGTCGGATTTCAACCAGTGCCATGCCCATTTCAAGCAGCGCGTCGATGATGTGAAGCGCGGCATTTTGCAGGCTGGCGGGTTTCCGGTCGAATTGCCCGCCATTTCGCTGTCGGAAAGCACCGTCAAGCCGACCACCATGCTCTACCGCAATTTCCTGGCGATGGAGACCGAAGAGCTGATCCGGTCGCAACCGGTCGATGGTGTGGTGCTGATGGGCGGCTGCGACAAGACAACGCCCGGCCTGTTGCTGGGCGCGACCAGCGCGGGCGTGCCTGCCATCTTTGTGCCTGCAGGCCCGATGCTGCGCGGCAACTGGCACGGCAAGGTGTTGGGCTCGGGCTCGGATGCCTTCAAATATTGGGATGAGAGGCGCGCCGGCAATATCTCGCAAAAGGATTGGGGCGAGATGGAAGTCGGCATTGCCCGCTCCTATGGCGTCTGCATGACCATGGGCACGGCGTCGACCATGACGGCGCTGGCTGACGCGCTCGGCATGACTCTGCCGGGCACCTCTTCGATCCCTGCCGCCGATTCCAACCATATCCGCATGTGCTCGGCCGCCGGCCGCCGCATCGTCGACATGGTGTGGGAAGATTTGACTCCCGCCAAGATCCAGACCGAAGCCGCCTTCCGCAATGCGATTGTGGTGGCCATGGCGATGGGCTGTTCGACCAATGCCGTGATCCATCTCCTGGCCATGGCCAAGCGGGCCGGTCATGCCATCGGCCTGCCGGATTTCGATGCCGCCAGCCGCATTGTGCCGGTGATCGCCAATGTCAGACCCTCGGGCGACCAGTATCTAATGGAAGATTTCTATTATGCCGGCGGTCTGCTCGGCTTGATGACGCGTCTGGTCAAATTCCTCGATCTCGGCCAGATCAATGCCTCCGGCAAAACATGGGCCGAGAGCCTCGAAGGCGCGCAGATTTTCAATGATGATGTGATCCGCACACTCGACAATGCCATCTATCAGGAAGGCGCGCTGGCGGTTCTCAAAGGCAATCTGGCCCCTGACGGCTGTGTGATGAAGCCGTCAGCCGCCGCGCCGCATCTGCTCAAACATTCCGGCCCCGCGCTGGTGTTCGATGATTATCCCGCACTCAAGGCCGCTGTCGACCGCGATGACCTCGATGTCACCCCCGATCACGTGCTGGTCCTGCGCAATGCCGGTCCTTTGGGCGGACCCGGCATGCCCGAATGGGGCATGTTGCCGATCCCGAAAAAGCTGATCAAGCAGGGAGTGCGCGATATGCTGCGCATTTCCGATGCGCGGATGAGCGGCACCTCCTACGGCGCCTGCATCCTGCATGTGGCCCCAGAATCCTATGTCGGCGGTCCGCTGGCCCTGGTGCAGACCGGCGATATCATCAGCGTCGATGTGGTGGCACGCACTCTCAATCTGGATGTGCCGGAGGAGGAACTGGCTCGCCGCCGCGCGGCCCTGAAGCCACCGAAAGTCCATTACGAGCGCGGCTATGGCTGGATGTTCTCCCGCCACATCAAGCAGGCCGATCAGGGCTGCGATTTCGACTTCCTTGAAACCGATTTTGGCGCACCGGTCTCCGAACCGGTCATCTTCTGAACGGATAACCCCATGCTCGACACACAGACACGCGACCAACTCAAGACCGTCAGCACCGCCACCCTGTGCACCGCTCTGTTCAAACGCGGCTTGCGCAACCAGTTCATCCAGAACGTGCATCCGGTCGGCCAGAGCCAGACCGAAAACATGGTGGGTGAGGCCTTCACCCTCCGCTATATCCCGGCGCGCGAGGATTTGAACCCGATCACGGTGTACCAGAACCACGCCCATCCGCAACGCAAGGCGGTGGAAGATTGCCCGCCCGGCGCGGTGATGGTGATCGACAGCCGCAAGGATGCCCGCGCCGCCTCGGCCGGCTCCATCCTTGTCAGCCGTCTGATGGTGCGCGGCGTGGCCGGCATTGTCACCGATGGCGGTTTCCGCGACAGCCCCGAAATCGGCGCTCTGGCGATCCCCGCCTATCACCAGCGTCCCTCAGCACCCACCAACCTGACCATCCATCAGGCGCTCGACATCAATGTGCCGATCGGTTGCGGCGATGTTGCAGTATTTCCCGGTGATGTGATGGTCGGCGACAAGGAAGGCGTGGTGGTCATTCCCGCCGGAATCGCCGGCGAGATCGCTGCGGAAGCCGTGGAAATGACCGCCTTCGAGGATTTCGTGACCGAAGAAGTCCTCAAAGGCCGCTCGATCCTCGGCCTCTATCCGCCGACGCAGGAGCAGAGCAAGCTGGATTTCGAGGCATGGCGCAAAGCCAACAAACGCTAAGTGAAAAAGCCTCAACAAGAGGCATCAGAAAAGCAAAAGCCCCGCTGGCGACAGCGGGCCTTTTTATGAAGCACCCATTAGGTTTTAGCCCTGCTGGCGCTTATTCCAGTAATAGCTTGCCGTGCCGACAATGCCGCGGCGGAAGGTCATGACGCACAGCACAAAGATCGCGCCTTGCACCACCAGCACCCAGGAGCCGAGCTCGGCCAGATAGTTTTCCATCGAGACGATCACGAAGGCCCCGACCGCCGGACCGAAAATCGTGCCTACGCCACCCAGCAGGGTCATCAGCACCACTTCGCCCGACATTTGCCATGTGACATCGGTCAGGCTGGCCAGTTGGAACACCAATGCCTTGATCGAGCCCGCAAGCCCTGCCAGGGTCGCCGACAGGATGAAAGCCGCCAGTTTGTATTGTTCTGCCTTGTAGCCCAGCGAGATGGCACGCGCCTCGTTCTCGCGGACCGCCCGCAGCACCTGACCGAAGGGCGAATGGATGATACGGTGGATCATCACAAATGCCACAAAGAACACCACCGCGACAAACACATACATCGCCATATCGGACTTGAGGCTGATCAGCCCGAACAGGGATCCGCGCGGTACCGACTGGATGCCGTCCTCGCCACCGGTGAATTTCGCCTGCAGACAGAAGAAAAACACCATCTGGGCAAAGGCCAGCGTGATATTGGCAAAATAGATGCCGCGCGAGCGGATCGTTAACATGCCGATCACCGCGCCAAGTGCCATGGCGACCAGCGTACCGAAGGCAATCGCCAGTTCGGGCGTCAGCCCCCAGACCTTGGCGGCATGGGCCGAAGAATAGCTCGCCATGCCCAAAAAGGCCGCATGGCCGAAACTCAGCAGGCCGGTAAAGCCCAGCAGGATGTTAAAGGCGCAGGCAAACAGCGCAAAGCACAGCGCCTTCATCAGAAAGACCGGATAGATCAAAGACGGACCGACGATCAGGCACACGGCCAGTGCGATGAACGGAACCACGCTCGTGGTGCCGTTGACGGGCGATGCCTCGGAATGGGACACAGGTTGCGTGCTCATCTCAGGAGCTCCTCCCGAACAGGCCGGTTGGGCGGATCAGCAAAACGATCGCCATAATCACAAAAATCACGGTACTCGAGGCTTCCGGATAGAAGACCTTGGTCAGCCCTTCGGCCACGCCCAAAGCGAAGCCGGTAATGATCGACCCCAGAATGGACCCCATTCCGCCGATCACCACCACCGCAAACACCACGATGATGATATTGGATCCCATCAGGGGATTGACCTGGTAGATGGGCGCGGCCAACACACCCGCCAAAGCCGCCAGACCCACGCCGAAACCATAGGTCAGCGTGATCATGCGCGAGACATTGATGCCGAAAGCCTGCACCAGCGCCGGATTCTCTGTTGCTGCACGCAGATAGGAGCCAAGTCGGGTGTGTTCGATCGCGTACCAGGTGCCAAGGCAGACAACGAGAGAGAAACTGATCACCCATGCGCGGTAGTTGGGCAGGAACATGAAACCGAGATTGGTGCCACCCGTCAATTCGGCAGGGGGACGATAGGGCAGACCGGAAGAGCCGAATTTCTGGCGGAACAGGCCCTCGAAGATCAGTGCGAGGCCGAAGGTCAGCAACAGCCCGTAAAGATGGTCGAGATCACGCAGGCGCGAGAGCATAAACCGCTCGATCAGCACCCCGAGTGCGCCCGTGACAATGGGTGAAATCACCAAAGCCCACCAATAGCCGACACCCAGATAATTCAACAGCATCCACGCCACAAAGGCGCCGATCATATACAGCGCGCCGTGTGTGAAATTGATAATGTTCAACATGCCAAAAATCACCGCCAGACCAAGGCTGAGCATGGCATAAAACGCCCCATTGATCAGGCCGATCAGCAGTTGGCCGAACAGGGCTTGCGAGGTGATTCCCAAAATTTCAAACATGAATGCGTCTCTTTCGGCGCAAGATGGACCGGGATCCGGCAGCGGCAGGTCCCCCCGCCTCTGCCAGACCCCGTGTGGTTTTGCTTAGTTCACCAGAGGGCAGTTGCCCTCTTTCAGAGGACGGAACGCCTCATTGGCCGGAATGGTGGTCAGGATCTTGTAGTAATCCCAAGGCTTCTTGGATTCGGAAGGCTTCTTGACCTCGACCAGATAGACCGGATGGATCTTGCGGCCATCCTGGCGCACTTCGCCCTTGCCATAGACGGTATCATCTGTCGGCAATTCCTTCATCTTCTTCACGACAGCCGCACCATCAGCCTTGCTTTTCACAGCCTCGACGGCCTTCAGGTAATGGATCACGCTGGAATAGACGCCGGCATGGATCTTGCCTGGATATTTTCCGCCATTCTGGGCTGCAAAGCGGGCTGCGAATTTACGGGTATCGTCGTTGAGATCCCAATACCATGCATCGGTAAAGGTCAGACCCTGGGCAACCTGCAGGCCGAGGCCATGCACGTCGTTCACATCAACCAGCAGACCTGCCAGTTTCTGGCCAGCCTGGGTGATCCCGAATTCAGCAGCACCCTTGATGGAGTTGGTGGTATCACCGCCCGCATTGGCCAGACCAATGACCTTGGCCTTGGAGGCCTGTGCCTGCAGCAGGAAGGACGAGAAGTCCTGGTTATTCAAAGGCACGCGCACGTTACCGAGCACCTTGCCGCCTTCTTTCTTGACAACTTCCATCGTGTCACGCTCGAGGGCATAACCGAAGGCATAGTCGGCGGTCAGGAAGAACCAGGTATCGCCGCCCTGCTTCACCATCGCCTTGCCCGTGCCATTGGCCAGCATCCAGGTGTCATAGGCCCAATGGATGGTGTTGGGTGTGCATTTTGCGCCGGTCAAATCGGATGTCGCAGCACCCGAATTGAGGAAGATCTTGTTCTTTTCCTTGGTGATGTCATGAACCGCCAAAGCCACTGCCGAGTTCGGCACGTCCAGGATCACGTCCACGCCGTCCTGATCATACCATTGACGGGCAATGCTGGCGCCGACGTCAGCCTTGTTCTGATGGTCGCCGCCGATGACGTCAACCTTCATGCCCTTGGCTGCCGCACCGAAATCCTCGATGGCCAGCTTGGCTGCGATCACCGAACCCGGACCTGACAAATCGGCGTAAAGACCCGACATATCCGACAACACGCCGAGCTTGATGGGCGGGCCACTATACTGGGCAAAAGCGGGTACCGCCATTGCCGTCATGAAAGCCGTCGCAACGGCCAGTTTCTTGATCAATGTCATGGTGTTTTCTCCCTCACAATAAACAGCTGCCCGCGTGCTTCGCGGATCAGACACCCAAATATTCGTTCAACTTGTCGACATGCTGTTCGAGATGGGCATTGTCGATTTCGTCGATCACCTTACCGCCTTCCATCACGTAGTAGCGGTCCGCAACAGTGGCGGCGAAACGGAAGTTCTGTTCGACCAGCAAAATCGTAAAACCCGCCTCTTTCAGACGGCTGATCGTGCGGCTGATCTGCTGGATGATGACCGGTGCCAGGCCTTCTGTCGGCTCGTCGAGCAGCAACAGGCGCGCACCGGTGCGCAAAATGCGGCCGATGGCCAGCATCTGCTGTTCACCGCCGGAGAGTTTGGTCCCTTGCGAGGTAATACGCTCTTTCAGATTGGGAAACAGCGTGAAAATCTCCTCGACCGACAGGCCGCCCGGCTGGACGGTCGGCGGCAGCAACAGGTTTTCCTCGACATTCAGCGAGGAAAAAATGCCGCGCTCTTCGGGACAGATGGCAATGCCGGCTTTGGCGATCCGGTTGGATGGCCAGTTGATCGTCTCATGGCCATTGAAAGCGATCGAGCCCTCGCGCTCGGCCACCATCCCCATGATGGATTTGATTGTCGTGGTTTTGCCCGCGCCATTACGCCCGAGCAAAGTCACGACCTCACCCTGCCGCACTTCGATATCGACACCGTGCAGAATATGGGATTCGCCATACCAGGCCTGAAGCCCGCTGACCTTCAACATTGCAGACTTATCCATGGGCCGTCCCCAAATAGGCCTCGATCACACGCGGATCGGACGACACGGTCTTGTATTCGCCCTCGGCCAGCACCTCGCCGCGCGCCAGAACCGTGATGGTGTCCGACAGGCCCGACACCACCGACAGATTATGCTCCACCATCAACACGGTTTTGTTATGGGCCACCCGTTTGACCAGAGCCGAGATCCGCTCGACATCCTCATGCGTCATGCCCGCAGTCGGCTCGTCGAGGAGAATCATCTCCGGATCGAGCGCAAGGGTTGTGGCAATTTCAAGGGCGCGCTTGCGGCCATAGGCCAGTTCTGCGGCTTGCTTGTCCTGCAAATCAAGCAGACCGACATCGGCCAGCAACGCGCGGGCCTGATCGTCATATTGTGAGAGCAGACTTTCCGAACGCCAGAAATCAAAGGAGCCGCCGCGCTTGCGCTGCAAGGCGATCCGCACATTTTCCAGCACCGTGAAATGCGGAAAGACCGCCGATATCTGGAAAGAGCGGACCAGCCCGAGGCGGGCCACATCGGCCGGTGCGAATTGGGTAATGTCGCGGCCGTTATAGAAAATTTCGCCGCTGGTCGGCTGAAGAAACTTGGTCAGCAGGTTGAAGCAGGTGGTTTTGCCAGCACCATTGGGGCCAATGATGGCGTGGATGGTTCCACGCCGCACCTTGATATTCACACCCTTTACAGCCACGAATCCTTTGAATTCTTTCGTGAGTGAGCGCGTTTCCAGAATGATGTCGTTATCGTGCCCCATTGCTACCTTCAAATCAGCTATTTTTTTGAGGTTACAGCTTTGAAATCCGGTCAATTTATCGAGCCATCAAGGATTGATTGCCTGACCAGCCAAACGCCCCCGCCCGCATCGTACTTTTTCAAGTTTTCTCGTTCTTAGGTCGTAATCTGCACACTCTTTGTCGCATTGTAAATCGTTGTTATCGCCCAATGTGGATGAAAGAGGCTTCAATCAGTATAAATAACTGTAAAATAATGTTTATTTTTCTGAAATCTCTTGTTTTGTATGCACCATAATACTTGCACGGATATGACGCCCGTTTGCCCATGACAACGCCGATGGCGGATTGACTCTCGCGCCGCTCTCCGCAAAACTGACTTATGTGTCAGTCAGGATCCATCCGTGGTTTTGTCTGGAAAAATCCTGTTTCTCAACACTATCATCCAGAATTCGGAGCACGGCCTTGCACAGTTACGATATCATTGTCATCGGCGGCGGCGGCACAGGCCTGATGGCGGCCTATGCGGCAGCCAGCGAGGGAAGCTCGGTTCTGGTCCTGGAAAAAGGCGCGGCTCTGGGCGGCACCACCGCGATGTCGGTGGGCACCGTCGCCGCATCCAACACCGAATTGCAACGCCAGGCCGGTATTGTCGGCGATACCCCCGACGCGCATTTCGAGGATATGGGTCTGTTCAACAAGACCCTGGCCAATCGTGACAATCTGGCATTGCGGCGCATATTGGTCGATCACGCGCCGGAGACGATCGAGATCCTGACCCGCCTGGGCGTCGTGTTTATGGGTCCACTGCCCGAGCCACCGCATCGGGTCCCGCGGCTGCATGCGATCCTGCCGCATTCACGCGGCTTTATCGTGCACCTCTCCAAAGCCTGCGCCGATCTGGGTGTGGTGGTGCAGACACGTGCGAAAGTGACGGCACTGAGGCAATCGGGTGATCGGGTGACCGGCGTCGAAGTCGCCGGTTTGGATGGGCCCACACAACAGTTCACAGCCCGCAAAGGGGTGATCATCGCATCAGGCGATTTCAGCGCCGCCCCCTTGGAATACATACGGCATCATATGAGCGGCCCGCTGCTCGATATCGGCGGCATCAACTCCCTGAGCACAGGGGACGGGCAGGCCATGGGCGAGGCCATCGGCGGCAAGGTCGTCAACGGCGATCTGGCCTGGGGCCCGGAAATCCGCTTTCTCGCCCCGCCCAATCCGAGCATCATCTCGAAATTGCCGACCTGGCCCGGACTGGCCAAGCTGATGGTCTGGGCCATGAAAGTAGTGCCAGCGGTGCTGATGCGGCCGTTTCTGCTCGGTTTTGTCACCACCTTTCTGGCCCCGTCCCACAACCTGTTCCACAAAGGGGCCATCCTGATCAACCAGCAGGGCGAACGCTTCTGCGACGAGCTTGACAGGCCGCAGGATCACATCGGCAGGCAATCCCCTGCCTCCGGCTGGATCGTGTTCGGGCACGAGGTTGCAAGGCAATTCGATCAATGGCCGAACTTTATTTCGACCGCACCGGGCGTCGGCTATGCCTATCTGCCCGATTACAAGAATTCACGCCGTGACGTCGTCAAAAAAGCCGACACACTGGCCGAACTGGCTCAAACTATCGGCGTCCCTCTGCCAGCCCTTGAGGCTTCCTTGCAGGACCACAATGATACGCTGGCGCGCAACCCCGCGCTGTCGCCGATCCACCAAGGCCCGTTCTATGCCCTAGGACCAGCGATTTCATGGATTGTGTTCAGCGAAGGCGGGTTGAGTATCGATACCGAATTCAGAGTGCTGGATGCGCAAGACCAGCCGATCCCGGGCCTGTTTGCGGCGGGATCCTCGGGTCAGGGCGGCATCATTCTCAACGGCCATGGCCACCATCTGGGCTGGGCTTTTACGTCAGGCCGACTGGCAGGACAACGGGCGGCGCAAGAGGACATTGCTGTGGCATGAATCGATGGGCGACACCACAATTTCCCCGTTCGATCTCCCCGCAGAAAGGCAAAGCAGAATGATTTATGAAGAGCGCGATTACCGTATCAAGGCAGGCAAGCTG
>Ga0114964_10002577_pt1 | contig 12593 bp, 16 predicted proteins | sample C_131016_MF_Meta_FD_92638 | JGI IMG/M metagenome (GOLD analysis project Ga0114964, IMG submission 92638) | Freshwater microbial communities from Lake Croche, Canada to study carbon cycling - C_131016_MF_MetaG | ecosystem: Environmental > Aquatic > Freshwater > Lake | place: Lake Croche, Canada... | reverse complement strand
TCAGCTGGTGAAAAGCGCATGCTCGCCAAGGCGAAGCAGATCCTTGTGTCAGAGTTAGCTCTTGCAGAGCGCACTGATGAAGAAAAGGCTGCAGTTATCCTTGACGAGGTTCTTGCTTCTTAAGTTGTGAACTCACCTACTTTAAAAGTAGTTGTAGCAGTAACTTCTCCTGCAGCTTTCGAACTCTTAAATAAGAATTCTATTCTGGCTGCGACATTTTCAGTTGCCCGAGCATTTACCGTCGAAACTGGAATAACAACTCACTTGGCAATTGCCCTAGAAGATTCGACACGGGCCGCCGAATTTAATTGTGAAGTTTTAGTCTGCAATCCCAATGATCCCAAAGCGTTAGCTCAAACGATTAAAAATTCAACGCCATGTGATTTAGTTGCAATTCACGATTCACAGCGCCCACTCACTAGAACTGTGCAGTTCCATAGAGTTTTAGAGGCACTGATTGGTGATGTTCAAGCAGTTCGACCAGCCGGCGCATTTACCGAGACGCTCAAACAAGTCAGCGATCAAGGCACAATTGAGCGAACTATAGATCGAACATCAATGCTCAGAATTTCGACCCCCGAGATTATTTATTACAGCGCAATTGATTTTAATGGCGCAGAATCAACGTGGTTTCTTCCACTCAAGAGTGATGTGAAAAGCACATATGTAGAAGCGGATCCAGAAAGTCTGCGGGTTAACTCGGCGGCCGAAGTTGGATTGATGGAGTCATTCGTACACTGGCAACAAAGTATTGCTTAATCTTGCTTTTTTAAATTCCTATACTCACGAATCATCTTCAATGGCTTACTAAAAGTTGCCTTGGGCAAGTTCCAGAGCAGCGTTTTAGGAGTTCGCCAGAAACGCTTCCATAATCTCAATGGTTTAGTGGCAATGCGATGTGGTAAATCTTTAATGTAGTTATCCCACAAGTCGTTACTTTCATGTTCTACGTGTGTGTTGCAAACGCTGCACGTCGTGGATACTAGTAAGCGACCGGCATAAACCAACTTATGCAGGGTTTCAATGCGACAGTGCACGCAGTTGAGTTCAGCTTCTAATACTTCGTTGTTCAATCTTTGTACCCCCTTCGCGCTAGTACATGTTCAGCGATTGCTAAATCTTGCGGATATGTAATTTTTACATTTGATACATCGGCATTCACGGCAATGGTCGTTACTTCTGGGAAGTATTTTTCCATGCAAGCCGCCGTATCAGTTCCAATAAAACCATCAGTTGCGGCTTGGCGATAAGCCGAGAGCAACTGTGGAGCTAGAAAACCTTGCGGCGTTTGAACTCTTACAACTCTATCCCCTGCAGCAGTATCCATCTCGCGCGGATCAACGGCAATAGTTGGAATTGCACCTCCGTGACGATGTGCGGCATCGGCAATCTCCATAAATAGCGCCGGCGTTGCTAGAGGTCGCGCACCATCATGAATCAGAACAACATTAATGTCGCCGGCCTCAATTGCTGGCGCTAAATAAGTAAGTGCGTTGTATTCACTTTCATGGCGGCTGGCACCTCCGTGGACTATTTCAACTTTAATACCGCGAACTTCACGATCTAGCGTTGCGCGGGCCATTGCATCATCATCTGGATGGATCACTAAAATTGTGCGTGCCTCTTTAAAATTCTTTGAAGCATTAACTAGCGACCGAGAAATGATCCGACGTCCGCTCAGAGGTAACCAGACTTTATTTGTGGAGTGACCAAAGCGAGTCCCAGAACCTGCTGCCAGCACAACTAGCGCGGCTTTCATTCCTGACTTCATAGCGGTAATTGTGTCATGCTTGCCCACATGTTGGGTCGCCGCAAAAAGAAGGATCACGTTGAAAAGGCGGCTGAAATAATTGCTAAACACCATGCAAAGAAGGACCGTAACGCTGGATTGTTTACCGAATTGCAGGAAGAAAAGCGTCGCCAATTGGGGCTACATCCAACTTTAAAGCCAGATACAAAAGAGGTTCGTGCCGAGAAAGCAAAAGACCCGCTAACAAAACGTCAGCGGGCGCTTTTGGAAGAGCTAGGTCTTAATCCACAGCAAAAAGATCAAGAAGCGTAAGTCAAACCTAACTGATCTTGTTCTTTGCGAAGTTTTACGATTAATGAATCGCTCTTGAGTTCCACGTGATCGTAGGTCAGAAGTTCGCCAACGCCAATTGCTTTTACAATCTTTGCACCAGCAATAAGGCCAATTGGAACTAAGTTATCGCGCTTTGCATCCAAAGCATTATCAGCATAACCACGGACGGTATAACCGCCAATTCCATCAATAACATCGCCAACAGCTAAATCTTTCTTAGTCATTGAAACAACTTCAGCATTTAAATGTGGAGCAAATAAAGATGATTCGCGATCCAAGATGGCTCGATACACGGTAATTGGAGCCTCGATTGAAGCTAAATGGAATGGACGATACAAAGCAAAGTAAGGCCCAGGTCCCATCGACAAATAACTCATTTCGTGCGCGATATAAGGATCGTTGTGGCGAACCACAACGAATACACCTGGTGCAACATCGCCGGTGCAGTAATCAACAACGCCAGGACGATCAAGCACACCACCGTCGGCAGCAAGGGCAAAAGTATTTTGCAAAGTCTTTACTGAGGAAGCTGGGCCATACATTCCGCGCTTGGAAAGTTGCAGACCAGTTGTATTAGCTAGCGCCACCATTTCAGTCATGGTCTTTGAACCATCGGTAAATGAGCACAGCATCTTTGGATTCATCTTCTTCTTTATAGCCGTCTCTCTAACTGAGTCCGGGTTACTCAAAGGTTCAAATGGATTATTTTTTCCTTTTCCAGCACAGACAATTTCAAAGTTAAGGTCGCGGGCGTAGTCAACTAAAACTTTTGCTTCAACTGGTTCATCACCATGGCAGACGGCGTAGATAACGCCATTGTCTTGGGCAATTTTATGCAGTAGTGGCCCAATAGTTACATCCATTTCAACATTGAGAACGACTACATCTTTTTTAGCCATTAATGAAGAGTGAGTAATTCGTGCACCGATATCGGGAATTCCAGTACCTTCTACAACTAAATCAACAGGCAGCTCGCTCACAATTTCAGCATTTGAGGTGCCCGTAGATTTACCTTCCAGAATCGCTGCAGAAAGCACGGCTTTATCATCGCTAAAAACAATGTCGGAAATTCCTAAATCGGCATAAACAATTTTGATTCGCTCTGGGTCGATATCAACGACCACAGATAAAGAGATGCCATCCATATGCCCCAGTTGGTTACCAAAGCCGCGGCCCATTTGGCCCGCACCAACTAAAGCGATGCGTGTATCGCGTCCAATTTTCTTTGCATGATCGCGTAATCGCGTTGAGTAAGACACCATAACTCTTTTCTAAGGTTGAGAGATCACAACGAGGCGATCTCCGATTTGAACAGTTGGAAGCGTCACTGCTTCTACATTTACATCGCCTGGCATTTCAGGTTCGGTCAACCCGTTTGCCTTTAAATCTAAATGGCCGAGATTTAAAAGGTTTTCACTAGCTACAGATCCAACGGCTAATACGTTGAATGAATTTTCATTTATCTTAAGTGTGTCACCGACTTCAGGGGCTCGAGTTGCAACATCAGGTACGTGAATAATTGAAAACTCGTGCAGCTCTGCTGGTGCATTAGCGCCAAACCAAACAAGGACACCTTGTTCGGCAAAGTCGGGGACTAACTCCCCGACAGCAGTAACTGTGGAGGAGTAAACAATTTCAGGCAATGTTCTACTTTTCTTTGACGTCGTCTGGCTTTACACCTGAGACAAATAATTCTTTAGTAATAAACATAGCAAGTGGGCCAGCCGGGCTCGTGGCATGAATATCAACCGTGAGTACTTTCTTCATTGGATAAACGCCTACCCGTGCAGTTCCACCGCAATCAATTACGGCTACGGCAATTTTGTCGAATGGAACACTGCTCTTAAAACCATCAAAAGGGGTTCCGCCAGTGAGTTCGGCAATTCGCGCAGCAACTGGGTGAATTCCGCCGCCAGTTACTGAATAAATATATGGGCGATCATCTGTAGGTGTGATCGTTAATGGCCCACCCCATCCACCCTTACCTGCAGCGATGACTACTGATTTATAATTGCCCATTTTTTCTCCTTCTATTTTTCTTCTAAGTGGTTTAAAGCTTGAGAGTATTGAACCCCAAGATGCAGTTGCCTACATCTTGGGGTTCATCACTATTACTTCTTTGTATATAGGCCAAAGCTGGCAGCGTAAGCAATGACAACTGATAGAGGACCAGTGATCAAACGGCTAAATAGAACCGCTGGAACACCAACTTCTACAGTCTCTGGCTCAGCTTCACCAAGAGCAAGACCTACAGGAATAAAGTCGCAACCAACCTGTGGGTTGATAGCAAACAACGCTGGAAGTGAGTATTGAGCAGGGATATTACCCTTACCAATTTCAACACCCAAAAGAGTTCCAACGATTTGTGCAATTACCGCTCCAGGTCCAAGCAAGGGAGAAATAAGTGGAATCGCACAAATTACTGAGATAAGTAGCAAACCTGGAAGGCTTGATGCAGATCCCTTAAGTCCCTTAGCGATCCAGTCACCAATACCAGTTGTAAGAATCAAACCGATAATGAATGAGATGAACGCCATAAATGGGATCACGTTACGAATTACTGTGTCTACAGAATCGCGACCAGCTTGGTAGAGAGTTCCGACTACTCCACCAACAGACCGACCGACTTTAACAATGAGATTATTAATTGCGCTCATGTTATGCACCCTTCTTCATCATTCGGGCGGTGATTGCTTCAGTAACAATTCCGCGAATGAAGATAACGACTAGACCGACAAGCATGTAACGAACAGCTAGGTCACCAAGACCATAACCAAGTTGTTGAATACCTGTTGCGATACCTACGTATACGAAGAGCTCTCCTGGGTTTGCATGAGGGAAAATACCAAGGATTGGGTGAACAAATGAAACCGCTGAGTCATAGAACGCTGGCTTGAAGCGTTCTGGTAAAAAGCGTCCCATTGTGTACGCCATTGGATTTGTTAGTACAAATACAGATACGAATGGAAGGACGATGTAACGAACTGGATACCACTGTATTCCAGGACGTGCAGCTGCCTTTCCAAGATTTTCGATCTTTTCTGCACCGATCAAACGTACCAATGCGTTTACTGCTGTTAAGAGCACGATAAGAGTTGGAAGAATTCCGCCCATAAGTGAGAGAAGAACTGATCCGCCCTTATTGAAGACCTTAATAAAGTCTTCAGCTCCTGTTGCCAACGCTCCTAAAAATCCCGTTGGCTTATCAACCGTTACACCTGCTGATAGAAGTATCAGTGAATGTAGGTTCAATACACACCTCCTAATTGATTGTGGTTGTACAACCTTTTAATGACCGACCGTACGGAGATTCGATCACTACTCCCCACCTGACTCAACTCTCTCTAGATGATCAAGTATGTGTTGAGCACTGTTTTTAGCAGCCTCTTGCACTTTTACTTTTTCATCTAGAGCGACTCGGTTGCCCGAGACGATATCGTCGATGGAGAATCCTGTGTATTTCGTTAGTGGCTTGGATTTAGCAAAGATGGTAAATCCCTTAAGCACTAATGCGCCTTGAACAATTCTGTTTTCATCACATGTGAGGGCTACGAATGCCCGACCGCCGCGGTATCTGCGACCGCCAACTCCAATAGCCATGGTTCCCAACTTGCGTAAGCCGCGGATATCTTCTTGAAAAATCTTTCCTTGCTTGTACGCAAACCACAATTGGAAGAGCCACATAATTCCAATGAGAATAAATACTTTGGCTAAATTGCTCATGCGCTCGCCACCGCCGTTGGTTGTAGGAACTTAATTACCGAGTTAGCACACGCTAAGTCAGTAATTAAGGTATCAAGCAAACCTGCGCGGGCAGCTCCCACCACGCCAGCCACCTTCTCGGCTCCTGAGGCTATGCCAATTACACGCGGGATATTTTTGATCTCTTCTAGGGTCAAACCAATAACGCGGTTATTTAACTTTGTCGAAAGCGGATTACCATCTTTTTTATAGAAGCGGGCTGCAACATCACCGGCATAATCCTTGGCTAATTCATCGCGTTCAGCTTTAGTGAGTTTAAATTCGTTGAGAACCATCTCACTTGAAGAAGAGCCAGCTGAACCAATTCCAACTAGCGCCACATGCGCACCGCGGGCAGTTTGCAGCGATTTAGCAATACTTTCTTCTTCTAACATAGAGTCACGGGTTTTTGAATTGCTCACAACTACTGGAGATAAGAAAGGAATGTATTGGGCATTGAGATTTCTAGCTAAGGTCCGGCCAACTTCTTCAGCACTGACTGAAGTATTAACCGATGACAGCGATCCCATAATCTGGGCAACTTTTAAACCAGAGAGTGTTTCAGAGTGTGTATTAACAACGGTGGCTTCCAGGCCGCGACCCCAAGAAATTGCAATTGTTTGATTATCGCGCAAGTTTTTAAGCAAGGCACTTGCAGCTGCACGGCCAACCGTATTGAGAGTTAAATCATTTGATGCATTAGCGATCACTTGCACATCTTTAATTTTCAATAGCTCGGAAAGTTGTGAAGATAAACCTTCGTGTTTGTGTGTAGGGGATATAACTCTGATTTCAACAAAACCTAAACGCTTTGCATCACTTAACATTCGCGAGACATTAGAGCGTGATGTGTTGAGTTTTGATGCAACTTGATCTTGTGAAAATTGACCTTCGTAATACAGGCGTGCTGCGCGAAGAATTAACTCGTCCTCGCGCGCTTTCACTATCGTCACATCCGTTCAGTAGTTGAACATTTGGACAAGTGTGCAGTTATTTGTACCTAGAAATCAAGCACATTCCGGAATTAATTTATTAAATTAAAGACCCAGGTTTACTAATTCGCGCAGCTGCTCACGGCTGGAATTCTTAGCGTCCTGGGCTGTGTTAGCGGCCAGTGCGGCTTTACCGGCCAGTAATAACTGCTCTGACGAGTGAGCGGTTATCGCTTGTGCAACATCGGCCAACGTTGCAACACTGGATGAAAGCGAGGTTACCCCTAAACCAATAAGAACTGATGCCAGCGCTGGATCAGATGCAGCCTCACCACAAACTCCAACTGGGCAATTATTATTTTTTCCAGCTTGTGCAATGAAATGAACTGCACGTAAAAGCGCGGGTTGCCATGGATCATTGAATGCAGCAAGAGGTGCCGATTCTCTATCGGCCGCATGTAAATATTGGCCTAAGTCATTTGTGCCAATAGAAACAAAGTCACATACTTTCGTAATTTCATCGGCTAGAAAAATTGCCGCTGGAACTTCAATCATGACACCAGCATTTTGCAAACCGTATTCGCGTGCCATTTTTACAAATGCACTTGCTTCACTTGGAAGTGTAATCATTGGTGCCATAACCCAAACCTGTGCATCTGATTGTTTCGCAGCTGCTGCAATTGCTTCTAGTTGAGTCCGCAACAATTGTTCGTGTGTAAGACTTGTTCTAAAGCCGCGAATACCTAGCACTGGATTTGGCTCTTTATCAAAGTTAATAAATGCCATTGGTTTGTCGGCACCAGCATCAAGGGTTCTGATGACAACTTTTTTACCACTGAAAGGTTTAATCAGTTCGGCATAAATCGCCGTTTGCTCTTGCAACGTTGGTGCATCCTTGCGATCTAGATATAGAAGCTCGGTGCGTAATAAACCAACACCATCGGCACCGGCTGAAACAGCTGCGGCGGTATCTTCCAACCGACCGATATTTGCAAAAATAGGAATGAGCTGACCATCGCTAGTGGCATAACCATCGGGGGAATGTGTAATTTTTCTAGCTTTGCGAGCGGTGATTTTCGCTTGTTTTGCCGCTATTTCACTTTGTACGGTGGCATCGGGATTAAAAGTAATAACGCCAGCGGTGGCATCGACCGCTAAATCCGCACCTTTATGTTGTGTGGCTGCAGCTACAACTCCTGGGCAAGCCACAATTGCGGCAATTCCATTGGAACGCGCGATGATTGCCGTATGGCTTGTAGGTCCGCCGCCTTCAGTAACAATTGCCAGAATCTTCTCTGTTTCTAAATCCGAAGTATCAGCGGGCGATAAATCTTGCGCGATTAAAATAGTAGGTACATCAAAGTGAGGAATTTCTGGATATGCAATTCCAGCAATTTCACATAGAACTCGATCGCGAATATTTGCTACATCACTGACGCGCTCAGCCAAGTAACCACCAGATGCGGCCAAGAGTTCTTGAAAAACTTCGCTCGCTTTCATCATGGCATAACTCGCAGTATGTCCACTTGCGATAAAACCGGCAGCTTCTTCGGCAATTGCTGGATCAGTCGCGATTTCTACGGTTGCCAATAAAATATCTTTTAGTTCGCCAGTTGCGCGTTCGGCGCGAGCTTCTAAGTCTTGACCAACGCGCTTGATTGCCAAGTTCAGTACATGACCTTCTTGTTCAAAACTTAATTGGGAAGTCTGACTATTGGGAGTTGGAATGTTAGTACTTAATAAAAAGAATGGACCAACGGCTGCACCCGAACTCGCGGTTATGCCCTTTAGTACGTTAATGGAATCCACCCGACCTTAAATTTTAGAGTTTAGTTAAAGATACGACTAATGCATCCAAAAGCATTGCACCATCATAAAAGTCGCAGAAATTCAAATCAATAGTAAGCGAAATATTTTTTTCTGATGCACCAACATGCCCGATAGTTAAAGAGGTCACTTGATTGGGGAACAGCAATGGGGTTGAGGAATTCATGGAATAAGTCGATACATCAAAGAAAGTTGTGGTTGCACCAGTCAGCATTGCTAGGGGTACTTTGCCGTTTTTTGCCGCTTGCGATGTAGTTTCAACCAGAGTTTTTAACTCACCCAGTGCCAATTGATCTGGATCTCTAAATACTGGTAAAGCACTTCCGTATTTAGATTCGATAATAACTGCGACGCCTATATGGGAATGAATGGCTAAATCAGGACGGGCGCGTAAAACTGTGGCCCATGCGGCAATTAATGACGGGGTATCAAAATTAGAACTTGTAGCGCGGCTAAATGAAGCTTGCGGAATTGCCCTAGTTAATTCAATTCCCTTAGCAATTAAGGCTCTATTAGCAATTTGTCGCTTAGCAACTGCTGGATCTACTTGAGCAGTATTCAGATCGTGCATAGTGATTGTGTTATCGGGGCCAGTTGCGGCGATTGTACGTAAATCAATTCCGCGGTTAGTAGCTTCAACCCGTGCTTTAGGAACAGCTTTAACTGATTCATTCACAATAGGCGCCGGAGTAGGAGGAACTGGCGCAGCAATTTCTGCAACAACTTGTTCAGCTGGCGCAGCAGGCGCGGGCTCTGCGCTTTCGCCACCAAAATCAAATGCCATAACTTGCGTTTGCGTTAACATAATTAATACTGGTTTGCCAATTTCTATAACGGCCCCAGGTTCGGCAACTAATGCTTCAATAACTCCGTCGGCAGGTGCATCAACTTCCATGTCAATTTTATCGGTCATGACTTCGAACAAGACATCTCCGGCTTTAACGTGATCTCCAACTTTTACGTGGAAATTAATTAACTCACCAGTTTCCATAGTCATACTCATTTTCGGCATAACTACGGGATATTTAAAACTCATCGCCAGAGCGCCACAATCTCGCGGGCCGCAGCTTCAATATCTTCAATTTGAGGCACTGCAGCTTTTTCTAATTGTGGGGCATATGGAATCGGAATATTCATGCCCGCTAAGCGTTTAATGGGGGCGATGAGTGAACCAAATGAAGCCGAACCTGCCATTTGAGCAATTACTTCATTAATAAAACCAGCATGGGCAGGTCCTTCTTGAACAACTAATAAGCGACCAGTTTTATCAACGGATTCAAATACCGGTTGCATATCCAGGGGCGAAATTGTGCGTGGATCAATGAGGGTGATTGAAATACCTTCAGCCGCTAATTTTTCGCAGACTTCCCACGCTTTGTTAACCATGATGCCGGTAGCAACAATCGTTAAATCTTTACCTTCGCGCACAACTTTGGAAACTCCCAGTGGAATTCTGGTTGAACCTTCAGGAACTGGATCGCGCCCTGGAATTTTGTAGAGCAATTTATGCTCTAAGAAAATTACTGGATTGGGATCATCGATGGATGAAAGTAAAAGACCTTTAGCATCTGCAGGATTTGAAGGAACAACAACTTTCAATCCAGGCACTGAAGCAAACCACGGTTCTAAGTTTTGTGAGTGCTGTGCAGCTGCGCCGGTTCCAGAACCTTGAGGAGTTCGCAAAACCATTGGTACGTGCAGAGCCCCACCTAACATAAAGTGAATTTTTGCTGCTTGATTTGCGATTTGATCCATGGCTTGTGCGGTGAAATCAGAAAATTGAATTTCAACAATTGGTCGCATACCGGAAAGAGCAGCGCCAACCGCAGCCCCAACAATTCCAAGTTCAGCAATTGGTGTATCTAACACACGTTCTGAACCGTAGCGGTGATACATATCGCCAGAGACGCCAAATGCCCCACCATAAATTCCAACATCTTCTCCGAGTAAGAAAACTTCTGGACGTTCATCAAAAGCAATACTCATGGCCTCACGAATAGCTTCGGCCATCGTCAACATACGATCGCTCATGCTGACACCGCCTTAAAAACGGCATCTAATAAGCCTGCTGGATCGGCCGGCTTGGCTTTAACTGACTCATTAACGGCAGCGATAATGGCATCAGTTGCTTCTTGGGAAATCGAATCACATTCGGCTTGAGTTAATAATTTAGCTTCAACTATTTTTGCCGTGAATTTCGGAATGGGATCTAGTGCGCGCCATTCTTCAATCTCTTCCTTGGTGCGGTAAAGATTTTTATCAGAACGTGAGTGACCTTTCCAGCGGTAAGTTTCGGCCACAATTAATGTTGGACCTTCACCGGCTTTAGCTCGCTTAACCGCGATTTCGGCCTGTTCATATACGTCAACTACATCGTTGCCATTAACGTTCACGGCTGGAATTCCATATCCCTTTGCGCGATCGGCCAAGTTATCAATAGCGAAGGCTTTTTCAGTTGATGACGACATGCCGTACTTATTGTTTTCGCAAAATAAAATCATTGGCAATTTCCAGATTGCAGCTAAGTTAGCGGCTTCATGGAAAGCGCCTTCATTCATGGCGCCATCGCCAAAGAATGAAACTGAGACAGTGCCTTTCTTCATCATCTTTGAAGCCAGCGCTGCACCTGCAGCAATTGGAATTCCACCGCCAACAACACCGTTAGCACCAAGATTTCCAGTCTCTACATCGGCAATATGCATCGAACCACCACGACCCCCGCAGTAGCCAATTTCTTTTCCAAGTAATTCCGCAATCATTCGCGTTAAGTCGGCGCCTTTAGCTATGCAGTGACCATGACCGCGATGTGTAGACGTAATTTGATCTTGCAGAGTTAAAGCCATGCACATTCCAGTTGGCGAAGCTTCTTGCCCAATGGATAGATGCATAGTTCCATGCATCATTCCGCGACCGAAGAGATCTTCAACGGCTTCTTCAAATTTACGAATTCGCCACATGTATAAAAGCGCGTGCCGAGCATGGGCCGGCGATGACATGGGATGTCCCATCAGCAGGGATTGTGCGCTCATGATCTCACTTTCACATTTGTGCAGAGGCTTGAATAGATGTTCATATTAAACACCACTCCGAGTACAGATACGCTAGCCCAATGAAGGAATTTCGTTCAGTAGTAGCTGCCGCCGTTGGTTTACACGCTCGCCCCGCTGCACTGTTTGCTTCGACCGCTAAGGCCTCCGGCAGTGTTGTGCGCTTGGCAAAGATCGTTGATGGCCAAATGAGTGCAACCGTAGATGGCGCAAGTGTTCTTCGAGTGATGACTTTAGGTGTCAAATGTGGGGATGAAGTTGTGGTCAGCGTAGAAGGCGATAACGAGGAAGAAACGCTTGCCAAGCTACAAGAAATCGTAGAAAGCAATGACCATTGAACTCTAAATTGCGCGTTGGTGTTGGCATTGATGCCCATCAATTTGGCGAGAGCGGGCCATGTGCGCTCGCAGGTTTGGTGTGGCCAGGTGTACCACGGTTAATTGCGCATTCAGATGGCGATGCAGCAGTTCATGCTTTGTGCGACGCGGTTTTATCGGCCTGCCAATTAGGAGATATTGGAACATTATTTGGTGTTGATAAACCTGAAATGGCTGGCGCTACTGGAATTGCAATGATCGAAACTTTACGCGCGCTTGTAGCGAGTAAAGGAATTTCCATCAATAATGTTTCAATTCAAATTGTTGGTAATCAACCGAAAATAGCCGAACGACGTGAAGAAGCACAACAAGTTTTAAGTCAAGCTTTAGGTGCGCCAGTTTCAGTTTCGGCAACCACGTCAGATCAACTGGGATTTACTGGTCGCGGTGAAGGAATTTATGTTGTTGCAAATGCTCTAGTTGAGATGCCATGAACTTACATTTATATGACACCGCAACGCGTGAAGTAGGAGTTTTCAAACCACTTATCCCGGGTGAAGTTTCTATTTATGTGTGCGGTGCAACTGTGCAATCGCATCCGCATATTGGCCATGTTCGTAGCGCAGTAAATTTTGATATTTTGCGC
>Ga0114964_10002572_pt1 | contig 12602 bp, 13 predicted proteins | sample C_131016_MF_Meta_FD_92638 | JGI IMG/M metagenome (GOLD analysis project Ga0114964, IMG submission 92638) | Freshwater microbial communities from Lake Croche, Canada to study carbon cycling - C_131016_MF_MetaG | ecosystem: Environmental > Aquatic > Freshwater > Lake | place: Lake Croche, Canada... | reverse complement strand
GTTAATTTAGATTTAATTTTATCACTCTATAAAGGATAATTTTTCAAGTTAAATCAAATAAAATATAGCTTGAGCTTTTTTTTGTGTCCCATTGAGGAACTAAAGAACTACTGTTTTCATGCATTTTTATATTCTAATTACATAAAATAAATAATGAAAAAAAATTTTAAACTTTCCCTATTAAGTAGACCAAACTATCATCCGTAAATTATGAATACAACAAATAATTTAGAAGTAATTGAAGCTATTTATTTTATTCAAATTCGTTTAAAATTTCGATTCAGAAATAGTTCGTAGACTTGGAATTCCGAATTAATTATGATTAAAAAATACCTTAATGCCTCATTTTATAAATTCATTGAAATAAATAATCCAGAAAATTTTATAAAACCACTTCATGATTATTGTACAAGTCTGCATCTGAAGGGATTAATAATTATAGCCAACGAAGGAGTAAACGGAACTATATCTGGTGAGGAAGACTCAGTAAACGCTCTTTTTAACTACTTTAAAAACAATGTAATTCATATCCAATTAGATTACAAAAAATCATGGTCTAAAACTTCTCCCTTTTTAAGAATGAAAGTTAGGCTAAAAAAAGAAATTGTTACTATGGGTATTCCTAATATAAACCCAAACGAAATTGTTGGTGAATATGTAAGTCCTTTACAGTGGAACAAATTAATTTCTGAACCAGACGTCGTTTTAATCGATACAAGAAATGATTATGAGGTGGAACTTGGAACATTTAAAGGTGCAATTAATCCAAATTTAAAGAAATTCTCTTCATTCCCGGATTGGTTAAATACTAATTCAGAAATATTACTAAAGAAACAAAAAAATACAAAAATTGCTATGTTTTGTACCGGTGGGATTAGATGTGAAAAATCAACTGCATATCTAAAATCCAAGGGATTTGAGAATGTATTTCATCTTGACGGTGGTATTTTAAAATATCTTGAAAATGTTGATTCAGTTGAAAGCTTATGGCAAGGTGAGTGTTTTGTATTTGATGAACGTGTTACCGTACGTCACGGTTTAGTTCCCGGTGATTATGAATTATGTCGTTGTTGTCGAGAACCATTGTCTCAAGAGGACAAACTAACGCCAGAATTTGAAATGGGAGTTAGTTGTCCACGCTGTTTTAGTACTAAATCTTTTATTCAAAAAAACAAAGCCCGTGAGAGACAAAATCAATTGATAAGACAAAAAGAAAATATTAATAATACAAGTTTGAATAAGCTTTCAAAAGAAAATACGTGATATGAAATACAAATCAACTTTAAAGAAACTAATTTACGAAAATGATTTCTTAAGGATTCCATATGCCTATGACGGAATCTCAGCAAAGGTAGCGGAAAAAGTTGGATTTTTAGCAGTTGGATTGTCCGGAAATGCTTTATCCGCCAGCTTACTTGGAGTGCCAGATTTGGGAATGTTGGGCATGAGTGAAAGTATAACTCACGCTAAAAATATTGCTCAAAATATATCTATTCCTCTAATTTGCGACGCTGACACAGGGTACGGTGGTTTAATGAATGTAATTCGAACTGTACGCGAGTTTGAATCTGCGGGAATTTCTGCAATACATCTTGAAGATCAAGTAACTCCAAAACGATGTGGACTACTCCCCCAAGGAATTCCTGTTATTTCAGAAAAGGAGCAAATCATAAAATTAAAAGCCGCTATAGGTGCACGACATTCAGCAGATTTTATGATTATTGCTCGTACTGACGCTTTGTCTATGTATGGTATTGAGGAAGCATGTAAAAGAGCTAAGTCATACATACATGCAGGAGCTGATGCAGTCATAATCATGGGAGCAAACACACCTGATGAAATTAAATATGCATCAGATATTGTTAAAGCGCCACTAGCCTGCGTAATTCAAGAATCTGCACCTACAAATGAACTTACTGACGATTTTTTAAAAAGTTGTGGATGCATACTCGCCCTACATGCTGGAACTGCGAGATATTCCGTTGTTAAAGCTTTAACGTTGGCTTTTAGTGAGTTGAGAGAAAAGAGTCATACAAAATCTATAAGCCACATGATGTCAACTTTCGATGAATACAATAGTGTATTAGATTTAAAAAAATGGCTTGATGTTGAAGACTTTTACCTAAATTCCAAGTGATTTCAATATGACTATTCCTAAAACTCTTTTTCAAAAATTGTGGGATTTACATTCCGTTGGAAAGCGTAAAGATGGAAAGGAAATTATATATATAGACAGACATGTGATACATGAACTTCATGTTCCACATGCATTTGCAAGATTAAAAAAATCAAATAGGGCCATACGTAGAAAAGATTTAACTGTAATAGTACAAGATCATACTGTACCAACTATTTTAGGAGTTGAACTAATTTCAGATCATATTCGGATAACTAGATTATTCGCGGAAAAATATAACTTAAAACTAATTGATGTGAATTCTAAAGATCATGGAATCGTTCATATCGTAAGTTCTGAACAAGGTTATGCCTTACCTGGTTTCACTTTAGCTTGTCCTGACAGTCATGCTTCGACTGTTGGCGCACTTGGGTGTTTGGCTTTTGCATGTGGTACATCTGAACTTGAGCACGTTCTTGCTACACAAACCATTGTTTTAGATAAACCAAAACAAATGAAGGTCAACTTTGTTGGTGAATTAAACAAAGGTGTAACGGCAAAAGATTTGGCTCTCTATCTGATTAGTAAACACGGTGTTGCTAAAGGAGATGGTTATGTAGTAGAGTTTTGCGGTGAAATTATTGATTCAATGAAAGTTGAAGAGCGAATGACCTTATGTAATATGTCAATAGAATGGGGTTGTAAAAGTAGTTTAATCGCACCCGATGATAAGGTTTTGTATTGGATTAAAGATAATTTAGAAATTTTTAATGATGATGAGAAATTAAAACTTGCATCTTGGTGGGATACTTTAAGGAGTGATGAAAATGCGATTTATGACCAAGAGATAGAAATTAATTGTTCAAAAATTTCTCCTCAAATTACATGGGGCACTGATCCTAGTCAGACAATCAATATTGATGATGTCGTTCCTTATAACTCAGATAAAAATATTTTGGGGTATTCTAAAAATTTAAAGTCTTTAGAATACATGGGTATTCAAGAAGGCAAATCCTTATTAAATCTTAAAGTAGATTTTGTTTTTATTGGATCCTGTTCAAATAGTCGTTTAAATGACCTTCGTGATGCGGCAAAGATAATTCAAGGAAAGACTATAAGCAAGCATGTTAAAGCGATAGTAGTTCCTGGATCCACTCAAATTAAACAACAAGCTGAGAAAGAAGGTATCGATCAAATCTTTTTGAAAGCTGGTTTTGAGTGGAGGAATCCTGGGTGTTCTATGTGCGCTGGCGCTAACGGTGACGTGGGTAATGTTGGCGAAAGAATTATCTCAACTAGCAATAGAAATTTTGAAAATCGACAAGGTAGAGGAGTTAGAACACACTTAACAAGTCCAGTTGCAGCAGCAGCAATTGCTCTGAGTGGTTATATCTGTGATGTCAGAGAATTTATTTGAAAACGATGAAAAGTTTCACTATTTTAAAATCGATTGTTGCGCCTTTAGTTGAAGATGACATCAATACTGATCAAATAATACCTTCGGAATATTTGAAAGATATCCATGCCGATCTTAAGTTCGGATTGTTTGCTTATCAAAGGCGAGATCCAAATGGAATTTCTCAAAAATCTTTTGTTTTAGAAAAAGAAGAATTTTTAAATGCTAATATTTTACTGACTGGAAAAAACTTTGGATGTGGTAGTTCACGTGAACATGCTGTATGGGCACTACAGGAATTTGGTTTTCAGTGTATTATTGCTAAAAGTTTTTCTGAATTGTTTAAAAACAATTGTCTGAAAAATGGGATACTAACTATCGAATTGCAAGAAGATATATTTATTGAATTAGAGAGAGAGATCACCGGAAACTTTGAAGTTAAATATTTGACCGTAGATTTACCAAAGCAGGCTTTATTCAACGATGAAGGAACTGTTATATGTAATTTTAACATTGACCTTAATACAAAATTAATCTTGATGGAGGGAATTGATGAGATTGATATGACATTAAAAGAGATTGATTCAGTTTCTTTATGGGAATCAAAAAATGATTTCAATATGCTCTTACAAAAACCAATAGCCAAATTTTCAAATTAATAATATCCCATTATAAATAATGATTAGTTGCCCAATTTTAAGTACTGAACGTCTATTGATTCGACCTATTTCAATTTCCGATCATTTTGAATTTTATAAACTACTTACTAATCCAATTATTTCAGAAATTGCCGGTATTGATAGTAATATTGAACTTGAAAATATAAAGGACTCTATTCAATATTTTGAATCATTAAATGCAACAGGTTATTACTATAAATGGGCTATATGTTTAAAAAATGATGCTAAATTTATTGGTGAATGTGAAATGTATCCCTTAAAGCCTCAAGTGAGGCCTTGGTTTGAATGGTCCATCGGTTTTACGTTAAATCCTGAGTTTTGGCGAAATGGATTTATGTACGAAGCATTATCGAAAATAATAGACTATGGTTTCAATAATTTTGAAATACATCGTATTAAAGCAGATGTTCATACTTTTAATATTCCTTCAAATAAATTGTTGGAGAAACTGCAATTTAAATTAGAGGGAGTTCAGAAATCAAAAATTTTATTGAATAAAAAATATTTCAATATGAATTTAATGGCATTGACTAAAAATACCTTGAATGAATAAGACCTATCGATTTTTTCGGTTTATACAAACTCTTATATTTGCATATTTCTATGACTAAGTTTAATTTATACTGTATTTTTTTGTCAGTTCATAGGCCAAAATTTAGACATTTGTCAATGGCTAAAACGCTTAAGTTCTTTGCGTATTAAACCACGATAATGAAAAAACATTTTTTTTTAGAATTGTAATATGCGTTTAAATATTCTTATTCTCAGCACTCTTTTTTGTTCTATTAATTGTTTTTCACAGGATCAATGGCCTAGTAAACCGATTAGAGTCGTTTATCCTTATGCTGCTGGAGGTGTTGGCGATGCTGTTTTTCACGTAATTGCCCCTCAATTAGAGCAAAAATTTGGTAACCGGTTTATTATAGATAATAAGACTGGTGCTGATGGGAAAATTGGAACTTTAGAGGTTGTCAATGCGAAACCCGATGGTTATACATTTTTAATGGCGCCCACAGCAAATTACTCAGTTAATCAATATTTATTTTCTAACCTTGGTTACGATCCTATTACTCAGTTGGAACCTATAAGTCTAATTGCTGAGGCTCCTCTTATCGCAGTTACATCGATATCTGGACCTAATAGTTTGAAAGAATTTTCTCAAGAAGTGGCATTACGCCCAAAGAATTTTAATTATGGTTCACCTGGCGCTGGATCCCCTCCTCATCTTGCGGGAGCTTTATTTGCCCAGCTCAATGGTAATTCTATCGAGCATATAGCGTATCGTGGAACACCCCCACTTATCCTTGCTTTAATGGGTGGAGATATTCAGTTAGCTTTTGCGACTTGGTCAGCTGCTGGCACGCAATTAAAAGCAGGAAAAATTAAAGCTCTTGCTATTACCGGTTCTCGTCGCTTCGATGAAATCTCATCAGTACCGACAACGAAAGAAGCTGGATTTCCAGATCTGAATTTAACAAATTGGTGGCTAATTTCAGCACCTAAAAATATTGATACTAAAATAATTCAGAAATTATCTAATGAAATTCAACTAATTCTTCAAGATGAACAGGTTAAAAAGAGCATGTTGGAAATTGGTCATACTGCGATTGGTCTAAATCCTAAAGAGTCACTTAATTTCATTAAATCTGAAAGTGTAAAATATAAAAATCTAATTCAGAAAAATGAAATTAAGGTTCAATAAGAATGGTTTAACAGAGGGAAAATCAAATATTAGATTTTTTCTCTTCTGCAATTCTTTTTTGCCATTTCTTTTTCCATAGATCCCAAGATCGATAATATTCTTGCCATTTTACGTTAGCCGCAACTTCTTCATCATCCATGAAAACAACTGAGTCACTGGAACCAGTCATCATCATAGCTTGAAACTGCATTTTTGCATTTGCATCTAAATAGATCGTTCTGCCAACAGCAGTTTGAATTTTATTTCCAACAACGACTGAGCCATGGCCACGCATTAAAGCGGCAGGATGATTACCAAGTTTCTTTGCAAGTGACTGTCCTAGTAAACTATTCCTAACGAGCATGTCTGTACCTTTTTGGGCTTCTCTAATATCCCAATTTGGTATACCGAGACCAATGAACGCAGACATATGAAATATTGGTTTTAACTTACAGTCAGTGCAGCTAAATGGTACAACTGCGTGCGAGTGGTTATGCACAATAGCGTTGACATCAGGTCGAAGTTTATAAATTTCTCCATGAATATATCGCTCGTTATAGCCTTTGGGGCTGTTGGGATCAACTGGATTGCTATCCAAATCAAATTCCAAGATATCTTCTTCAACAATTAATTCGGGAGCAACATCACGGGACATAAAATAGTGATTGCTGTTTACGTCACTTCGTGCACTAACATGACCATACGCATCGATAACTCCGTGCTCGACGCATGTTCGTGATGCGATAACCAAATCTTCAATAATACTCATTTTTAGCTTTCTTAATCTATTTCAATTTTACTGCTTGCAACAACTTTTTTCCATTTGGGAATTTCTTTTTCTAGTAAACTTTTTAGCTTATCAGATTTGCCACCTGAAACTGATAAACCAAGTTTACTCATCGTATCTTTCATTTCAGCTGTATTGAGAATTAAATTAAATTCAGTGTTCAATTTATTGATCACATCGACTGGTGTATTCAGTGGAGCTAGAACTCCGTACCATGTATCCACCACAAGATTTGGAAAGCCTAATTCTTTAAATGTTGGAATATTTTGGAAAACAGGGGAGCGTTCCTCACTCATAATTGCAAGCATCTTTAATTGCCCTGATTTAATAAAACTACTTGATGTTTGAAGTGAAACTATGCTCGATTGGACATGGCCTCCTATCACATCTGTCACAGCTCCAGCCGATCCTTTGTAGGGCACATGTATCATTTTAAATCCTACTTCTTGTAAAATGAGTTCCATCGTTAAATGTTGTGAGCTACCCTCGCCAGGAGTAGAGTAATCATTTGTTCTTGATTTTGAGAATTCCACAAAATCTTTAAAGTTAGACGTACTTGTATTCGGGGAGACTACGAAACCCATGGCACTAGTTGCTAACAGGATGACAGGAGTGAAACTTTTGATGGGGTCGTAAGGAAGTTTTGATTTAACGGCAGGAATAGTTCCGTGGGATGTAGCCGTAAAAAGCAGGGTGTAGCCATTTGCCGGAGCTTTCGAGACAAAGTCAGTACCAATAACGCCAGAAGCACCAGCCTTATTTTCAACCAAGACTGGAACAGCTAATTTTTCGCTTAATTTATTTCCAATCTGTCGAGCTAATACATCAGATGTCGTACCGGTGGTATATGGGGCAATAAAAGTAATCGATTTATTTGGATAGGGGTTAGCCGTTTGAGAAAGACTTACATTTAAGTAAAAAAATAAGGTCAATATTGGAAATATTTTTACATTAGATAACTTGAGGAAGTTCAACCTATTTTCCATACATCTCTTTCAATTTAAACAATAAGATTTTGAAATTTAATTCAAAATTTAGCAGGCAAGATTTCTATTTTTGTAAAGTCAGAAACTAGTAAAATATTGATTTGCCAAAGCATTTCTTAAATTATATGTTAAATACATCCCAACAATTGCTCGACGAATTCTCTAAAGAAATACATCAATTTTCTTTATCTCCTCTTTGGGAGCGAAATACCAGACTAGTACCTGGAACAAATTGTGTTCCGTTTGCTTGGCATTTTACAAGCATGCTTCCGCTCCTCAAAAAAGCATCAAATGTGATAGAAAAAAAACAAGCTGACCGACGTGTACTGGTTATGGAAAACCCTAGTTTGAAAGGGACATCTTATATCTCTAGCACTTTGTTTGCTGGACTTCAAATTATTATGCCAGGGGAGGTTGCACCCTCACATAGACACACACCTAATGCATTACGATTTTTAATGACAGGAAAAGGGGCATATACGTCAATAGGTGGTGAAAAAATTAATATGAACCCTGGAGATTTTATTGTTACTAAAAATTGGGAATGGCATGATCATGGAAATGAAGGAACTGAGCCTGTCATATGGATGGATGGACTAGATACACCCTTGACCTCAATATTCGGTGGGCATTTTAGAGAAAATTACTCCGAAGATATTTACCCGCTTAGTCAAGCAAATTCGATCAATGAGTCTAAATTTGGAATGAATTTATTGCCGGTTAATTACACACAAAAAAGTGGCGAAAATCAGGAATCTCTACTGATATATTCCTACGCGAATGCTAAAGGTGCATTATTAAATATTTCAAAAAATCAAGCTAATATGTGCAATCCTATTTTTGGATACAAATTAATGTATTCAAATCCTGTTAATGGGGGCTCTCCATTTAAAACAATGTCTGTTTTTATTCAATTATTACCTGAAAATTTTGATGGTAAAAAATATCGAACAACAGAAAATACTATTATTAACGTTGCTGAAGGGGAATGTTATATTGAAACTGAAAAAGGAGAAATACATTTAAGACAACACGATATTATGGTTATTCCGTCTTGGACCTCTTATCGTTTTTTCTCAAAAAGTGAATGTATTATTTTTAGTTTTTCTGACAAAACTGCACAAGATTCACTTGGGTTTTGGCGAGAAGAGTATCTAAGTTAATTATCAATTTCTATTAGGTTAAAAATGAATCCAGAGCAATTTGTAATAAATGATCCAATAAATTTTGACTTTCAAGTTAATCGACAATCTCTTGTTGATCCAAAAATTCTCGAAATAGAGATGAAAAATATTTTTGATACTTGTTGGATATACGTTGGTCACGAATCAGAAATAAAAAATATAGGTGATTTCAAAACAAGGAATGTATGTGGCAGACCTGTAATATTGTGTCGTGATTCAAATTCGGATATTCGCGTATATTTAAATGCGTGTCGTCACCGTGCAGCTGTTGTTGCTCGAGAGGCTGAAGGGAATACAAGAAGTTTTTTTTGCTTCTATCACGGATGGAGTTATAACATTAATGGAGAACTCGATGGTGTACCAGGAAAAGCAAGTTATCCACCATCGTTCGATGTCACAAGGTTGGGGCTTGCTGAACCTTCCCATGTTGATTCTTATAAAGGATTTATTTTTTTAAGCTTTAATAAAGATGCAGTTCCTTTAGTTGAATATTTGGCCGGCGCAACTGAATACATCGATTTAATTGTTGATCAGTCGCCATCAGGAAAAATGGAAGTTATAAAGGGAACTCAAGAATATGATATGAAAGCAAATTGGAAATTGCTAGTGGAAAATAGTTTTGATGATTATCATTTAATAACAACGCATTCTACTTGGTTGAATTATATGAAGCGTTCTGGTGTTGAAATTAAAAAACCAGAAAAGGGACATTTGATGCCCTCACATGGAGTTGGCAAAGTTTTGGGCAATGGTCATGCTGTCATTGATAATGTAAATTTCAGGGGTCGGCCAGTAGCTAAATGGATACCACTTTATGGTGAATCAACAAAAGCAGAGATTCAAAAAATTCGCGAAGAACTAATTGATAGGTTAGGACCGGATAGAGCAAATAGAGTAGCAGAAACAAATCGTAATTTGGTTATTTTCCCAAATTTGGTTTTAAATGATGGATCTGCAATAACAATTCGAACTTTTCACCCAGTTAAACCAGACTTAATGAATGTTACAGCATGGGCATTGGGTCCAGTAGAAGAATCTGAAACTGCAAGAGCTGTTCGATTGGATAGTTTCTTAACATTTTATGGTCCGGGTGGTTTTGCAACTCCAGATGATGTAGAAGCATTAGAGTCAGTGCAAAAAGGTATGGCTACTTTTAAAGAGGTTCCCTGGTCAGTTATGTCTCGTGGTATGTCAAAAGAGGGCGAACAATTGAATACTGATGAATTGCATTTAAGAGCCTTTTGGATACGTTGGAAAGATCTTATGTTTAGTCAAATTGGAAGATAAATTATGAATAAAACACATGATTACCGTAAAAGTGATTTGGAAAATTTCTTATTCCACGAAGCCGACTTATTGGATCAATGGAAACTAGATGAATGGTTGCAATTATTAGATGAAAATTTCGTTTATCAAATTCCATCCAATGATTCACCAGAAACAACACATAAAAAAACATTATTTTTAGTTGCAGACGATTGCAATAGAGTAAAAGAGCGAGTTCATCGCTTGAAGGATAAAAATGCACATGCTGAATTTCCACACTCTCGTACTCGCCGAATCATTAGCAATATTTTAGTAAGAAATATTAATGAATTTGAAAATAAAGTTACAGTTTCCCTCACTGCAAATTTTATTATTTATAGGCATAAAAGAGGCGGAGATATTAGAACCTATGTTGGTTGTTACCATTATGTATTAGATGAAAATAAGGATAGCTATAAAATAGTATCAAAAAAAGTTATATTGGACGCATATGAACTTGGATCAATGGGTTTGATTAGTTTTATTCTCTGAGATTACTCATACATTATTTATCAAATATTCTCAAATCTATATTCATTTATACTCCAACATTGAATTTTGTTGCCTAGGTTAATTCTTCCTGACCAATCACTATTTCAAGTTTTTCTAAAACTATCAATACGACTATTTACGCAATGCCTAAATGTAAGGAGGGCAGATGATGTGACTTCTGACAGTACTTCATAGAATGAAAGATTAGTGTGATTTCAGCTAGGAATAATTTGATGATGAATAGCAACTTGATACAACAGGAGAAAGTATCGTTTTTGATTTCACTTGCTGATATTCGCAGAAGAAGTTAATAACTTCAGTCGGAATCAATATTTTTTCCACGTGTATGGCGAGGAAGCGACCATAACACCTTCAATTTTATTAAGAAAACATTAGATTCAATAATCGTTATAAAAATTGAATTAATTTAGCGTGTTTATTCGTATTCATTAATGAAAAAGACGAAAAAATAACTCTTTTAGACTATAAAAAAAACGATATATAGTTTTAAAATACTAATTAACAATGCAAAACAGTTGATTGAAGTTTGGTTCGATTAGAGAATGCTTCTAATGATTAGATAAAAACTCATAAACACATTATGAATAACAAAGAAATAATTCAGTATGAAATTATTGAATTGAATAAACGTTTTATTAATATATGTTTAAGGGTTGACGAAAGTTATTTACTTGAATTATCTGTACTACTTAACACATCAATGTCAGTTTTGAGAATGCTAAGAACTCTCAATTATGAACAGATAGAAAATCTAGGCAATGAACCAAGATTTTTTCTCCAGCCTGCAATAGACGTGACAGGTTTAAAAAAGGCTGCAGGAATCAATTCGGCAGAAATTAGAACATTGTTTATTAGCTCTTCCATCAGGCCTAAAAATGCTTCATAAAAGAATTTTAAATTCTAAAGATTATTTTTTAATTGAAGAATTAGTTGACTGGGAAACAAAGATTAAAGATATAACGTGGATTATTAATTCTTCTAAAGCAGAGTTATACGCAAAGCAATGCTATAAAAAAAATGGATTAAGACCTCCAAATGGTGTACCTGGTTCAGCTTCTACAAAATCTTTGAAGTTGGAAATACGAATGCAGTATTCGGCACTTGCAGTTGAATATAAAAATGCAATCGATCATGGCATTGATCGAAATGAAGCAATGCTATCAGTGTTCAGACTTTATTGGAAAATGAATCAGGCATATCCAAGAATCAATAAAATAAAATCATCTGTTTGGATTTCAACAACTAAAAATATTGACTGTGGAATTGAGGAATTAGTTACATGCTTTAAGTGTTCTGGTCAATATTTATTAGATTCAAATATTACGCAATTATTGAGTGATCGATGTATTTGGTGCAATCATATATTGACCATACATATTTTTAAAAAGAAGTAATAAAAATTTCTCTATAAAAAATAAATTAAAAATTAGATATATAAATTTTTTTATATGGAAACAAAATATCAAATAATTTACAACTATCTTTTACCACTTATGAAGTGGATAAATGATGATAGTGTAAATGAAATTATGATAAATAGAAAAGATGATATTTGGGTAAAAAAATATGGACAAAAACACGAAAAAATAAATGTAATTTTTGAAGAAAATCAATTAAAAGGATTAATTACCTTACTTGCAAGTGCTTCATACAAGGAGATAGGGGATGAAAAATCAAACAAAGATACATTCAAAATAGTTAGTGCTGGAATGCCGGGATATCGTTTTGAAGCTTGGTCTAAACCAGTCAGTATTTATGGGCCGTCATTGACTATTAGAAAATTATCGACAAAGTTTATTACCCTTAATAGTTATTCACTAAAGGGGGCTATGTCAGAAAAAATGGTGAATTACCTTAAATATATGGTTGTAAACAAAGCGAATATTCTAATTGCAGGTGCAACTGGTTCAGGGAAAACAACATTTTTAAATGCATTAATTGGAGAAATACCCAG
>Ga0114964_10002566_pt1 | contig 12616 bp, 25 predicted proteins | sample C_131016_MF_Meta_FD_92638 | JGI IMG/M metagenome (GOLD analysis project Ga0114964, IMG submission 92638) | Freshwater microbial communities from Lake Croche, Canada to study carbon cycling - C_131016_MF_MetaG | ecosystem: Environmental > Aquatic > Freshwater > Lake | place: Lake Croche, Canada... | reverse complement strand
TTTAAACCGCAAAACTTTTTTATTTTACCTATTTGCCTATAAAAATCAAAATCGCTGCTTTCCGTATCAAAATAAGCTATACGGCGGCGGCCGATAGGAAAATGCAGCTTCATACCGAAAACATCCCAGGATTGAAAAGCGCTGGCAATCATAGCAGCTATAAATGTACTTTTACCCGCCTTTGGTAGTCCAATGGCATTGTACCCCTATTTAATAAAAAATAGGGGTACAATGCCCAGAAAAGACAATAAAGTTTTGAATAGTGCCAATACATTTTTCTTGTATTGTAAAAATTACCTGGTCTTGTGGTGGTATGTAGTCGGGTTGGTATTTTCTAGATAGTAGTTTTGTTTGTAGCGCTTGGGTTGCTTCGTTGTCCATAATTTTTATTTTTAATGATCTAGTAAACCGCAAAGTATTGCGGCAATAAATAAGGCTATTAAAGCCTGTATTTCGGGTTTGTTAAATTGTTTCATATTTTTTTTCTATAAATTTTTGATAATTATCTATACAATTTTGATGTAAATAAAATTTGTCGCTATATACATTTTTTTCAAGTTGTCTTCGTAATGAATAAAACCATTGCGTTTTTAAAATATCGTTTTTACATTCTAAACAAATTTTTCCGCCTATTTTTTCACGTTTTAAATTAGAATCTAATTCTATCATTTTATTTTTTTTAATAAGTAAATAATATGTGCGATTGAATAAGTTATAATTGCTATTGGTACAGCAATAATAAAAAAGTAAATTATTTTAACGTAGTTGCGCATTGGTATCTTCAATTTTTTGCTCGTAATAATTAATGCTTTCACGTAACAATAAATCAATCTCAATGCCCAGGTTAAAAGGTAACATACTTTGATCAACGCTGCAAAACATTTCACTAGCATAGAAAAAAATGTTTACTTCCCTAAATGGGGCAAGCTTCAATAAATTTTCAATTTTTAAAATTTTTGCCTGGTAATTGGCTAACTGGCTGATTAATTCAGCGTCATTTCTTTTTGTCATAAATTGGGTTTTTTTTGTCCGACATAAAAGTAGTAATAAATAATTCATATAACCAAATTTATTTTTTGGCATAAAAAAGCCCAGCGTAGAAACACCAGGCTAATCAATTACTTAAAACTCCTATAAAATCAACTTAAAAATAATGCTTTTTCTGCATTTCTCCTATTTATTAAGCCTTGGGATTTTATGCCATTAGCATAAACCCATCTATCAAATTGGTTTGCTACTGCAACTTTATCGGCGCCTGCGTTCAATAATTTTAATAACGTAGAACTACTTAAAGCGCCTATTCCTTCATTGTATGCAAAGGATCCTAAAGCTACTAATTGGTTATTGTTTATTTTAACTTTAACTAATTCTTTAACTGCATCCATTTTGCTTTTAGCTTCTATTTGTAACCATCTGTCGGCTGTTGCCTGGTCTATTGTGTCGCCTGCCATTACTGGTCTATCTTGATCATAATTATAAATAGATCCCCATCCTATTGTATAAGTCCCAAAACCATCATTGTACGCTGTCAATGCTGCTTTATTATCTTCCTCATACTTTTTTAAAAAAGTTGCCAAACTTGCATATACTGAATTGCTAGACATAGTAATTATTAAGACTATTGCGCCAATTAATAAATATTTGTTTGTTTTAGTCATTGTTACGGGTTTAAACCGTTGTTTGTAGCATCTTTAGCGTGAAGTAAACCAAAACCGCCGAGTATTGCTGTAATTCCGCCTGGTATATCACCTTTAACAATTTGAGCAACGCCAGTAATAATTGCACCTAATCCAAATAAGCTTGTTTTCCAATTTTTAAACATAATATTTATTTTTTAGTGTAAAAATCAAGTTTTGTTTCAATCCTGGCTAAACGATCTACTATTTCGTTATTAAGTTTATTGTGCGCGTATAAATCACGCTCAATTTTATCAAGTCTGTTTTTTGTAGAAAAGAAAAAACCGCCAGCAATAATGCTAAAAGTTATAACACTAATCAGTAATTGCGTGTAGTCCATTGTCTTTGTTTATTTCGGTTGCAATAATATTAAAAGCGTTTGCGGCTGTCATACTTGCTTCCATATTTTCAAATAATCCGCTTTTACTGGCTGCATCCAAAATTTGTTTCAAAATTCCTAGGGCTTGTTTTTTGTCCATTGTTTTTTTTTATTAAAGGTGAAAGGAAAAAATTTTATTATGCTGGATTATAATTGCCTGTAATATCTAAATTTAATTGAGTTGCAGCCCATAAATAAGCTGAATTATTTGTAGTCCAGTCAGTTGTATAGTCTGGCTCAATCATTGTTAAATTACCGCTTGCAATGGTTATAAATGCACTATCTTTTAATTCGTAGTAAAAGGTAGCACTATCAAATAAGTTGTCGTTAATGCAAGTTAAATTAAAGATAGTTGCATTATCAGTTGTTCCATTATACCAAATACTTATTGGTTGTATTGTTTTCATTTTTAAACGTTTGATGCTAATAAATAATATTGTACCCCGCCAATTAAAATTGATACCTTATGTGTACTTGCTACTGATACTGCTGCTGTGACTGTATTAGCTATTGCTATTGCACCTGAGAAATAAGCTGCACCTGTGTTATCAAATGCTAAATTATTAATCCAAGTAATTGCAGAACCAGCTGTTGACGTTACGGCTCTATTTAAAGATATAGTTCCACCGAATCCATCTAAACTTAATTGTGCTGCATATCCTGATACTTTTCTAGTTGGTGCATAAGGAGTACCGCTTACATTACTTGAAATGTAAAATTGTGGGACTCCTTGTCTTGCTGCAATTTGAGCACCTTGAGAAGATTCTATTGTATTTGATATACCTGCATTTCCTGTTGGAGTAACCCCACCCCATCCAATATCTTGACTGAATGTAGCTGTTCCTGAAAATACACTTGTTCCGTTAATCTGTAATTTTTGTCCAGAATCTGTGCTTGTTCCTACTAAAAAATTTCTTGCTGCGCTTATTCTTGCTGCCTCTTGTGTGTTACTTGTTCCAGCATCATAAATTCCAAATAGTATCGGGCTTGCAGTTGTACTACTATTAAATATACAATAGTTGCCACTTTCTGAACCTTGTATAAAATTATTAGTTGCAGTTGATATACCTAAACCACAACTTAATACACCACCACTACCAGAATCTCTTAACCTTAAACTTGGTGCATTAGCACCTATTGCTACAATATGATTATCGCTTGTAGAACTATTAACTACCAATAAACCAGAACTTGTTGTATCATTACCTATAAAAGTTTGCCCTGTATTTTTAACTGTAATACGGTTTATTGCATTAGTAACATCTCTTATAATAAAATCATTTGCACTGGCATTATATAAATTTCCTATATTCCATTTTCCAATACCAGCTAATTGAAATTGTAAAATACTATTAGTTGTACCCGTTCCGTTAAAAGTTGCATTAATTCCAGTCCCTGTATGTATATCTAAAGGAGAACCAGGTGTAGCTGTATTTATTCCTAAATTAGTATTGAAATAACTTAAATTATAATCAACAATAAAAACGTCTTTTGCAGCAATTCCACCTCCGCTATTATCATAATTAAATCTAAATCTTTCGCCACCACTTGCATAAGGTTGTCCATTATCGCCAACTTGAAATACCATTTCAGTTTGATCTAATGTACTTCCTATTGAATTAAATATTTTAAAAAAATCATTTACAGTAGTGCTTCCAAAATAATAAGGACTATCACTATTTACTGTATTCCATAATGGTGTACTAAGAGTATTAGAAATAATACCAATTGTTGTTGTATTGCCATTTGTGGTAACTTGTTGCAATGTGCCAGTTGTTCCTGCGCCAGGATCTGCAATTTGTACCCAAACTGTTCCTGTATCACGATATAAACCAGTGCTTGGGCTGTCGCTATCAATAAATATACGACCAACAAATCCTGCTGCTGGTCTTGTTGCAAGACTACTTGCATAAAATGCAGGCGTTTGTTTTTGGTTTAATATATCTAAATCTATTCTAGGCATTATCCAATATAATTTTTCTTAACAGTTACTAAATTATTTGTTCCTGATCCTATAAAATTTGCAAAAAATCTTGTGTGTGTATATTCGCCAGCGTTGCCTTCAATATTTAAACTTTGATTTTGTTGTAAAGTAACATTTTCAATAGTTACTGGGTTTGTTCCGTAATTAATAAATAAAATACTGTTACAGTCACTTGTTACCCATCCGCTAGTATCGTATGTAATAAAACTTACAGTATAATTTATAAAACCTGCTTTTATATCAAAATTCATTTTTATTTATTTAAAGGTGAAAGCAAAAGTTGTTTAACAAATCATTGGAACAATACCAACTTTAACGCCGTTTAAACTTTGAACATATAAAGTTTGATACGTTGGTATGTCTTTATTAATTACTGGTGTATTTGTTACCATATCTGAAACAATGCTTAAACCTGGCGCCAAATCATTTTGAACTGGACTGCTAGGCATTAAACTTGTGTTTTGTTGTATTGGTGCTTGTAAAACATTTGTACCTGGTGCAATTGGTGTTTGCATTGGTTGTTTTTTCTTATACCAGTCATATAAATAGTATAAAGCAACTGCGCCTAAAGCATAATAAACAATTTTATTTTTCATATACTAATTATTGGTTGTAATTATCAGGTAAAAATTCACCAGGATCTAAAGTTAAAATCAATGAACCTGCTTTTCTTTTCTTTTTTTTTGTTGCTGCAATACTTACTACTGCAATAAATAATAATATTAATAAAGTGCTATTTTTCTTTGTCATTTATTTACGCTTTTAACTATTGATGGCAAAGCAATTGAAACAACTATTGCACCAATTATGTAAGGCAAATACGTTTGCAAATAATAACTAAAAACGCCATCTTTTGCAATTATTGCTGCTTTTTTTTCTGCTGCAATTTGATCTAGTATTGCTGGCAAATCAGGTAAACGCAATTTACTTGCGTCGTGCTTTACATATACAGCATTAAAATTATTATAGTCTGTTGGTGTTAAGTAAAACATCCAGTATAAATCATTGTTTATTTCAATGTAACTATAAACTTTGCCAATTAATTGACCAGGAGTAAAAGTTTTAACAACAATTTTACCGCCTGGCTCATACGCATTAACATTTGCCTTTGCATACATTAAATGATTAACAACCTTATCTGCTGTAATATTTGGCATTTTATAACATTAATAATAAACTAGATAATTTTAAATTACTCATTTCATTTAACTTTCTTAAATGATCAATAGTTACGCCTTTACTCATTAAACTATCAACTATTGCCATCACTTCGCCATCTTGCGTAATACCTGCAACGCCAACTAAAGGCTTGCCCCTAAAAGCTGTACCTAAAGTACCTGCAACGCCAACTGCCAAATTTACTAAAGCTTCAATTTTTTCTGGCTGTGTCAATAATTGTTCCCAAATATTTGGTGCTACAACTTCCTCTATTTCTCCCATTGCTTCCTCTGCATTTAATCTGCTTTCAATGGCATTTAATTTTTCAAGCAATTGAATGTATGCAAAACTTGGCTCTCTTGGTTGTTGTACTCCTGTAATTATTGCTTGTTCCTCTGCTGGTCTAAATTTTAACATTGCGTGGCTCGGTGTGTTTGCAGTAATATAACCGCTTTTTTCCTTTTTAGGATGTAACACTAAAGCATATAATGTATTAACACCGTTTTGTTCAAACGCTGCTATGTTTTCCTCTAAAATGTTTCTAGCATTGTCCAGGCTATCTTCATTAGAACAAAACAATAAATCTTTTTTTGTTGGGCTTATTATCTCGTAAACAGAGTAATAAGGACTGGTTGCGTTTCTGTCGAACCAGTCCATTACTTTTGCCGTTCCCGTCGCCATTGCTTTTTGAACTGCCATAACTTAATCTATAAATAATAATAAATACCAAAACTAAACGCAACGTTTGTTGTTCCTGCTGCTGTTGCTAATGTTATATAACTTTTTGTCCAGCTAATGTCTATATCATTCATTTCAGGCAATTCCCATACGCTAGGGCTTGTCAAATCTTGGATATTATTAAAAGCTAACAAAGGCAAGTTATATATTATTTGCAAATCACCTTGATATAAAGTAAGAGTTGCTTGCTTTATGTCCGCTAATGTTGCTGGCGTAGATCCAGTTAAAGGCGTTTTAGTTATTGCAGTAGGTGTGTAAACTTGAATACCTTGTATTTTAGCTTGGCGCAATTGCGGCTGATCACTAAAATAAAATTTAGTCAAAGTTGAACTTGTCGGTATTGGAATTTCTACTGACTCAAACCTTTTTATTTTCATAAAATAAAGTTGATAAAATGAAAAAAAGTTGCCCGTTATATCCGACGGGCGGCGGTAGCGTTTTTTGTCCGCAAGACGAGTTTAACAACTATTTTACGGTCGTGGTATTTTGTGCTAAAATTCCACGTTGGATCACACAAATGAAGCTATTAGCTTGAATTGCTGCTGGTGCACCAGAACAAGATAATTGAAAGTTAATATTTGCAGCGCCATTCATTACAATTCCTGGCTCTACTGGGTAACTTGCATCTTCAGCAAAACTAATTTGATCAATAGGAAAAATAGTTTGTGCAGTAATACCAACGCCGCCTTGTGTTTGTGGGACAAATAAATGTCTTAAAACACTCCAACTCGGCATGACCATGTCATTATTAATAGTTAAATTCAGGTAGCCATTGTAAATCGAGTACAAAGCATTTGCTGCGCCAGATGTTGAAAAGGTTTGTGCATTTGGATAGCTGTATAATTTTGCATCTGTTGCAGTAGATGAACCAATACCAATTAGGACATCAATTTCGGTCGTTATGAAGACGTCCTGAAGATTTAAGCGCCTTTCGTTAACTCTGACTTGCCCGTTTTGGGTGTCATTTACTAATACTGGTATGTGGTAATTTGCTACGCTTGTAGATAAAGCTACCTCACTACGTAAATAAGATTGAGTTAATTTAGCGTGCGCTGTTGAATATCCTAAACTATTAATCAAATTTTTTGCATTTTCAAAAACCATGCGGGCGCCCATTTGAGTTGCCATAATATATTATTTTTTTGTTTTTATAAAATAAAGGTGAAAGGAAAAGTATTAGCAGCCTAATTCATCCATTCCAGCAATTGCAGGAGTGGTGTAACTACGATCTACTAAACCTGTTCTGTTATATGTTGCACCAATCAAGGGTACAGAGTAATTAACATCACTAGCTAAAGCGCCAATTCCGTTTAATACTCCAAAAGATTGAACTAATTTAAGTCCACCTACTGCAATCATTCCAGTAGCTAAACCTTTACCAGCTTCGCCTTTAATTAATTTAGGCAAAAACAAACCAACTGCAACTGGTGCTGCTGCTGAAATTCTTGCGTCTAAAGTAGAAGGTAAAACCTTACTTAAAAGTTGAGCGGCTGCTGCCCCTGCAACTGCATAAACTGCTGTCATAGCAGATCCTTTAACAGCACCAATTCCACCCATACGGCGGCGGCGGTGGTGTACAGGCTTCTTGTGGTGTCTTTTTGTACGTGCCATTTTGTTTTTTTTAATTATTGAAAAATGTTAAATATGTTTTTTTAATTCTCTTGAATGTGTTTTTAATTCACTTATAATATTCTTATAATTTTTTATCATTTCTCTCGAAAAAATTTTTTGATATTTATCTTTTAATGGTAAATTATTTTGAATATTTTTTATTCTATTATTATAATCAACAATGTCTTTATTGATATGCATTAATTTTTCTAATAATTCATGTTTAACATTACCAATGCTCATGTGTTTATGTTGTGCTTCGTCTAATTTGTCAACGTCTTTTTTTACTTTGTGAATTTTGTTTAATATACTTTGTTCACTAGGTTTTTTAACTGTTTTCTTTTTTACGCCAAATAAACTTTTTTGTTTTGCTGATCCAGGCATTAATTTTAAAGCTTTTGAATATTTTTTTACTTTTTCAGCATTTTTATTGTTTGTATATAAAACTTCAGTTTTTCCGCCTTTTTTAATTGTTTTTACATATCCAGCAACTTTTTTAACTGCTTTCTTTTTAGGTGTAGCTTTTTTCTTTATAACTGTGCTTTTACTTTTAATATGTGCAAAAGCCTGCTTTAAACTGCAACCAGTTTTTTTTCTATATTCAATAGCTTTTTTAAAATTTTCCCTTGCTTTTTTTTGCGCTAAAGTCATTATTTTTTCATTTTTGTTATTAAAAATAAGCCAGCACCAAATAAACCCAAAGTAACCCAAATATTCATTTTAGTTTGTGTTGGTGTATTGGATATTGGTGTAATTGTTTGTACTGGTGGTGTAACATTAGTTACAACTGGCAAATTTTGTAATTTAATATAATTAGCTTCCTCAATAAAACCGCCCCTGGCTAATTTGTCCGCAATATCATTTATAGTAATTGTTCTATTAAACCATTTTGAAAAACCTAATAAATTTTTAGTGCCATTTGCTTTAATATAACTAACAATATTTAAAGCTTCATTTTGTACGCTATCACCATCTAATATTACCCATTGCAAAGCATTTGTACCAATAGGCGCGCCAATTTTAACGTCTAAAGCATCCCATCCCATCCAGTCATTTGGATTTGGTTTGTTTTTAAATAAAGAAAACATTAAATCTATTTGCGAAATTATCAATGCCGCATCTGCTGCAATATTTAATCCACCACCAGCAGCAACAAGTGCAGCAGCGCCAGCAGTTTTAAGTGCTTTTTGCTTGCTTTCTTCGTCTAAATTCAATCCAATTTGACCGAATTTTTTTACTTCTTGGTTTATATTAAACATCATTTCTTTTTGCTTATAAAATAAATTCCTGCACCAGCTAAAGCTAAAATTACCCAAATATTCATTCCTGCTTTTGTTGTATCTGTTGTTCCTGGTGTAACTGGGCTTATTTGTTTACCTGCTCTAATAATTGCAGCTTCTTGCTGAAATCCTCCCCTTGCTAATTTGTCCGCAATATCATTTATAGTAATTGTTCTATTAAACCAAGTTGAATAACCTAATAATTTACTCAATCCTTTTGCTTTAATATAACTAACAATATTTAAAGCTTCATTTTGTACGCTATCACCGTCTAATATTACCCATTGTAAAACATTTGTACCTGATGGCGCGCCAATTTTAACGTCTAAAGCATCCCATCCCATCCAGTCATTTGGATTTGGTTTGTTAGCAAATAATTCAGTAACTAATTTTATTGCGTCTGCAATTGCTTGGCTGTTATCTTGATTATCGCTACTTGATCCGCTAGTATCTGCGCCAATGTGAAATTTTCCTACTTGTGTTGCAATATCTCCAAATCCACTAATACCAGCATCTTGAATTTGTCGTGTAACGTTATTAATAGCTACTTTATATTGTAGTTCTTTGCTTGATCCTGGCGTTAATTGTCCAGCAACTAGCAATCTATCCCTTTCATTAACTAATTTGTCTCTATACGCTTCTAGTTGTGCAGTTGTATTTGTGCTTTCAACGCCTGACATTGCAATTAGTGCCATTTTTAATTTTTTATCTTTATAAAATGTAGGTTGTCGTTTTTCATTAAACCTTTTTAAAACAGGATCAATCCAAATTTCTTTATTAGTACCAGGATACAAAACACTAAAAACGTGCTGTGGCTCTCGGTTGTTTTCTTTATAACTTGCAAACCTATATGCTAATGGTATATTAAAAACGCCTTTTCTATTAAGGCTATCTAAAATCCCGTTTGCCGCAAGACTGTAACTTTTACAATCTCCAGGCATTGCAAAAATTGCGCTTGGGCTTCGCAATGTTTGGTTTTTTGTATCTTCTATATAATAAGGCACATTTGATTTTAAAAAATTCCAAATATTTTGTGCCGTTTCTATTTCGTTGTCTCCAATAAAATACTCACTTATTTTATCGTATTCTTTTTTGTACTTTTCGTGTGTGTTTAAAATTCCGTTTATTATTTCGCCAACTGTTTGATCGTGACTTACAATTACCTGGTAATTTTTAAAAGGCGTTAATTTGCCTAAAATTTCATTTTTATTAATCACAAACTATAATTAAGATTAAAAGGAAAATTAATTTTGTCAATACTTGCTGATCCTTTCAATTGAAAACTACCTTTTTTTGTTGCAACCAATTCTTTAATAGTATTAATTACTCCAGTTACACTAGGAAATAAAACCAATGGCACAGTAACCTGGCTGTTAGCTTTAATTTCTGTTTGTTGATTATAAAACACATCACTAATTTTTAAAGTATTATTAGAGTAAGCTGTTGCAACAATATTTGATATTGTAGTTGTTATGTTAGTTGGATTTGTTATAATTAAATCTAAATTAATAGTTGGATTAAAAAATGAACCGTCTAAACTAACCTTGCCAATATTAAAACTAACAGCATTTGAAAAAATATACTTTTGATAAGCCCAGTAAACAACTGCACCACCAAAAACAACGCCTAATACCGTTTTATTTGACATATTACGGCAATTTATAACAAAAAATTAAAAAAAACAATTCTAATTTAATTTATTAACAATTTGTTAAATAGTGCGCGTAGGTTAAATTTTCAATTTAAAAATATATATCTTTGGACTTATAGTCAAAAGATATATATTTAAACCGCACTACTTAAACCACTATAAAAAATATGGTTTAAACCACTTTAAACCAATTTTTTCCTTTCACCTTTAATAATATATACAACGTAAAACAGTATATACTAGGCACAAAAAAACCAGCAACTTTGCTGGCTTCTTTTTTTTGGGGGGTTATTGTAATTTTTAGCAGTATATACGCCCTTTATATTCTTTTGTTGCCTTATCATAGTAATTAAAATAATAACCTCCGCTTAAGGCTGCAAAAAATTTAAACTTTTTAATATTTGTTATGTTTCTATATTTACGCGGCGTTATTTCTTGCGCTGGCATAAAAAAAATAATTGCAGTATAATATTGTTTCATTTCGTATATTTGAATTGAAAGGAAAAGATTTTTACAAATTGGGTTTGTGGAAATTGTCCGACAACTGGCGCTTAATTGCGCCATTTGTTTTTTTATAAATGTCGAACAAAAAATTAAGATCAGTTTCATTTAATACCTGGTTGTTGTAAATAATCCGCAAACCTCTTTTGTGTATTACAAAAACAAATTGTTTTGATCTAAACATATGCGCAATAAAACGTTTATAATTCTTTGTCATAAATATTTATCATTAATTATCCAGGTTGTTAAAAGCAATTCTTTATTATTTTCAAACATTTGATAAATTTTAATTATTGTATCATTACTTAAAATAGGTTCAACATAATTTAAATCCTTATAATTATATGCTTTTTTATGTTTCCAAATTTTTTTCATTTGCGTTATCCAAAATTCAAATTTTTCAAAATCTTCAAATAATTTGCTATCAAAAAATTTATCATTTTTATAAATTTTAATTTTGATATTGTATAATAATGGTCTTATTGGTTTTTTTAACATAATTAATTTTTTAAATAATTGTTTTCATTGTCTTTTTTAACCAGGTTTTTTGCTATCCAAATTTTGCAAATTTCTTTTGCATAATTAGCGCCCTTTGCTGTTCGTTCCTGTATATCAGCAATTAAATTTTTATAGCTTTTAGGATCTGTTAAAACTTCATTCATTAAATTGCTATGATCTAGCGGCGTAAAATCTTTTGGGCGTTTTATATGTTCGTTCTTTTTCTTTTCACTTTCAAAAGAACTACTTACCCATTCGCCATTTTCATTTGTCAATACTACTGGCTTAAAATCGTCTGAACTTCGCAAAAATCTAGGTTGCAATGTAAATGTGTTGTTTTCCCGATCCTTAACTATTTCAAGCGTGCTTTGCGCCCATCGATCAGTATTACTTCCTAAATGTCCTAGCGTTTGCGCGCCTGTACCTTTGCCCTGGTGTAATACGCCAATAAATAAACAATTATGTATTTTAGTAAGTTTTTTAAAATAGTTTACCAATTTACGGCTTTCAACTTCTGAATTGTAGTCAAAAAGTAAGTCAAGAAGCCCGTCTATAACAATTATAGGGCAATCGGGGTTTGTTTCCAGGTAGTGCTTTATCATTGCTCTTATTTCTTGTGGGTTGTCCTCTCTTACGGTAAAACAGTCTGCCCATTCGGGCAAACCATTTAAACCGCAAAACTTTTTAATTTTACCGATTTGGCGGTAAAAATCAAAATCAGAACTTTCCGTGTCAAAATAAGCAATGCGGCGGCGCCCTACTGGAAAATGTAATTTCATACCAAATACATCCCAAGATTGAAAAGCGCTGGCTATCATAGCGGCAATAAATGTGCTTTTACCCGCTTTTGGTAGTCCAATGGCATTGTACCCCTATTTAATAAAAAATAGGGGTACAATGCCCAGAAAAAACAATAAAATTTTGAATTGTGCCAATACATTTTTCTTGTATTGTAAAAATTACCTGGTCTTGTGGTGGTATGTAGTCGGGTTGGTATTTTCTTAAAAGTAGTTTGGTTTGTAGCGCTTGGGTTGCTTCGTTGTCCATAATTTTATTTTTAATGATCTAGTAAACCGCAAAGTATTGCGGCAATAAATAAGGCTATTAAAGCCTGTACTCCCGGCTTTTAGGAGGGTATAT
>Ga0114964_10002565_pt1 | contig 12616 bp, 12 predicted proteins | sample C_131016_MF_Meta_FD_92638 | JGI IMG/M metagenome (GOLD analysis project Ga0114964, IMG submission 92638) | Freshwater microbial communities from Lake Croche, Canada to study carbon cycling - C_131016_MF_MetaG | ecosystem: Environmental > Aquatic > Freshwater > Lake | place: Lake Croche, Canada... | reverse complement strand
CGTGTTCCAACAAGCTTTGAAAAACGATGCATTGAATTCTGGTCTTACTTTCATGGCTGATTCAGGTAATCGTTATATGCAAGGAGAAGGACAACACATCACTTACAACTTTGCATTCGATGCAATGGTTACTCGTGAGACTGGTCGTGTTGAGTTAATTCACTTAAAAGAATTAGACCTTCCTCAATCTAACTTAGAATTTGGACAAAACAAGAAATCGACTCCAGTATTTATGGTGTTTGACGTTTCTCCAATGTCTGATGGTTCTATGATTAATAACATTCGTGAAGTACGTATGAAGGGTGCTCCTTCTATGACTTGGGGTTACATCGATGGTACTCGTCATCACTTAGGATTTGCAAAATCTCAAGGTATGTCAAGTGCTAACAAATTCCCAGGATACGAAATTTGGATGAAAGATCGTTGTGATGTATTTATTGAAGACTTGTCTCGCACAGTCTTAATCGAAGAAATCCCACAATTTTAATACATGGGGCAACAGCCCTAGCTTTCAATCGAAAGCACAAGAACCTCTCCCTCTCTCCTCCCTCCTATGAGGGAGAGTGTTCTTGAATATAGAGTGCTTGGACTATTGTCGCTGCTCCTTCGATGGATAGCACTCTGCTAAAAACCAATTAAAATAACTACATACTATGGGTAAAATAGGAAAAATTTCTACTATTAAGAAAGATTACAACAATTCGCAATTGCAAACAATGCAAGCTGGACTTGCACAAAAAGGTTTGACACGTATTCCTGGAACAGGAGTCTTTAAATATCCTTACAAGGAAATGGATGGACATTATCGCACAGGGTTAGATCCTAATGCTACTTACATTCGTAGAATTCAAGATCCGACAGAACGTGAATTAGAAATTGAACGTGTAACAAATTTACGTGCTAAATTAGAATTACAATTAGGTGACGTAGATCTTGGTCCTCGTTCTAAGTTTTGGAATTACGGATTATCAACTTCTACAACTGATGAAATGCATGTGCAACCAGTTAAATTATTAGATGGTGATAATTATTTTGATTTCACTAACACAATGCAAGAAATTTCTTTTTCTTGGTTACGAGTTCATCCAACAATTGCAAGTTCATATCAAGCTTGGGAACGCGGTGAATTTCCTGCAGATACACAATTTTATGTTGTAGATGATGAAATCGAGAATGCAGTTGTTTACAAAAAGAAACAATTAATCAACAAAGCTATTATCAAGTTTGATGCAATGTCTCCTGATAAGAAGAAAAAAGTTGCTCGTTTATTAGGTTTACCTGTAGTTGATGATACAAAAGAAGAAGTTGTTTACAATCTTGTTGATAACTTGTTGAAACAAACTGAATTAAAAGATGGTAAATACCAAGGATTAAATCCAGTAGAGGTATTTAGTCGTTTTGCAGATATGAAGGAAAACTTACTTCATATTAAAGACTTGGTAAAACAAGCATTATCTCACTCCATTTATCGAATGAAAGCAAATGGAAAAATTTACATGGGTGAGTTAGAAGTTGCAATTGATGAGGAAGAATTAGTTAAGTTTTTAGCTAATGATGATAATCAAGATGAACTTATTGTATTAGAACAAAAATTAAAAGGTAAAAAATTAGCTTCGATATGATCCCAGTAGATAGTTTATTATATAAGATTGATCAGAAACTAAATAAACTATCTACTAATGAACATCAACAAATACCATTAGAAGATAAAATCTTAGCTCTTAATGAGGCACAGATTAAATTGATTAAACAAAAAGTTGATGGTCAAAATACAATCTCAGGATTGGGATTGGATGCGTTCAAGAAGCGTTACGAAGATTTACAAAGTTTAGTGGTAGCTTATAATAATGGTGAGCTACCCCTAACTTTAAAAAATCCACAATTAAATCAATGGGCTGCAAATGTATATGCACTTACTCCTAAGTACATGTTCTATGTAGATTCATATGTAATAGCTAGTAAAGGTTTATGTACTGATAGAAAAATTTGGATTAATAAAGATCTTGCTAAACATGGTGATATTTCTTTGTTATTAAATAATGATCATTACAAACCATCATTTGAATACCAAGAAACATTTAACTTCTTATCCTCAGATGAGATTTCTATTTTTACTGATGGAACTTTTACACCAAGTAAAATTTATGTTTCATACATGAGATATCCAGTTTATATAGATAAAGTTGGTTATATTAAATTTGATGGTGCTCCATCAACTAATGTAGATTGCGAATTAGAAACCTATCTAGAAGATGAACTTTTAGATTTAACAGTACAGAATTTAGCTATGTATACAGAGAATCAATCTGCGGTTCAAAATGCAACATATAGAATTCAAACGAACGAGTAAATTTTTTTTAACAATAAACAAATATATAAATGGCTGATTTTTCATTAACCACCCTGTTTGTAGTTCCAGTAGGTAATACATTACCTAGCACTGGTTCTACTCAAAACTTGACTGCAGGTCAAGTAGGTATTTTTAAGGCGGATTATGCAGTAGCTACTGCTGGTAACATCCAAACATCTAATAAATACTTTTATATTGCTCAAGGTCGCACTAACACCTACTTACAAGGTTCGAAGCGTTCTGACAAGATCTCTTCAACTGGAACTAACGTAACTGAATGGTACAAAGCAACTGGTGATGCTACAGTTACAACTCAGATTACTGAAGTTTCTGGTTGGAATGTTACTCCTGAAACTGATGTAACTATTACATTACGTGCTCACTCTTCTTACATTGATACATTGTATTTCAATGGTTTCACTCGTTCAGTAACTGTTAAAGGTAGTTGTTTAGCTTGTGGTGGAGATCCTTGTGGTGCTGTAAATTATCAAACTTTAGTTGATGCATTCATTACTAAGTTTACTGCAGCTGCTCCAGGAAATAATCCTGACAACATTTCTTTCAACTCATTTTTTACATTCTCTCGTTCTGGATCTGGTCAATCTTCTGTTTTAGTTATCACTGGTAAAGCATTGACAGTTTACGGACAACCTTGTGATGTTGCGGCATTCCCTTACGAGTATGATCGTATGTACTTCCGTACATTTGCTTATGCTGGTCCAGCTACTACTGCTGACTTTATTGTTGCAGATTCTTGTAATCTTGTTGCTACTTCTACAATTACTAGAAAAGCTACTTACCCAACTGGATCATCTGCAGAGATTGCTCAATTAGAGAAAAACTACTATAGCTATCAAGCTGGTTATTTGAAGCATCTATATCGTATGGTTGGATACAATGAGAACTTTGAGTCTTGGGTATCTTCAGGTACTACTTATGATACTTATTATATCAAGTTCAATACATTAGATCAATCTGCTTATCAGTGGGGTGATTACATTCACCAAGATTCTACAGTAATCATAGCTGCTCCTGCAGGTAGTGTTTCTACTGGTATCCAAACTGTTTTGGCTGCTGCTTTAGGTACTCCTACAGATCAAACTCCTGGTACTCCAGCTTCTGCTCCTTTAATTCCTTAATAAGAACAATTAGTCTAACCTATGCCAGAGGGTAAGAGGATAATCTCTATCCTCTGGCATTATTTTTTATAACATGGCAACAACTTTAAATTTTCTGGTAATTAATACCTACAACACATTAACATTAGGTGTTGCTGATAATTCTGTATATGTTGGAACTCCTGTAGCTCCAACCATGGTTGTTACGTTACCTTCTGGTGTATTAACTCTTTCAGGAAATACTACAGTGTCTATTCCATTCACTCCTAGTAGCTATAACATTTTTAACTCTGCAACTTTACAATTATCTGCAGTTGGAGTAACAACTCCTCTTCCAGATGGTATCTACGGACTTACATATTTTGTAACAGGTGCTACTCCTATAGGTAAAAATATCATGCGTACAGATAAAATTCAAGAAAAATTTGATAATGCATTTATGAAACTTGATATGATGGAGTGTGATATGGCTATTAAAACACAACAAAAAGTAGTATTAAGTAGTATTTATTTTTTAATTCAAGGATCTATTGCTGCTGCTAACAACTTAGCTTCTACACAATCTGCTAAATTATATCAGCAAGCTAATATGATGCTAGATAATTTTATTAAAACTAACTGTGGTTGTTCAGGTAACAACTATATAATCAACTTTCAATAATGGCTAATTGTACAAGATGTGGTGTTTCTGTTGGCTGCGGATGTCAACTTACTAATGGGATGTGTCCTTCTTGCGTTAGTGCGGTTGCTCAACAAGAGGCTATATTATCCCAACAAGCAATAGAAGAAGCAAAACGATTAAATCCTTAATAATATGATGTTATTACCTAGGCTCAATGCATGTATTGATTGTGCTACCATCCCCGTACTATTAAATAATATTAATACAAAAGTTGCTTCTCTTGCTAATGATCAATATAATAATATTGTTTATGATTTAAACTATTATATTAATGGTCAAGTGATATTTGATTTATTACAATATAAACAAATATTAGAATGGAAATATTGTAATGCAGACTATGCTGTTGCATTTACAGTTCCTATGATTGCTAGTAAAGTACAAATATTAATCAACAAATAAATTAACATTTTAAATATAAAATTCAATGATTGTTATAGTAACACTAACCTCTCCTGGAGTGGATGTTGGTCCATTTAATTTATTCTCAAATGTAAATTTAGTTACTCCTTTAGTAACTGGTATTTCTAGAGCCGCATTAATTGCAGGGTATACATTAAATTCTGTACCAGATGCTGCAACTTTTATTAGAGTTACTTCTACAGGAACTTGTACAAACTCTTTAGATATAAATATTGTAAATCCTGCAATTACAACAACAACTAGTACAACAACAAATGGTGGTACAACAACAAGCACTACAACAGTAAACACTCCTACAACTACTAGTACAACTACTAATCCTTTAACTTCTTGTCAACAGTGGAGAAATGATTCAGCTCAACAAGCAACTATAAGTTATACTCCTTGTGGAAGTACTACTCCTATTAATAATTATGTATTAGCTACTACATCTAGCGTATGTGCTGTTTATGGTTCTGTTACTGTTACAGTTGGTGGTCCATTAACATTAGTTGGATCTTGTTCTGTACCAGGAACTACAACAACAACTACTACTAATACAACTCCTACAACAACTACAACTAGTACTCGTCCTATTACAACAACTACAACTACTACAAGTGGTGGTGGAGGTGGTACTACTACAACCAGTACTACAAGACTTACAACTACTACTACTACTACAGCTGCACAACAGTGGTATCAAATAACTAATTGTTCAACTTCAGCTACTACAACTACTGCAGCATATCCTGTAGGAACATTTGCAATAAATGCTAGAGTTAATGATTTATCATCTAATGTTTACAGGATTACTGCTATTTATTCTTCAAACCCAGGCGGTACAGGATTATTTATAGGAAATTTAGGAGCAACGGGATGTCCTTCAGTACCTAGTACAACTACTACAACAACACAAGCAGCTTTTGTAGCAACTAATATTTTAGTTGTTGCAAATACAGCACAAGGACCTAGTCAAGATTGTTTAGGAACATTCTACCCTGTAGAGGTTACTACAGTGACTGCTACATTATATAATCAATACGGAGCTGTAATGAATGCTGTTAATACAATTACTGTTACTGTGAATGCTTCATATAATCCTTGTTATGGTGGAAGTAATCCAACAATCTACACTATAACAATTAATGCAGGTTCTTCTTCAGGATCAGTAAATTGGAATTCTTCTGCAACTGTAGATTGCGGACAAAATAATTGTGTACAAGAAACTACCACATATAATTGTGCGGCTTCAAACACAGCTAGTTTACCTTTTAGAGCAGGAACTATTACTTGCTAAGATACAAAAAACTCTGTTTGTTGGTTTACGGGGTTTCTCCTAGGGTTAAAATCCCTAGGAGTTTTCTTTTTTATAACCAATTTGATTAACCTATATAATTAATTTAGTTACTATTGTTTGGTAATTTCAAAAAATAATTTATATATTTAGGATAATTTAACTAAATAACGATACATGGCTCAAGACCAAAACCTATTATTTCAACTTGAAAAGCTTTTAAGTTGGAAAAAGAGTAAGAAATTTATGGCTGAAAAGTTACAAATTACGGAAGGTGAAGTTGAAGAATTATTAAAAGAGTTGAGAGGGAAAGACTCAACTGTTGAAGAGGAGATTGTAGAATACATCTCTTCTACTCGTAAGGTAAATAATGAGAAAGGAACGCTAGAAAGCACATTAGTGTTAGACTTCGAACCTAAAGATGATCTTGAATTAGCAGCATTGCACAAGATTAACCTTGACAAATATGTTATCACTAACTACTGGTCAAAGGTTTTACCTAATGGTAAATTCACATCTTCTGTGTTTTCTAAATTAAAGAAACCACAGGATTACACTCCAGAAGATTTTGCTAAGTTTTTACAAGAATATAAACCTAAGCATTACACTACTACGTTTTCATCAGCTGGTTCAGATGAAAAGAAAACAGTAGATGTAGAAATCTCTCTATCTGATTTTCACTTAGCAAAGAAAGTGATTGATGGTAACAATGATATTGAAGTAAGAAAAGCTGCATACATGCATGTAGTGCAAGAATTAGTACAGAATGTAAAAGGTGTTTACAACATTGATACAATTGTATTACCTATATCGAATGATTTTTTTCATACAGATAACTATCAGCATGCTACAACAAATGGTACTCCACAAGATACAATTGTTGATTACGCACAAGAGTATGAGGCTGGATTTGATTTATTAGTGCAAGCAATTGATTTCTTAAAAGCAAATGCAGAAGAAGTTCAAGTTGTATTAGTTCAAGGGAACCATGATAGAACTAAGTCTTATTACTTAGCACATGCATTAGACGTTTATTACAGTGAAGATCCTGCTGTGTATTTTGATAGAACAACATCGTTAGTAAAAGGAATTACATTAGGAAGTACATTCATTGGTTATCATCACGGTAACTGTAAAATTGAAGATCTTCCTTTATTATTTGCAACTCACAAAGATTACAGTCAACAATTTGGTAATGCTGTATTTCGTGAAGTTCATACAGGAGATAAACATCATTATATGGCTAAAGAAGTCAAAGGTGTTAGAATCCAACAAATGCCTAGTTTGTCAGGAACTGATAGATGGCATGCAGATAACAACTTTGTACATAGTATCAGAGCTGGCTTAGCATTAGTCTATGATCTTTATCATGGTAAAATAGCTGAATTTGAAAGTCGTATTTGATAATTTATATTATAACAAAATGGCAACATTAAGAAAATTAGTTTCAGATGTGCGTGCACTGCACAAATTATTATCAACCGATGGTTTGATAACAGACAGAGCTATTGCTTCTGAAATTAAGAACAATAGTGTCATGTTAATTAAACGTGAAACAAACTTACGTAGACTATGGGCTACAGATACTTTGTTTACAACTATTCCGTGTTTAGAGATGATACAAGTTCCCATCTCTGAATGTTGTAGTTATACAGATCCTTGTACAATTTCTAGAAGCAAATATAAACTTCCTCCTATCTCAGAAGGTAATTATCAATATCTTATTCAAGGTGTATATTCCATTAATGCGATGGGAGGAGTTGCTAAGAAATTCAAAGAGATTACAATTAATCGTTATGTTAATTTATTAAAACTTCCTATTATTAAAAACGAAGCATATTTTTGGATTCATAATGATTATTTATACATAACTAATCCTTTATTAAAAACTGCTAGAATTTCTGCATTTTTTGAAAATGATGTTTCTAATACAATTGCATTTGGTTGTACATCTCAAACTATTGACCTCACTGCATATTGTTTAAATCCTTTAGATAAAGAATATGGTATTCCAGGATATTTAGAAAAACAAGTGTTAGAATTAACTTCACAAAAATTACTACAGACATACTTTAGAATTAATGATGATAAAACATCTGATAATAAAGATGATCAAGTAAGCAAACAATAATGCGTACACCAGTCGATTGGAGAAGCTCCAGCCCAATAAACTATAAAAACTTCTGTAAGAAGAATCCTACTGTTAATATTTCTATTGATCAATGGAGAATCATTATCTATGAGTTCAATGAGTCTTTTAAAAATTACATTCTAGAAACAGGTGAAAAAGTAAAAGCACCATTTGGATTTGGTGAGTTCTCCATTAATAAAAAGAAAAGAAAGAGAATAAAAACTAATAACGGTAAAGAGTTTATTAATCTTCCTGTTGATTGGCAAAAAACTAAAGAGAAGGGTAAGATCATTTATAACTTTAATTATCATACAGAAGGTTATTTTTTTGGATGGAAATGGTTTAAAGACTCTGTAAGATTAAGAGATTCAGAGCTTTGGTATTTTAAACCTTCTAGAACTACCTCAAGATTACTATCTCATTATATAAAAACAAATGATAGATATCAACACATCTATCAGCAATGGATCCCATAATATGTCTAAGAAAATATCAGAACGAGCAAGTGCTCCAGAATATAAAGTTTGGAATAACTTTAAAAATAGATGCAATAATTCAAATGCAAAAAATTACCATAGATATGGAGGTAGAGGAATAAAAGTTTGTGAAAAGTGGTTATCTTTTGAGGGGTTTTTAGAAGACATGGGTAGACGACCATCATCTGAGTATTCTTTAGATAGAATAAATAATAATGGGGACTATTGTAAAGATAATTGTAGGTGGGCTACTCGTAATGAACAAACCAGAAATAGAAGTAGTAATATTTATATTTTCTATAACGGATGTAGTATTATTTTAAAAGATTTAGCAAAAGAGATTGGATTAGATTATCAAGTAATAAAAAGAAGATTAGATAAAGGAGTAGATATAAATACAGCAATTAGAAAAGATTTAAAACATGTTAGATTATGAGCTATTATTATAAATACAACTTTATTTCTCCTGAGCCTGTATATGCTACAGTGAAGGAAGAGCTCAAGAGCTACTTCGATACAGGAGCAGTGGATGATTTGTTATTTCCTACGTATTTAGACAAATGTTTAAAGAAGCTAGGTAGAACTACTTATGTTATTGCAGAACAACCTCTTGATATTGCAGATTTTGAAGCACGTCTTCCAGATAATTTTTATGCAGTGAGAGAGGCTTGGATGTGTACATCAGTTAATAGTAACACTTACCAAGATGCTAGTTCTTTCTATTCTCAGGCATTTACTTCTACAACTATACAAGTTAGTCCACTCATTACAAATAATGGCTCTTGTGTAAATCCTGATTGTAATAATGTAGGTTGTGATGGTCAATGTATGCCTGAGCTTGTTCAAACTGTTTACAAGACAAATAATAGTGCTGTAAATTTATACACTAAAGACTATCTACTTAAACCAGGTAATATTTCTGCAAGATCTAATTGTGATCTTAGTTACACCACTGCTTGGGACAATGGTAATGCTGTTCCTGCTAGAAGTCAATTTACTCCAGGATCTGCAGGATATGATTCATTTGATATTAGGGATAATAAATTTGTCACTAACTTCAGAAATGGCATTGTACATTTAATTTTTTACGCTACAGAATATGATGAGATTGGTAATCAAATGATTCCTGATAACTATCGTATTAGAGAATACGTAGAAGCATTCATTAAATACAAAGTATTTGAAATGTTGTCTAATCAACTTACAGATGAGACTTTTCAACAAATACAACAAAAGCTTGGTTATTACAAACAATTGTCAGAGGAAGCTTTTATTATGGCTGACATTGAAATAAAAAAACAAACTGCTTGGGATAAACAACGCAGAATTAAAAATGACTTGAATAGGTTCAACATGTACGAACTGCCAAACAGAACAAACAGATATGGCCGCAGAAGAAACAACTAATCAGGAAAATAGAGGAAATATCGTTAATAATTTCAATGCTGCTCAGCTTGGATTAAATATGGATAATTCAATTGCCCAAATTAAAAAAGGCACATTGACTTATGCATTAAATGCTGCTGTAGAAAATTTTGATAGTAATTCTGTTAATTATCAGAATGAACCTGCTAATCAATTTTGTGTAAGTTTCCCTGTTAATTATACACTAATAGGAAAGTATTTTATTCCTGAAAAAAATAAACATGTTTTCTTTTTAGTAAATGTAGGAACTAGTGAATCACAAATAGGATATATGATTAATAACGACTGTGTATATCGTCCGTTATTAAGTTTAACCTGTTTAAATTTTAATATAAACTATCCCGTTCATAAAGTTGTACATAAAATTACAAATTGTACAGAAGAGATATACTGGACTGATGGATTAAATCCTCGTAGATATTTAGATTTAGTAGGCGAAATGCCTACAGATTGTAACTTATTAAAAATAGAACCTAATTTTAACATTCCTCAATTAGTAATTAATGATGTTGTAGGTGGGGGTCAATTGACTGCTGGTACATATCAGTTTGCAATTCAATATGCAAATGCTAATGGTGTTGGTTATACATCATATTATTCTGTTACAAATCCCTTACCTATTGCAAATGTTAACAATGTAGAAACATTGCAATTTGATTATGTTGTAAATAGATCTATTCAAGTTAATATTAGTAATATTGACAATAATGGATATTATGACTATTACAATTTAGCTGTAATAAAAACAGTTAATGACATTGAATCTGTAGAACTAGTAGGTACTTATTTTATTGATTCTACAACTAACACAATAACATACACTGGACAAAATCAAACTCAAATTCAATTATCTCTTAATGATATATTTGAGAAGTTTCCTTTTTATGATGTAGCACAAGATGTAACATCTGTAGAAGATATTCTTGTATGGGATAATTTAACATCTAATAAAAGAGTTAGCTATCAAAAGATTGCTAATCAAATTACTACACAATGGCAAACTTATAGAATTCCTACAACTGAGAATTATTCTAATGCTTTAAATGCTTCTAATCTACGTGGTTATCTACGTGATGAAGTGTATGCATTTGAGATTGTATTCTTATTAAAGAACGGTAGACAAACAGATGGTTTTCATATTCCAGGACGTGCATCTATACCTTCTGATAGAACACCGATTGCTAATTCAAATCCAGATTATATAGAATCCACTCCTACAGCAGAACGTTGGAAGATTTATAACACTGGTTCTTTTACAGGATATGCTGGAGGAGCTAGTATTAATAATGCCACTCCGCATCAATATGGTCAATTTTCATTTTGGGAATCTAATGATGTTTATCCTAATAATATAGATGTTTGGGGTGATCCATCCACACCTACAGGATTAGCAGGAAAAAAGATTCGTCATCATAAATTTCCAGATGTATTAGTTTCTCCATTAATAGAATCTGCTGATCTTGTTATTGGACCAGACGGCACATATTCTAATATAAAAATGAATAGTGCCACTGCTATATTTCCAATAGGTCTTAAAATAAGTGCAGTTCAAATTAATACATTGATTCAGAATTCTCTAGATTTAACAGCAGAAGAAAAATCTGATATTGTTGGATTTAAAATAGTTCGTGGAGATCGCTCTACAAATAAATCTATTGTAGGTAAAGGTATTCTTCGTAACGTAGGTACATATAATAGAGGTAAAGCAGTTAATGGTAATGGTTTAGTTGTTTCTCAAGGTACAAACTATTATCTTCCTAACTATCCATATAATGATTTAAGAGAAGACCCTTTCTTAAATGCTCAGTCAAATGGAAACAATGCTAAGTCAGTTCTTTGGTATTTTCTAACTTCTTTTGAAAGTGGTGTAACATCAGGTGATTTATCTTATACAGATTGTTTTACAGGAGAAACTGTAATTAAAACATATACTCCAGCAATATTTCCTGCTAACAAATTATCACTATGTTCCCTCACTGTTCCTATATCTGTCACTCCAGGATTTACAATTGGTGATCCTTTGAATGTTATATCTGGATTATTTGTAAGTAATCCAAATCCTAGCATAGCCCCTACAAAAGGATATTCATTTAGACTATCTTGTTTAGAACCAGGAGCATTTACAAATTTTGCATACACAGATACATTATCTTATAGATTAAATAGTAGTGCTGCGCCTACCATTGTTAAAGTGTATTTTGGTTACCCTATTATTGTAAACTCTATAAATATTCCAGCAAGATCACAAACAGAACCTGCTGGTTCATATAAATTTAGTATACAATATGATGATTTAACTAATCCATATTGCTTACCTTCTGGATTAAATGCATTTGCAGATAATAATTCATTAGATCCTAATTCATCTAAATACCGTATGGTATTTAATTCACCAGAAACATCTTTTCTTAAACCTACATTAGGTAATATATTAAAATTAGAAAGCGTTATTTTTGGTGGTGGTCAAGCTCATTTTAAAGAAGTTGAGAAAAATGCTCAATATAAATTAATTACAATAGCTGCACAACAACAAGCACTAGATTCAAGTTATAGTCTTGCTAGTGGAACAACATTTGATGTAAATGCGTTTTTTGTAGCATATCAAACTTACCTAGCTATTTTAATTGCTGGTATTAGTAGAGAAAACTTTGGATACTCATTTAATTCTATTGCAACTTATGATTATTCTGCAAACGTAACTAACTCTGGTAATAAGCAACGTATACTAGATAAGT
>Ga0114964_10002563_pt1 | contig 12624 bp, 9 predicted proteins | sample C_131016_MF_Meta_FD_92638 | JGI IMG/M metagenome (GOLD analysis project Ga0114964, IMG submission 92638) | Freshwater microbial communities from Lake Croche, Canada to study carbon cycling - C_131016_MF_MetaG | ecosystem: Environmental > Aquatic > Freshwater > Lake | place: Lake Croche, Canada... | reverse complement strand
CTTCGAGCCCATGCGCGCCGACCATCGCGTTCTGAGTCCATTTACCAGCTGGCTAAGTATTTCCGTGAAAGTTCGCAGCACTACAAGGCATATCACTACGTGAAAATCGGTCTGTCCATTCCGCTGTCGTCCGATTCGCTCTTCGTGGAGACAGACGTGTATACTGGACTATTCGAATATGAGGCGACGATTCTGATGTATTACATTGATCAGTTCCATAAGGGGCTGGGCGCCTCTGTTACATACCTTCTGAAGAACCGACCTTATCAGGACAGTGTATACAACAATCTCCCATTCTACATTGAGCCCCTGCCCTACCACGCCAAGGCTCACCCAGTCAATCGTGACGTCTTCGGTGAGGATTATCACCCAACCTCTGTGTCGATGTTCATGCTAAATGGAAAGGTGATGCATAACGTTCGGTTCGTGAATTATACCATCAACCCCCAGACTGGCACCTACCTAATGAAGAACATGCAGACTGTGTCAGAACATGGCGTGGTGCGCACACAGAACGCATTCTATAACCCAGCAACGGGTGAGACCACACAGATGCGCGATGATTCTGTGACATTGAACCGCAAGGAATCTGCTCACATTGTTGGGCTAGAGGACGTGCGCGTCTACACCAATGCAGATGGAAAGCTCTGCTGCACAGCAACAAGCTTCGAATATACCGACAGGATCCGCATCTTCCAGTCCGAATATGACCCGATTCATGGTATCTATTCAAACCCCAAGATATTGAAGTCACCTGGTGATCAGGAGTGTGAGAAGAATTGGATCGCTGTCAACGGGACTGACGACATCATCTATGCATGGAACCCTCTTCAAGTGGGAACGATCAACGGAAACAGTATCGGATTTCATACCTATCATGCTACCCCGTATTACTTCAAGCATTTCCGGGGATCTGCTGTTGCATTCCGACCGACTCAGTATCCAGGTGAGACATGGGCACTGATTCACACTGTAGAGTATACGCAGCCGCGCAAGTATTTCCACCTCTTCGTCCGGATGGGAGAACACTATGTGCCGAAGTATATCAGTCGTCCCTTTGTGTTCAAAGGAAAAACGATCGAATACTGTATCGGATGTATGCCGGATCCGGCGTTCACAACCTTTACGTGTATCTTTTCAACTATGGATGACAATCCTCGCATCATGGAGATTCCAGTGTCGAGCTTGGAGTGGATTCAAGTGTAGAACCCCCGCCACGTCTCGTTGCCAGGCCCCTGTGTGTCTTGGAGGATGTGGCGAGCCGTGTCCACATCGATCACGCACGGCAGGGTGATCTTCTTGTAGAAGACATACTCCTTCGCGGTCTTCTCGTCTGCGATACGAAGCAGGTTGATGCGTGTGACCAGAGACTCCACTGAACGAATCAGGTTACGCACCCCCTCCTCAGTCTTACTGAACTCTTCGATCAGATACTTCACAGCCTCATCTGTCACGGTCAACTGACCAGTCAGCTGAATGCGGTCCAGGATCTGGGGCCACACATACTTGGTGAGAATGTTTCGCTTGTCCTCTGCGTTGTATCCAGCACACGTGATGACCTGCATGCGATCTTTTAAGATTGGATGAACCTTCGTCTCGTCGTTGAACGAGAAGACAAACAGACACTGGCTGAGATCGAAGTCCACGCCCGCGAAATACCGGTCGTGGAACTGGCTATTCTGCGACCTGTCCGTGAGGTGAATGAGCATGGAGACAATCTCGTCACCGTGTGCAGTCGTTGATACCTTGTCAAGCTCATCGAAGTATAACACTGGGTTCATGCAGCGGGCGTTCATCAGAGAATCTGCGATACGACCCCACATGGATCCCTCGTAGGTGAAGGAGTGCCCTACGAAGTTCGCAGAATCCGAGGCACCACCGAGCGAGAAGAACTCGAACGGACGCTTGAGCACCTCAGCTACACCGTGCTTGGCGAACGATGTCTTACCAACACCCATCGGACCCTTCAGCGCGATAACGTTACCGACTGATCCAGGATTAGAGATCCACTGGGCAAGAGTCTGCATGATCTGGGTTTTGGCAGACGGCATTCCGTAAACAGCCTTGTCCAATGTATCGCGAGTGTCTGCGAGAAACTTGGCACAGGGCTCCGGTCCATCTGTCAACTTCACGGGGAGCGGAACCATCTTTCCAAAGGGGATGCGGATGAAGGACTCCACCCAGGTGCGAAGCTTGTAACCCTCCGAACCGTCCATCTCGTTGAGAATATCGACCTTCTTGATCACCGAAGCCTTGAGAGCATCTGGGATTGCCATGTCCAATACACGGAACTTGAATGGGATGTCTCCATCTGCAACCAGCCCAGAGATTCGCTTCATCTGGTCGCTGATCTTGCGACGCTTCGACTTCGGAAGCTCTGAGAAGTATTCCTCCTCGTCATCATTGAGATCAATTGCAGGCTCTTCCGTCTCCTTCTTACCCGAATACTTGCGCTTGAGGTGATTGAGAAATTCATCTTCGGATTCATCGTCGGATTCCTCCTCGGACTCAGACTCCTCACCAATATGGATCTGGCTATTGGTTCCAACAGTGGTATGGATGTGAAGCTTGACAGAAACCTTCGACCCCTTGGGAAGAGTGATGACAGGCGCATCGTCCTCCTCTTCCTCCTCGTCTTCCTCCTCTTCTTCGGACTCATTGAGGATGAAGTCCTCATCGGACGAAGACTCGGATTCTGTATCGGACTTCAGGGTCTCATCCTTAACCCACGTCGTTGCATTCTTGCGCTTACGAAGATTATACCGAGGGGGCATCTTGCTGCCTCACAAGGAAAAAAACAAAAAAGCATCCGTTTTTTGACTCTGAATAGTAATGAGTGAGTTGGAAACCATCAAGCGCATCGCTGAAGAGCAGGGGGAGATGCTAGCCGCCCGCGATGCCAAGATGCCAGCCGTTACGATTGGGGCTAAAACAGTCGAAGAGTTCCTCAGAACAAGCCGGACTTTGTGTTACGGGGGCACGGCGATCAACAACCTTCTTCCGGAAGAGGATCGTTTTTATGGAGCCGACGAAGCACCCGACTATGATTTCTTCACAGAAACCCCCCAGGAACACGGTGTTCGGTTAGCAAACAAACTTCACACAGCTGGTCTGGGGAGTATTGAGTTAAAGCCCGGTGTTCACTTGGGAACCTATAAGCTGTTCGCAGAGTATCACGCCGTGGCCGACTTGACATTCATCAATCCTAAGATATTCGAGAATTTGTGGAAGGACAAAATGACTCGTCACGGTATCCATTATGTCAACCCAAATTTTCTGCGGATGGCAATGTATTTGGAGCTGTCTCGCCCCGAAGGTGACATCTCCCGATGGGAAAAGGTATATACTCGTCTGATGCTCTTGAATAAGGAATTTCCGATTGTGTGCAGTGGACGTGCAAAGCGCCCCGATGAACTGTCTCCCATGCGGAAGAAGGAGACAATCAAGATGCTGAAGAACAGCCCCATTATTCTCCTTGGATTCTCGGCTGTGTCTCGTCATGAGAAGAAGGCATATTGGTATACACCGGTAACTCTCCTCGCCGAGAAGAGTGAAATCGAAAAACATACAAAGGGAAAGAAGACGATTGAACATGAGGCATCTGAACTTCTCCCGCCACGAACGGATGTTCTCGACGAGAATGGCGAGGTTCTCTACCAGTTCTACGAGACCCAGGCGTGTCATAGCTACCATGTGACGGCTGACGGAATCAAGATCGGAAGCATTCCGACGATACTGACGTTCTTTTTGGCGCTTATCTACCTGGGAGAATCGAAGGATGATATCACCCGCCTGGAATGCGTGGCTCAGCGACTGATTGAGTTAGCTAACCATAAGCCGGAACGCAGGTTCGCTCTCTTGACCCCAAAGCCATGCCTGGGTAAACAGAACGAGTTAGTTGATCTGCGTCGCAATCGCACGGATCTCTTCAAGAAGATTTCGAACAATAAGTCATCTCCTGATTTTATACAGTATTTCTTCACCTATAACCCAACAGCGTCGAAGACAGAGCGGAAGAAGGTGCGTGATGTCCTTAAAAAGACACAGAAAGCTCGTCTTACACTGGAAGATTAAGGAACAGTCGGGATGGTCCTGTTGACTGTCACTGTTGTTCCAGAGGATGTCGTAAAAGTGCCAGGTGACCAGTTAATACCGTTGCCCAAGTTAATGTTCTGAGGAACCGAGATCTGCGAGTTACAACCACCGTTAAACTCGCGTAGCCCCTGCTGAACCTGAAAGAGAAAGTTATAGCTGTTGGTCATGCCTTTCGAGCGATAGGCATTACTGCCAGTATATCCGGAGTTTGAACTGTTGTTTGTGGTAAACTGCACCTTCAGACGCGTTTGAGTCACTACATCTGACGCATCGCGCATGCGCATACCTTGAAGACCTGATAAGGTTGTCCCGTTCTGTCCGCCAGAGCTCATTTACTATCAACCTATATTATATCGCCCCGTATACCATGTGGTGTCGAAGTATTGTCCAGACGCAGGTTCCCTAACAAGTGAGGGAGGAGGGGATGCCATTGCATGAGCAGAGACTTCTAATTGACTCAGGGATCGAGAGTAGTATGTCAGACCTCCAACCTCGCCATCAAACCCATTCGTCGAGGATCCAACCACAGTTGCGATGTCCGTCTGTTTAGGCAGCTGTGTCAGCGTGTGGTGCTGTCTGAGGATGCCATTGATGTAGATGTCTACGGTGTATTGTGTCACTACGATCGCAAAGTGAATCCACTTCTGTGCAGGAATGTTTTCAATCAGGATGGATTCAGTTGCTCCATAGGTTGCTATGGTAACCAAGACCGAGTTCGACGTTGTATCAAGATACATTCCCGGGCAGTCTCCATGGTTAAAGATCACACGCTTAGTTCCGAACCCATATGTGAAATCATTCACATCAAACCATCCTTCGTATGAAAAGGTTGCCCCCTCGGCTTGGTTAAATGACCTCGGGAGACTTGCAGACGAATTAAAGGGGATCTTACCGCTTTGCGTCGAAGTAAGGATGACAACAGCCGTTGGGTCTGTCGACTTTGAAAAATACCACGCAATGCCTCCAAGAAGAAGAAGTCCAGCGCCTCCAAGAGCAACAGCTTCCATTGTCCTTTACTTAGAAACAAACCCCCTTGCAGTCAGACGCAGCCCCCTCTGCATTGTCTGTGGTGGTTCAGGTTTCTTCGCCGGCATCAGTAGGATCTTGACCCACTCCTCATATGTGTGCTTCTTTTGATAATCGATTGCCCTATCATCCACACTCCGCCCCCGGATGTTGTAGTCGTAGTGAATTCGGCTCGGATCGGAGCGGGTCTCCGTTTTCAAGAACCCCGTCTTAGCCAAATCAATGGTCCACTTCAGATCTTCCCCACGTGTTGCATCTTCAAATGTGATCAGCTTCGCAATGTTGGCTAGCATCGGATTCAGATGATTCGGTGGGCGCACAAAGACATCGTTCACATACATTTTTCCGCTGAGTGTGTTCTCAATGCTGTGAGTGAAGGTGTGATTTGACATCTGTCCACGAATGCGCATGACATCGTGTTTGTCATTGAAGCATGTCAGGAAGTCCTCAAAATAGGCGTCTGTTACCGAATCATCATCATCAATGAAGGCTGTATACTTCCCCTTAGCCTGTTCGAGGAGGTTACGGCGCTTCATCCCGACACTCATTTCTCGATTATCCAGGGCTTCTGCGATCTCAAGCCGGAGACCCGGGCAAATGCGGGCAAACTTTTCACGAAGAGACGCCTTTAATTGCTCACATTGTGTCCGACGTTCAATCAATGTAGGGATGAGAATCGACAGGTCATACTCATACTCCTTACGCGAAACATAGGTTCGCAGATCCTGTTCTAGATACTTGTGATTACGCATATACAGAGAATCGAACGGAACCGCATGCCCAAGAAGCGGATGTCTGTGGCGGATAATACATTTCGGACTGTAAATTGTCTTATCGAGATACTTGGTCTTACACAGATCTGTCAGTTCAGTGTCACAGAAGAAACTCTTGTAGTTCGGATCATACATTCCACCAAGACGTTCATACATCACCCGTCCGTAGATGGATAAGGTATTGAGACGGTATTCTTGAAACCCATCGTTGAACCAAATGATACAATCAAGGTCTGGGCGAGCCGCGGCGCGAATATGATTGTCGTATCCACGAACCTCCGGAATCATATCATCCGATACAAGAACTATAATGTCCCATGGATAGGTAACCTTTTCGATATCCGCGTTACATGCTTCTATCTTTGTGGCGCTGCCGCCGTAATACAGCCCATTCCAAGCAAAACGACTCATGACTTGGAATAACTGTTGTTGAACAGCCTGCGATGTCATTGACGCATCATCAACATCACAGGAAACTGCGATTCCCATCAGATCTAAACGCCCAGCCATTGATGCATATGCATTCAATGTCGCCAGTAGCTGCTGGGGTCTTGATCGGCTTGGGCATTTGAGAAGAATGCGCATTATTACTTGGAAGAACCGAAATAACCAGAGATATCCGAGCTCGAAAGTCCAGTGACCTCCTTTCCAGTGCTGTCCTTGACTCCAAACACGAAGGTATAGCCGAACAGAGATAGATTGTTCAACTGAGACGTCGCCGACGACGAGCCGCTGCCTCCACAGACTGTTCCGGCTGTGTAGAATGCGGCTGCCTCGCTCGGTCCAATCTGCGTTGACGTAGCGTGGACAGTGCACACAGATCCAGAGAAGCCGCCGCCACCTCCGATGGTGATGTTTCCAGTTGCCGGCTTCGGGATACCCGCAAGGACAGCAGACTTGACGAGTCGTCCGTTGATATAGACATCGAGGTTCCGCTGGAAGATTGTGATGGAGACAGCGAACCACGACTGGAGTGGCACGTTTTCAACCGTGACGGTCTGCATTTCCCCGCTTCCGGTATTCGATGTCTCCGTATTCGATCCGTTCGAATACACGGATACCTTGATATCCAGCGAGTTATCCGTTGGGTGGAGACTCACACCCGGTGAGACCGTTGTGGGGTTTGCGGGATCTGAAATTGTGATTACGTTCTTCTGTTGTCCGAAGTGGTAGTCCCAGTCCTTGATATACATCCAAAACTGAAGACTGGTATTGGTTCCAGACACACCCGATGGTGTTGTGGTTCCAGACTTTCCGTCCACTTCGGTTGGCGCAAGATCATTCGCAGTCGCAGTCTTCGCAGTCGGTCCCACAGTCTTGCTGAAATAGATTACAATCGCAAAGACAACTACAATCAATGCTAACGCACCCAGAACCCCCGTGAATGAGAAGGACGAAGACCCCGACGAATAGTAGCTGTCGTATGGGTCATAATACCTCGATGAGCTGCCACCCATATTTATGCTTTACAAGGGAAAGGTATTCAAGTATCAATGGAAAAACGAACCCCTTTTCCTCCAAGAAGTCAAGGACCAATGTTTTGTAACAACTGCGGAGAGCGAGGACACATGTTCAAGTTCTGCACTGAGCCTGTGTTGTCATGTGGAATTGCACTCATTAATCGCCCTTCACTCCCCGTTGATCTTACAACCGCTCAGGTTCTGATGATTCGTCGCAAGGACAGCATGAGCTTTGCAGAGTTCATGCGTGGTAAGTATGAACCGACCGATATTGAATACGTCGGCAGGCTCTTCGCAAACATGACACTCCAAGAGCAGACACTCATCGTATGCGAGCCATTTGACTCCATCTGGCGACAGCTATGGGGTGATGATCATTTGTCTCCTGAATACCTGAGCTCTAAGGAGAAGTTCGCACAGGTCGATCGCGAGGGAATGATGAAGGTCTATATGTCACCGTTCAAGGAACCCGAGTGGGGATTTCCTAAGGGTCGTCGTGTGCGCACAGAAACAGATATAGAGTGTGCAATTCGCGAGTTCAACGAGGAAACCAATATTCCCCGGGAATCCTATACGCTTCTAAAAGACATTCGACTCGAGGAAACGTTCACGGGTCTGAACGGGATTCGGTATCGTCACGCATACTTCGTCGCTCTTCTAACTTCCCCTGAGCTTGTGAATGTAAATCAGAAGATGACCTACATGCAGCGCCGTGAAATTTCAGCGATTGGGTGGAAGACGTTCGAGGAGTGCCGTGCATACATTCGCCCTCATCACGTAGAGCGCGTCGCGATGGTCGATATCTTGGAGAATGTCGTGAAGACATATGAGAGCACTCCGTAACTACGCAAACCTAAACCGTGCGAGGTATACGGTTACGCAGTATGCGAGCACACTCAATGTAAACACCCACCACCACACCGGGAATACAGTTGACTCGCGATCTTCCACTCCGAACGGACGAATCCGCCCCTCACGTCCAAAGGCGACGGACGGCTTCAGATAGAGGAAAGCCGCCATCAGAAACAGATAGATAGACACCATCCAGATACGATGATTTTTCCGTGTCAGCGGCTCCATTATCAAATGCCAGGTAAAAACAATGTCCTTCGTTCTCCCGAACCGGAAAGCGTTCGCGGATTACATCACGCGTATCTTTCTGAAATACCGCAAAGAAGACCGTGATCCCCTCGATGCCGAGGATAAGGATGTAGATCTGTGCACGAAGCAGTCGAATGCGCGTGAACTATTCCCATACCAGAAACTGATTCGTGACTACCTGATGATCGAGACACCGTATCGGGGTATTTTGTTATACCACGGTCTTGGATCAGGTAAGACCTGCACGTCAATCGCAGTGGCTGAGTCGCTGATGTCTCATAAGAAGGTGTGGGTTCTGACTCCCGCATCCCTTCAGCAGAACTATCGGTCGGAGCTGCGCAAGTGCGGCGATCCGATTTATGCCTTTGAGCAACACTGGCGTGAGAAGGTGATTAATGAACAGTCTCGAGCTGAAGCCAAGGCGTTGAGCATCTCCGATGGATTCCTGGATCGCAACGGCAAGTTCTTTGTGACGGTTGCGGGGGAAAACCCGAACTATAAAGATCTACCCAAAACTGCACAGGATATCATCAAGGCGCAGATTGAGGATATCATTGGGCAGCGATTCAATTTTATTAATTACAACGGTCTGAACTCGAAAAACATCGACAAGTTTGTGCCTGCTGAAGAGAACCCATTCAATGGCTGCGTAGTCATCATCGATGAGGTGCACAACTTGATTTCGCGAATCGTCAACTCAAGTGACATTGCTCGTCGTCTGTATGATGCAGTGTATACAGCCATAGACTGCAAGATTGTTGGACTGTCCGGAACCCCTGTTATCAATCGCCCGAATGAGATCGCATACTTGATGAACCTCCTGCGTGGACCCATTGAGCGCATTACGATCCCCTTCAACAAGGCAACAGTGTGGGACGAGGAGAAAATGAAGACTGCATTCAAAGCCCTGCCGGATGTGGATACAATTGAGTTCAACGCAGTCAAGAAGTATGTTATGGTAACTCGCAATCCTCCCCATTTCCGATCCGTCTACAATGAAGCCGGTGACCGCATCGCTGTTCAATACAAGAAGGATGTTCCGTTTGTGCCTCTCGCGATGGATTGGGTTACCACGTGGGCAACAAAAATGACGGCTGACATTGGTGCGGAAATAGCTGTTGATCGTGTGACCTCTGAGAACCTGGAATGTCTGCCCACTAAATTCGAAGAGTTTGCGAATATGTTCCTCGACGGTCTCAACATCAAGAACCCCCTATTGTTCGCAAAGCGCATTCAGGGTCTAGTCTCCTATTTCAAGGGCGCAGACGAACGCCTAATTCCCAAACGAGTGGACGATGACAAGATGCTCGAAAAGGTGGTCATGAGCCCAGAGCAGTTTGTTCAGTATCTCGATGTGCGTTTCGCAGAGATCAAAGCAGATGCCAAGAAAGCGCTGAGTATGAACGATGACGGCGGATCGTATCGCGTGATCTCCAGGTTAGCCTGTAACTTCGCAGTGCCGTCTGAGTTGAAAGCTATAACGAAAAAGGTCGACAAGGAGTTCAATGACGTCGTGAAGGAAACAGATGTTCCCGATAAGCCGGAGATTTTAGCAGCCCTGAAGGCAAATCCCGCCAAGTATCTCTCCGCAAAGGCATTGGAGCAATACAGCCCAAAACTTCTTCGACTACTGAATAATCTGGAAGCGACGCGTCAATCCGGTGGAGACATCTGGCCCAATCAGTTCATTTATTCGCAGTATCGTCAGCTTGAAGGACTGGGTGTGTTTGCTGCTATTCTCGACGCGAACGGATGGCAGCAATACAGGATCACGAATAAGAACGGACAGTGGCAGGAAGATGAGATGGAAGATAAGCCTGCGTATGCCTTCTTCTCCGGTGAAGAGAAGGAGGAACAGCGTGAGTTGATGCGCCAGATTCTGAATGACCGTTTTGAGAACAGCTTCCCCCCTAGCTTGAAGACGAGCATTGAAAGGCGCGGAAAGAAACTGCTCTGTCTACTGATGGCTACATCGAGTGGCGCAGAAGGTATTACATTGGCGAATGTGCGTCACGTCCACATCATGGAACCACACTGGACACCTGCTCGGCATGACCAGGTTATTGGACGTGCAATTCGTATCTGCTCCCATGCGTCACTCCCCCTGCCCGAACGCACGGTTCGCATTAGTTTTTATTTGTCCGTGATTTCACCTGCACAATCAAAGAGTGCAGAAGGTCCGAACATCGTAGCCGTCCGTAAGTCGGATGTGGAACTGAAACGGTATGAAGGTGATCCGCCTGTGGAAACGTTCATGTCCACAGATGAATACCTGTATGAGAAGGTGTATGAAAAGGACAAGGTTAATCAGCGCATTAGTGTGTTGCTCAAACAGTCTGCAGTCGATTGCGAAGTGCATCGTAAACTTCATTCTCGAGAGAGACCACAGATTTCATGCATGCGCTTTGACACCACAGCGACGGGTGAGGATCTCGCGTTCAAGCCGTCTATCAAGTCCGACGATCTGGACGAAACCTACCTGCGTAACATGGTTCGCAAAAAGCGGCGGTTACAGAAACTGAAGATCAAGGACATCGTGTATTTCATGGATCCCGATTCAAAGGAGATCTTCGACGGACAAGCCTTCGAGGACAACCAGCGGTTACTGCGCATCGGCACCAAGATCTCCGAGACGCAGATTAAATATTGGCTTGCTTAGTATTAAATGTCCGCGCGCCCACTCTACTTCGTTGCGACGTTCGTAACCGCGGACGGAAAAAGGAGGGGCGAAGTGCTCGTGCGACGCTTCGCGCACTTGAAGCATGCCACGATTTGGTTTAATCGAAATTTCAACTTAGAAACAAGGGAAGAGGATCCGGAGGTATGGGATGGTATGTTCGATGCAGAAGTAGAAGGGGGTAAAGTTGGTGAGACGGTTAAGGCGTTCGTAATCATGGACTACGAGAAGTTCCTGAAAGACGGCAGAATCATCAAACAGGCCCCGTCGCGCTGGAGCTGGAGCCTCTTCCGCCGCAAGCCGCCGACGCCGCCGATGCCGGTGCCCGCGCCCACTGGCGGCGGCTCCAGCGTCAGCGTCCTCACAGGTGGTCGTCGTAAGTCCCGTCGCGTTAAGAAGCGGCACGCAAGTCGTCGAGCCAGGACGCGCACACGTCGGTCCAGGTCTTGAACTTGATTCCACCGATTGCTGCACGCATCGTGATATACTTCTCGATGGTTGTCTCCATTGCAGCTGCGACATCATCGGGGTTGAACGTAGGTGCGCTCAGTCCAAGTGGCATTCCACCAGCCTGGTAGATCAGCGGACCAGGGCGAACATAGGTAGCAACCGTTGTGGGGAGGAACGACCGATAGGAACCAACATCTGTGACGATCTGTGGGGCACCTGTGTAGAGGTGCTCGAGCTGACACAGCCCAAACCCCTCACCGTCTGATGTATTGATGCCAATATCGCACATATTGTAGATCTGATTGACTGCGTCGTCACTGAGCATGTTCGGAGGAGCCGTGTCAATGAGTGCCATACGCTTGCCGTAGAGATTCGGATCGAGCCCAGCACGCTGGAGCTGATCACCAAAGATACGCTGAACATCGTAATGAGCACCCTTCTGGGGATCAATCGCGGTCACCATGAGAAGCCACAGTGGCTTGTCTGGGTGACGACGCAGAAGCTCCACAAATCCCATGATCGTGAGATCCTGACGCTTACGCTGACTGTTTCGGTTCGCATTCAGGAAGACAATCGCCTCCGTGGGCAGTCCCACATTCTTCCGCAGAGCCGCGCGTTGTGCGAGCGGAAGGTTTGAAAACACAGTTGAATCCACCGCATGCTCAATCACCTTCGGGAGGGGGGTGTCGGCGCCATACTCAGTATACACCTTCGCCCACGAGTCTGTAAAGCAGTAGACCTTATCCGCCGCCTTGTTCAGCTCATCCATCAGCGGCTGGGCAATTCCGGTATACACCTGATCAACATAGAGCCACAGCTTGTAGGGTGTCTCGCCCTTCGTATACTTCATCGCCTGGATGAACCGAGCAATGATCATCGGATCATTGTAGATCATCACAACATCGGGACCAACCATCTCCAGATACTCGTGAATCTTATTGAACCCGAACCCCTCCTCCTTGGGATCCTCGTTGGCAGCTGCATCGTAGGCGACGATTCCATCCGGAACCTTACGGATATTCTTCTTCTCCGGATGACGCTG
>Ga0114964_10002562_pt1 | contig 12630 bp, 14 predicted proteins | sample C_131016_MF_Meta_FD_92638 | JGI IMG/M metagenome (GOLD analysis project Ga0114964, IMG submission 92638) | Freshwater microbial communities from Lake Croche, Canada to study carbon cycling - C_131016_MF_MetaG | ecosystem: Environmental > Aquatic > Freshwater > Lake | place: Lake Croche, Canada... | reverse complement strand
TTTTTGAAATTGAATTAGGTGTATCAGTTTACGAATTCATGAATTCAGACGAATATTGTGGTGGAATGCAAACGGACCGTCCCTTGAAAGCCTTAGTGCCTGGAGGTTCTTCTGTGCCTATTTTACCGGCAAACTTGATTTACAAAACAGCTGCTGGAGAGGACCGTTTGATGACCTATGAAAGCTTATCGGATGGAGGGTTTGCAACTGGGTCCATGTTAGGTTCGGGCGGATTTATCGTTTATGATGACCGCGCTTGTATCGTGAGAAATACTTGGAATTTTGCTCGTTTTTACCATCATGAGTCTTGTGGTCAATGTACCCCATGTCGTGAAGGAACAGGCTGGTTAGAAAAAGTATTGCACCGAATTGAAAATGGCCATGGACGTGAAGAGGATATTGAATTGTTGTGGAGTATCCAATCTAAAATAGAAGGAAACACTATTTGTCCTCTTGGTGATGCCGCATCGTGGCCGGTGGCTGCTGCTATTCGCCACTTTAAAGATGAATTTGAATACCACATTCGTTTCCCAGAAAAAGTTAAAAACAGAGATCACTTTGTGACGGAGCCTTTTGAAAAGGTACGACATTTAGTGGCCAAACAAGAAATATAATAGTAATGAAAAAGTTTTTGATTCTTTTTTTGATTAGCGTCTCAATTTATTCACAAAAATATCATGGATATGTTGTTACCAATTCAAATGATACAATCAAATGCAATTTTAAAGTACAAACAAATATGTTTAATGATGATATTTATTATCCGTCTTCACGAACTATTATTACGCTTAATGGTGCTGGAGCGAAAGTCAAGTACAAACCCGATCAGTTAAAGTCATATTATCTGCAAGGTCCGAACATTAAGAATTACAAGTTTGTTAGTTTAAATGAAGATGATAACAAAATATTTTATCACGAAGTACAAAAAGGCAAAATATCACTTTACTATCACTATGATCAAAATATTAACGGTGGTGACCCGATAAAAACAGTTTTCATCCTAAAAGATGGCCAACTTATAAAAGTAAAAGGCAGTAAAATGAGGGAAAAAATAGGAGTATTCTTGACTGATTATCCTGATGTTTATACTACTTGGATAAATTCAAACAGATCATTTGATTTAGATCAAATGGAATATATTATAGAATTGTATAATAAAAATTTTAGAACTTAAGATTTAGATCTAAGTTGATTTAAAAATAAAATATGAAAGTAACTATAGACGGTCAAGAAATAGAAGTAGCCCCAGGAACAACCATCCTGCAAGCTGCTCGTATGATTGGTGGAGAATCGGTTCCGCCAGCCATGTGTTATTATTCGAAACTAAAGGGAACAGGCGGAAAATGCCGTTGTTGTTTAGTGGATGTTACTAAAGGAAGCGAAGCGGATCCAAGACCAATGCCTAAGCTAGTTGCTTCTTGTGTAACGGGTTGCCAGGACGGCATGGAGGTAGCGAGCAAAAAATCGGAACGGGTGCAAGAAGCCCGTAAAGCGGTTACGGAATTCCTTTTGATTAATCACCCGTTAGACTGCCCTGTATGTGATCAAGCAGGAGAATGTGATTTACAGAACCTAAGTTTCGAACACGGAAAATCAGAAACCCGTTTTATCGAAGAAAAGAGAACCTTTGAACCAGAAAATATAGGTCCCTATATCCAGCTGCACATGAACCGTTGTATTGTATGTCAACGATGTGTGGAAGTGGCAGACCAATTAACTGATAAACGCGTTCATGGTGTTTTAAATCGTGGGGATCATTCTCAAATTTCGACCTGTATATCGACTGCGATTGACAATGAGTTTTCTGGAAACATGATTGATGTATGTCCCGTAGGTGCTTTGACCGATAAGACCTTCCGTTTTAAATCAAGAGTATGGTTTAACAAACCTTTTAATGCCCATAGAGAATGCACAACTCCAGGCTGTTGTGGTAAAACGACCTTATGGATGTTTGGTAATGAAATACAGCGTGTCACCGCTCGTAAAGACGAATACCATGAAGTAGAAGATTTCATTTGTAATACGTGTCGTTTTGATAAAAAAGAAGTGGCTGATTGGGTTATTGAAGGTCCTCGTCAATTTGAGAAAGACTCGGTTATCAACCAAAATAAACATTACGGAAAAACCGACCAAGTAGTTATTGAAACAGAAAAAGGCATCCTTCAAGGTAGAGATATCGATCGTAAAAAGATCAGTATGGCCGAGATTGATTACAACGACAAAATAGATGGTAACCCTGTAAATGCTAAGAACAATGGATAGTGGATTTATCATAGAAAAAAGCGTTTTGATTGTAGTCGTTTTTGCGGTAACCATGATCATGGCGATGTATTCTACTTGGGCAGAACGTAAAGTAGCTGCCTTTCTTCAAGACCGTGTAGGCCCTAACCGTGCGGGATGGGGAGGTTTATTACAACCGCTTGCCGACGGTATGAAGTTATTTGCTAAAGAAGAATTTGAACCAAATACTCCTAATAAATTTCTATTCTTTGTGGGGCCAGCGATCGCGATGAGTACGGCTTTGATGACCAGTGCTGTAATCCCGTGGGGCGATAAATTAGAGATCTTTGGAAGAACCGTTTACCTTCAAGCTACTGATATTGATGTGTCTTTACTGTACATCTTTGGGGTGGTTTCTGTGGGGGTTTATGGCATTATGATTGGAGGATGGGCCTCTAACAATAAGTTCTCGCTTATGGGAGCGGTGCGTGCTGCCTCTCAAATGGTATCCTACGAAGTGGCTATGGGATTGTCCATGATTGCTTTGTTGATGATGACCGGAACGTTGAGCTTGAAAGAAATCTCGTTGCAGCAGCAAGGAATGAATTGGAATGTATTCTACCAACCGGTAGGCTTTTTGATTTTCCTTATTTGTGCTTTTGCTGAAACCAATAGAACTCCGTTTGACTTAGCGGAATGTGAATCGGAATTGATTGGAGGGTATCATACGGAGTACTCGTCCATGAAAATGGGATTCTACCTATTTGCAGAATATGCTAATATGTTTATTTCTTCTACCATTATAGCGGTGCTTTATTTTGGTGGGTATAATTATCCTGGTATGCAATGGATGATTGATCATGCGGGCGTTAATACTGCGAATGTACTAGGTATAGGCGTATTATTTATCAAGATTTGTTTCTTCATCTTCTTTTATATGTGGGTACGTTGGACGATACCGCGTTTTAGATACGATCAATTGATGAACTTGGGGTGGAAGATTTTGATTCCGCTTTCTATAGTCAATATTATAATCACAGGAATTTGCATTTTAGCTTTTAAATAAGATACCGCAACTATGTCAACAGCAATACAAAACCTATCGCTCTCGGGCAAAAAGAAACAGGTTTCCAACAAGGAAATGACGTTCTTGGAGCGACTTTATTTAGTAGCCATCTTCAAAGGGTTACTGATTACCATCAAACACTTTTTTAGAAAGAAAGCCACCATACATTATCCAGAGCAGGTGCGTGAGTTTAGCCCTGTGTATCGTGGTCAACATATGTTGAAACGCGATGAGCAAGGTAGAGAAAACTGTACCGCTTGTGGTTTATGTGCCCTTTCATGCCCGGCTGAGGCCATTACCATGAAAGCCGCAGAACGTCAACGGGGAGAAGAGCATTTGTACCGCGAAGAGAAGTATGCTGAAATTTATGAAATCAATATGTTGCGTTGTATTTTTTGTGGTTTATGTGAAGAGGCTTGTCCTAAAGACGCCATTTACCTGACACTATCCAAAGAATTAGTTCCGGCTCAGTACGATCGTGAAGATTTCATCTTCGGTAAAGATAAATTGGTTATGCCATTGGAGATGGCTATGAAAAACGCTCAACTTAAAAACGCCAACTAATGTCACCTATTACACTTATCTTTTATTTTCTATCGGCCATAACCTTAGCCTCAGCGTTCTTAACGATATACAGCAAAAACCCGATACACAGTGCGATCTATTTAATAATTTGTATGGTTTCTATAATGGGTCATTACTTGATGTTTAATGCCCAATTTCTGGCCTTAGTGCAACTTATAGTCTATGCCGGCGCTATTATGGTGCTCTTTTTATTTACCATCATGTTGATGAACTTGAATAAAGAAGACGAGGTACACAAGCCAAGAATTACTCGTCTTGGTGCCATAGTTGTATTTATCATTACCAGTATTATACTAGTGACTATTTTCATCCATTCTAAAACAATCATGGGTGATTATGATACTTCGGGAGAAGATTTCCAATCCATTCGTAAACTGGGACAAGTACTCTTAAACGAGTATATGGTACCTTTTGAGTTTGCTTCTATTCTATTGTTGGTTGCGATGATTGGTGTGGTTTTATTGTCTAAAAAAGAAAAAACAGAGAAATAATATGAACAATATTTTAAATCAAATAGGGATTGAAAACTACATCTTCCTTTCGGTGCTGCTTTTTTGTATCGGAGTTTTTGGAGTGTTGTACCGACGTAATGCGATTATAGTATTTATGTCTATTGAGATCATGCTCAATGCGGTAAACTTGTTGTTTGTAGCGTTTTCTACCTACCATCAGGATGCCGAAGGACAAGTATTTGTATTTTTCTCGATGGCAGTTGCGGCTGCCGAAGTGGCTGTAGGATTGGCGATACTTGTTTCAGTATACCGAAACCTAGGGTCTATTGACATTGACAATTTAAAGAATTTAAAAGGATAACGCGGGATGGAAACAAATTTAGCTTTAGTATTACTCTTATCTCCGTTTTTTGGATTTTTATTCAATATCTTTTTTGGAAAAAAAGTAAGCAGAACCGTGGCGGGCGCTATAGGAACATTAACCGTAGTGGTTTCGTTCTTGCTCAGCATTTGCTTCTTTGCGCAATTAAACCAAAACGGCAAGGGCTTTGAACTTTCCCTATTCGATTGGATCTCGGTTCATAATTTCAAATTAGACTTTGGTATCTTACTGGATCAATTATCGATCTTATGGTTGTTATTTGTAACGGGTATTGGGTCGTTGATTCACTTATACTCCATCAGTTATATGCACGATGATGAGAATATGCATAAGTTTTTTGCTTATTTGAACCTGTTTGTGTTCTTTATGATTACTTTAGTTATAGGCAGTAACTTATTGGTAATGTTTATTGGTTGGGAAGGCGTTGGATTGTGTTCCTACCTACTAATTGGGTTTTGGTATAAAAACCAAGAGTACAATGATGCCGCGAAAAAAGCCTTTATCATGAACCGTGTGGGGGATTTAGGCTTCCTTATTGGAATGTTTATTTTGGCTACTATGTTCTCTACATTGAACTATAGCGAATTAAAACATGCGGTTGCGGCCGGTGATGTCAATACAGCCTTATTAGGCGTTGCGGCCCTATGTTTATTTATTGGAGCTACCGGTAAATCAGCGCAGTTGCCTTTGTACACCTGGTTGCCTGATGCGATGGCAGGTCCTACACCCGTTTCGGCTTTGATCCACGCTGCTACGATGGTTACGGCGGGAATCTTTATGATTACTCGTATGAACTTTGTCTTTGATTTAACGCCTGGGGTACAAAATATAATCGCCATCGTGGGCGCTGCTACTGCTTTAGTAGCTGCCTCTATAGGATTACTGCAAAACGATATTAAAAAGGTATTAGCGTATTCTACCGTTTCACAATTGGGATTGATGTTCTTGGCTTTAGGGCTTGGCGCGTATAATGTAGCGGTATTTCATGTCATTACTCATGCCTTCTTTAAAGCGTGTTTATTCTTAGGCTCTGGTTCTGTGATCCACGGGTTACATGGGGAACAAGACATGCGTAAAATGGGTGGTTTGCGCAAAGCCATGCCGATTACCTTTATGACGATGTTGATTTCTACCTTGGCTATCTCAGGGATTTTCCCGTTTGCGGGCTTCTGGTCTAAAGATGAAATCTTGATGGTGGCTTTTGAGCACAATACAGTATTATGGGTAGTGGCTTCTATAGCCTCCATAATGACGGCTTTCTATATGTTCCGTTTGATGTACTTGACGTTCTTTAACGACTTTAGAGGTACGGAAGAGCAAAAACATCATTTGCATGAAAGTCCTAGTTTAATTACTATTCCACTGATCATCCTTGCGATCTTGGCTTTGATAGGGGGTGCTATTAACTTACCGGGCAGCAATTGGTTAAACCATTTCTTAGAACCGATCATGGCCACAAAACACGAGGAGCATGCCATAGGCAGTAGTGAATATATGTTGATGGGGATTGCTTTGGCGGGAGCCTTAGTGGGCATTGCTTGGGCGTATGCAAAATACCTCAAACAACGATTTGTGCCGAAAGAAGATGCTGCCATCGTAGGGTTCAATAAAACGATTTACAACAAATACTACGTGGACGAATTCTATACCTTCTTGATTGTAACCCCAATCAATGGCTTGGCTAACTTCTTCCGTACCACTTTGGAACCTGCTTTAGGAAAAGCGGTCTTTAGTTTGGGCAGTGCGGCTAATGGCTTGGGTACCCAAGGTAAAAAATTACAAAACGGAAATATTGGACTTTACCTATTTGTCTTTGTTATTGGGATTTGTGCCATTGTAACCTATTTATTTATCGCTCAATAATTTTACCTAATGGATGTAACTACTATATTATTATTACTACTCGTTGGTGCCATCGCTACGCTTTTGGCCGGTGATAAACTAGCGTCTAAAGTCGCGCTTGTATTTAGCTTAGGAGCTTTGGGCGTTTCTTTGTATTTATTAAATCTGTACACCCAAGGGACCGACATCAGTTTTATGGGAACTTGGATGACCAACCCAAAAGTAGCCTTAGCCTTTAAAGCGGACGGACTATCAATGGCTATGGTTTTATTGAACACTGCCTTGACCCCTTTGATTATATTTTCCTCGTTTGGAAATAGTATTTCCAACCCTAAAAACTTTTATGCCTTGGTCCTGTTTATGGCCTTTGCCATGACCGGAACCTTCCTGGCCGCTGACGGCTTGTTGTATTATGTGTTCTGGGAATTGGCTTTGATTCCTATTTACTTCATTGCGTTACTTTGGGGTAACGGTGATGCGGAGGAACGCAAGAAAGCGGTATTGAAATTCTTTATTTACACCCTTGGAGGATCATTGTTCATGCTCGTTGCTTTTGCTTATTTATATTCCAAAGCCGGTAGCTTCTTATTGGAAGACTTGTATAAACTTGACTTGAGTGCTAACGAACAATGTTGGATTTTCTTTGCGTTCTTCTTGGCCTATGCCATTAAGATTCCTCTTATTCCCTTCCATACTTGGCAGGCTAAAGTGTATCAAAAAGCCCCAACCGTTGGGACTATGCTCCTTTCTGGGATCATGTTGAAAATGGGATTGTATAGTGTGATTCGTTGGCAATTGCCCATTGCCCCTATGGCAGCGCGGGAATATATGCCCGTAGTAATAGGTTTAAGCATCGCCGGTGTTATTTATGGCTCCATCGTAGCCTTACGTCAAAAAGATTTGAAAAAGCTATTGGCCTACTCCTCTTTGGCCCACGTTGGGTTGATTGCGGCAGGCTGTTACACCTTGACCCTTGATGGATTGAGTGGCGCGGTATCTCAAATGATAGCCCACGGCTTTGTGATTGTAGGGTTGTTCTTTGCGGCTGAAATCATCCAAAGAAGGTATCAAACGAATACTATAGCTGATCTAGGAGGCATTCGTGCGCAAGCGCCGAAGTTTACTTCTATGTTTATGATTTTGGTTTTGGCCTCGGTTGCCTTACCGGGAACCTTTAATTTTGTGGGAGAGTTTACGGTATTGTACAGTTTAAGTCAAACCAATATTTGGTTTGCCGTCTTAGGAGGGACCACCATTATACTGGGCGCTTACTATATGTTGAAAATGTTCCAAAATGTGATGCTGGGGGAAACCAACCGCAACATATTTGCCGATGTTACGACCAACGAAGGGATTACTTTTGTGATACTCATCGCTTTTTTATTGTTCTTCGGACTCTATCCAAAACCCCTTGTAGATTTGGTTACGCCGAGTTTAAAAGAAATTTTAGTCACTATTAATCACTAAGTCCTACCCATGAATACATTAATTGCCCTATCAGGTTTAGGTGTTTTTTGCCTTATCGCTGAAATATTTAATTTAAGAAAGCTACTCGTTCCTGTAGCGGTGCTTGGGTTATTAGCCATATTGGGACTTACGGTTTCCGAATTCAATACCCCTGCTTCGTTTTATAATAATATGATCGTAGTAGACAACTTCTCGATAGCGTTTTCTAGTTTGTTCATCGTGCTGACTATTTTCTTGGTAGCCTTGAGTGGCGACTTTTATAAGGATCACCCCACCAAACTATCCGACTTTATTGCTATAAAAATATTCCTATTGGCCGGTGCGGTAGCTATGGTTTCTTTTGGGAACTTGTCTATGTTCTTCTTGGGGATTGAAGTATTATCCATCTCCTTATATGTGCTTGCGGCCAGTCGCCGTTTGGACGTTAAGAGTAACGAGGCCGGTATGAAGTACTTCTTATTAGGTTCCTTTGCCTCAGGGATTATCTTATTTGGTATCTGCTTGATTTATGGTGCTACCGGTTATTTTGACATAGCTGAAATCAAAGATTTATCTTCGGGTGCTGGGATTCCTGTGTGGTTCCCTATTGGGATTACCTTGATGGTGATTGGAATGTTATTTAAAATTGCCGCTGCTCCTTTCCATTTCTGGGCTCCCGATGTTTATGAAGGTTCACCTTCCATGACAACAGCTACCATGAGTACCTTGGCTAAAGTAGTCGCTATGGCCACGTTATATAAACTATTAAGCGGTATGACCTCTTCGTTGAGTGGTACTTTTGAAATGGTAATTGTAGTGGTTTCGATACTGTCTATGACGGTGGGGAACCTTATGGCCTTGCGTCAAAATAACGTTAAACGTATGCTAGCGTTCTCGGGGATTTCCCATGCTGGATTCATGCTAATGACCTTATTAAGTTTATCCAACTCGGCTAGCACTTTATTGTACTACACAGCGGCTTATGCTTTAGCGGGTATTGCTTCCTTTGCGGTAATCATTTATGTTACTAAAAACAAAGACAACGAAGATATTATCAATTTCAACGGCTTGGGGAAAACCAGTCCCGTACTAGCGGCGGTGTTGACGGCAGCGTTGTTATCGATGGCGGGGATTCCAGTATTTGCAGGATTCTTTGGTAAATTCATGTTGTTTAGCCAAACGATTAAAGCGGGCTATATGGTGGTCGTTCTTGCTGGGGTAGTGAACTCCATCATCAGTATTGGCTATTATTTCAAACTAATCTTAGCGATGTATACAAAAGAACCAAGTGAAGCAAAACAAGCCATTCCTTTTGTTTACTATGCCGTAGGCGTTACTGCTATTTTGCTTAACCTCATCCTTGGCCTTTGTCCTTCGATGATAACCAATTTATTGAACTAAGACTTCTTACGTACTATATCAAAAACCCTCAAGAGCTCTTGAGGGTTTTTTATTGCCGGAACTTTGCTATTTTAGTATCTTTTAACCAGCAAAAACCAATGGTACTATGTCTTTACCCGCCGAACTAACAAAAGCGCTTAAAAAAGCCCCTTACGATCTATTCGCATTCTTTGTCTTTTCGGTCACCGTGGTTACTTTTAGTTTTTATTTGGATTATGACAAGGCACTGCATGCCCAACTCGTTCCTTATCTAGGTTGGGGCTTCAGCAATGGCTATTTCTTCCCTGCGCTTTACATCCCTTTGATGCTTACCATGTCTAAAGCCAGCGAAACTGCGACCTTGCTCCTATTGCGCGCTACGGTACTTGCACTAATGCTTTTGCAAGTCTATACTGGTGTTGAAGCCTACCTCAGCACCACACCAGAAGACTATTCCAACCAAAATCCCTGGCTGCGGTATGATGCCCTCACTCCTATTTACACCATTGCAGTTCCCGCCTTTTGGGCCGTACTGATGTTGGTTATGCTGGGTCGTTCCTTTTTAAAAAATAGAAAAGAAAAAGCCAAAATCTGACCCACTTAACGCTTTATCTAGGCCTTTGATAGGCTTAGGCTAGCTAGGAACCCTGCTTAAGGTCGCGTTGAACGGATGAGTACATTTACTATTTTTACGTAGTAGAACCTTTATCCTATCCTATGAAACTTGTTGTCAAAAAGAATTGCTTGACCGAATTAATGGCGCTAGATGAGGAAATACGCCGGCTCACCAATCGCAAAATAGAAGCGTTTTTGAAATCCATTGGAAAGGAGTATTGTCCTCGTGAGCTAGCCATGATTCTAGACTGGCCCCTCATCGCCATCTCCGTACCTCACAAAAGCATGGCGTTGCAGCTTAATAAGTTATTGGCTAATTGCCCTAACGTCATTTTTGTGGTAGAAGAGCTAGACGAACTCTTCACCGTCAAACAAGGCTTTAAGAAGCGCCGGGTACGAAAAGATCGCTAATTTTAATTCCTTTGGATTCCAAGGCAGAAGACCTGTATAGGTACCTGTCCAAAAAATGGACTGGCTCCCTCGTGGAGCGGAGATAATAGATAATAGACTAATAGATAATAGATAATAGACAACTTCTAAAAACTTTTGCATTCTTCAAAAAGGAAGAAAGGAAACTAATACTAAAGTCTAGGTACACTTATAGTAGGCTTTAAGTAAAGTCTATATAAACTCTGAGTAAACTCTATAGGATTTCAGATTGGTGATTAACGATTGATGATTGCAGATTTATTTTAGATGATAGATGATAGACGGATAGATGATAGACCGATACCTGCCTGTTGGTGGGGAGGTTATTACTTTTGTGGTACGTTCACGTTTGCGTTTTGCAAGAATTTATATCTTTAACAGAAAATATAAAGCTCCGAAGTTCGAAAGCGAGTGAAGCCATTGAACATTAGCGGTACTATTTTAAACCCTATGCAGCAAAGACAATTATTCTTATATCTATTTTTTATACTAATGAATTTTGGAAATCTATTTTCCCAGAATGCAAACGATGCTATAATTGAAGATTCCTCAACCTTACAACTGAAAAAAGAATTCCTAGCCAACATAAAAGGTATTTGGACACTAAAAGCAAGCGGCTCAAATTGGGGCATGAACGAAACTTCAAAAAGTGAAACGGATGAAATTCTAATGATCGATGAAAAAGAGATCGCTTGTTATAATAGAGACAAAAAATCAGGTAAAATACAGCTAAGATGGTTGGATAATGTTATTTTTTTTAATAGAACTTATTCCCCTAACTCTAATTCGTTGCTTGTTTCAAACTACTGGATTTGGACGTTTACTTATTCAAAAGAAAATGATCGTCTACATTTTATAGATGCGGGTCAATTAACGGGTGATGGAATGGTAAATTCTATAAGTTGGGGCAATTTGGAAAAATCCTATCAGCGCTTTAAATAAAATACTACTGTTAACAGCGGTAGCTGTATCACAACCGCACTTTAAACCTAATTGTTCAAAATAAACAAAAAAAATAACATAGAAACCACGCGAAAGCATTGACTGCGTCGAATCTTCGATTTCGCGCGGGAACGGAGGGGCTCAAAGTCTGAAGACTTTGCGCAGCGGGGAAAGGGCAAAAAAGAACTCTTGAAATTTGTTTGTTGTTAACTTTTAAGATAACTTTGCTTAATGAGTAGAGAAATTATATTTTACAAGAATCACTTTATTGAATTTTACCAACTACAAGATGAAAAGGTACAAGAGAAAATAAAGTACGTTCTTGAATTAATTAAACAGGTTGAAAAAGTTCCAGAAAAATTTCTTAAACATTTAACCGGAACAAATGGACTTTATGAAATACGAATAGAATATCAGTCAAATATTTATCGCATATTTTGCTGTTTTGACAAAGGAAAGTTAGTTGTTCTTTTTAATGGATTTCAGAAAAAGACACAGAAGACGCCAAAAAATGAACTAGAGAAAGCTTTGACTTTGATGAATGAATATTTTCAACAATAAAACAAATAACGATGAAAGATTATAAAAACATAAAAACGTTTGACCAACTAGTTGAAGTTGAACACGGAAAAATTGGTACTGAAAGTAGAAATACTTATGAAGAAAAAACACAGATGTTCATCATCAGTGAAATGCTTAAAGAAGCTAGAAAAGAAGCGCAAATAACGCAAGCACAACTTGCCGAAAAAACCGGAACCAAGAAAAGTTATATTTCGAGAATTGAAAATGGAAAAGGAAACATTCAACTTTCAACGCTAATCAGAATTTTTGAAATTGGTTTGAATAAAAGGATTGGATTTACGTTTTTGTAATATACAATTACAGCACTTAACAGCGGTAGCTGTTGCGCAACTACATTTAAAAACCAATATTTCAAATTATACGACCCACGCGTAAGGATTGACTACAGAGAATCTTCGATTTTGAGCGGTAGCGGGCTCAAAGTCTGAAGACTTTGCGCAGCGGGATTATGGTATGTATTTAGAAGATCGCTATGATACTTTTTGGCTGTTCTTAGAAAAAAACTATCTTTGATACTATCAAATGATACTATCATGAAGCCCCCATATGACATTACCCCCACTATATTAAAATTGATCAGTTCGATTAGTGAGAAGTTGGGCGCTATAAATGCAACTTACTTAAATAAACAATCGCCACAACTACGGAAGCAGCATAGAATCAAAACTATTCATTCGACCCTGAAAATT
>Ga0114964_10002561_pt1 | contig 12630 bp, 14 predicted proteins | sample C_131016_MF_Meta_FD_92638 | JGI IMG/M metagenome (GOLD analysis project Ga0114964, IMG submission 92638) | Freshwater microbial communities from Lake Croche, Canada to study carbon cycling - C_131016_MF_MetaG | ecosystem: Environmental > Aquatic > Freshwater > Lake | place: Lake Croche, Canada... | reverse complement strand
GAATTTACTGCCGAAGTAATATCGGTGCGCAGGCGATCCTGCATCGGACATCCCGAGATCGTAAGCAATACATGTAAATCTAGGCGGCCATTTTCTAAGTCAACCCGATCAACCATTCCTAAGTCAGTGATAGAACGACGAAGTTCGGGGTCTTGGACTTTCTCCAAAGCACTTGTAACTTGATCTAAAACGCTCATATTAAATCCGGATCTATTTTACTCTCGTAGGTGGGTTTACTTTTTAAATCGTTATCTTCTTCGGCTAGCACATCACTAATTTGTTTCTTGATAAAAGTCTTTGGATTTAAATCAGATGGTTGTAAGTCTTCGAATCCGGGGCCCAAATTTTCGCGTAACTCAGCAGTAGCTGAATTCGCAATCTTGCGTAATTTCTTAACCAACTTGGCGGCATCACTTGCGAGTCTTGGTAGACGCTCAGGGCCAACTAAAATCATGCCCAAAACAGCTAGGCCAAGTAATTCACCAGCGCCGAGATCAAAGAACATTTGGCTAGCCTATCGGTTGAATTATTTACCTGCGATCAAAATTAATTTGGCGGTTCCGGTCTTATTTCCACGCTTGTATGTGATCGTGACCTCATCACCAACGTTGTGAGTTCTAATTTCTACAATTAATTCCTCAGCTGCATGGATTTTAAGTGAATCGATAGCAGTAATTAGATCGCCGGGGCGTAAACCGGCTTTTGATGCTGGTCCGCCAGCTAAGACGGCCGATGCACTATTTGCAATCAAGGCCCCGTCGCCGGTGTAGTTCATATCAACGGCGACACCTATAACTGGGTAGGTTGCTTTGCCGCTTTTGATTAATTGATCTGCGGTTTTACGGGCTTGGTTAATTGGGATCGCAAAACCTAATCCGATCGAACCGGATTGCGAACCAAGTGAACTTCCCAGCGAAGCAATGGCTGAATTAACACCAATTACTGCGCCAGTGGCATCGACTAAAGGTCCACCAGAATTCCCCGGATTAATTGCGGCATCTGTTTGAAGCGCACTTATGAATGAAGTTGAACTCGAATTGTCGCCCGCGGTTACTGGCCGATCTTTTGCGCTAATAATTCCTTGAGTAACTGTGCCCGATAAGCCAAGCGGTGAACCGATTGCGATAACTGCATCGCCCACGGCGACTTTGTCACTGTTACCAAATTGCAAAGCTTTCAAACCAGTTGCTTCAATTTTTAAAACTGCTAAATCATATGATTCGTCACGACCCAGTATTCGAGCTGAAAATTCTCGGCCATCATTTAGTAATACTTTAATTGTCAAAGAATTAGCCACGACGTGATTATTCGTTAACAAATATCCATTGGCATCGATTACAAAACCTGATCCAGTCGCGCCGCCATTATTTGTCGTGGTTTCGATAGAAACTACTGAAGGCAAAACTCGTGCCGCAATACCCGCCACCGAATCTGGTGATCGCTCAATGGTTGAAGTGGATGAAACTAAATTAACACCGCTAGTAATTAAACCTTTTGTAGCATCGCCACCAAGAACACCACCCATTAAGCCGGCGACAAGTGCAAGCACAACTAAAGACGCAGTTGGAAGAGATCGCTTGCGGCTAGCAACTTCTTCGAGGTCTTCTAGGAAAATTAATTGGTTTGGCTTGCGACGAAAGATACGAGCTGGTTTACGAACTGACATGTGCTTATCTTGCTATAACTTAGTTGCGATCAACAAGCCGTCACCAACCGGCAACAGTGAACTCTGCCAATGATCACGGTTACTTTTAATTCTTTTCCCAGCCTCGCGTAAAGCGATTGTCTTGGGGTCCCGTTGTGCCGGATCAGGAACTTTTCCACCGCCGAAGAAAGAGTCGATGACTAGTACTCCCCCGCTACGCAAAATACGATGCGCTTCATCGATTGTGTAAGTTAAATCAATCGGATCATGGCGCAAAATAACTAAGTCATAAGCGCGGTCAGTTAATTTGCTCAAGACATCCATTACTGGGTTAGTAATTAATCGGAAACGAGCCGGCTCGACTTCTTCCTCGTAGAAAGCCATTTTGGCAATGCGGGCATGTTCAATTTCGTCATCAATTGAAGTGAGAGTTCCGCTTTTAATCATGCCGCGCAATAAGTAGAGACTTCCGACGCCAGAACCAGTTCCGACTTCAACTACAGCTTGTGCTGAAAGCAAGTGCGCGAGTTGCTGCAAAAGTACGCCGGTGCCAACGCTGATGTCATTGGCGCCAACTTCGACTCCACGTGCGCGAGCATGCTCGAGAACCACATCTTCTGGATTAAAGTTTTCGGAGTAAGTGAAAAGATCAGTCATCATAAGGAGGAAATCCAGGTAGTTAATAAGCGAACACCAAACCCAGTGCCGCCTTTAGGATTTTCGCCAGCATCAACTTCGCTACGACCAGTACCAGCGATATCAAAATGAACCCACTTGCGATCGCCGACAAAATTTTCGAGGAACAGTGCGGCGGTAACGGACCCGGCCTGGTAGCCACCTTTTCCACCAATATTTTTGAGATCAGCAATTTCGCTGTCTAGCGAGTCAGCGTAGTCATCAACCAACGGCATGCGCCAAACTCGATCGCCAGATTTATCACCTAACTCATGAAATATCGCAGCCAACTTATCATCGCGCGAATACATGGCTGCATACTGCTTGCCAAGACCAAGGGTTGCAGCGCCCGTAAGTGTTGCGATATCAATTAAATAATCTGGCTTTAACTTTAAATCTGCATAAGCCAAGCCATCAGCTAGAACTAATCGACCTTCGGCATCAGTATCTAAAACTTCAGTGGTGGTCCCGCCAAAATGCTTAATCACATCGCTTGGGCGTTGAGCACTACCAGATACTGCATTTTCGGCACACATAAGCAATGCGGTCACGCGTACTCGTGGCGCTAATTCGGGCAGTGCACTGACAGTGCAGAGAACTGCGGCGGCACCGGCCATATCCGTTTTCATCGCCATCATGATGTCGTAAGGGCGCTTCATGGAATAACCGCCGGTATCAAAAGTAATTCCTTTACCAACCAATACAACGTGTGGCCAGTTTCGCGATCCTTTTGGGGCGTAGGTAATTTCGATAAAACGTGGCGGTGATTTGCGAGAAGAATTTCCAACTGCAGTTAAACCACCAAAGGGCACTAAATCTTTACCAGCTAATACATTTAACGAGATATTTGGCTGCTTTGCTACCGTCTTGGCATTTGAGGCCATCCATGCTGGAGTTTTAATATTCGCTGGAGTGTGTACGAGATCGCGGGCACGCCAAACTGCGGCTGCTATAGCCAACGTGCGTTTTAATGCCAAAGCAGAGGTCGAAAAATAAATTTTTGGCTTAAGTGGCTTAGGCCCACTTTTTAAATTCCAAATATATGCACCCATGGTTGCCGAAATGGCATGAGCTGTAACATGCGAATCAGTTGTTGCGCAGAAAGTTGCAACGCTTTGTGCTTTTCCTTTTACTTTGCGGCCAACAGTGGCGCCTGCTGCGCGTAAAGAGGCGATCGATTGATCACCTAAGCCAACAAATAATAAGCGTTCAGTCTTGGTATCTGGTGCGCTTATTGGCAATTCGAAAGCTTCGCCCGCTTTTCCAGTGGGGGTAAAAAATTTAAGTTCGTCGAGTAAATCAATTCCAAAAGTATCGGCAATACTTTTTAACAATAAAGTTGATCCGACAATTTTGAATTCTTTTTCAGCTTTTGCGTCAGTGTTTTCGATCGCCACAAAACCTAGCGCAATGATTTCGCTGGCTAGAGCCGGCTTTAAATCTGCTGAGATCGCCTTAAGCTCTGGAAAATGCGCTGGTAAAGACATGAGCGAGAGGCTATCTGATTACTACTTCTTAATCAGCCCAACCGCAGCGTGTAACGCGGCACTTAAATTTGTGGCTTCTTCGGCATTCATTTCAACGACCAAGCGGCCGCCACCTTCTAGTGGGATTCGCATTACTAATGAGCGAGCTTCCTTGGTGACTTCCATTGGGCCATCGCCAGTACGAGGTTTCATGGCAGCCATTGGAACTCCTTTAAAGGTCTTGCGTGGGTATGAGGGAGAAGTATCTCGCATCTAGGGGGTGAAACAGAAATCAAGAAAGCCACTTATACGCCTAGTAAGGCGGTCAACCTGCGCTTACCGCTAGAAATAAGCGAGGAAACTGCCCGTTCGGGGACGCCAATTAAATTGGCAATCTCGGTGGCCGATAAACCCCGCAGCAGATGCATCGTCAAAATTATGCGCTCTTCCTCGGGTAAATCATTGAGCACTTCGGCCAAGGTCTTGGCAGGCTTCGAGGCGCTCATAGGAGTACAGGTTACTAGCGTTTGGTTAGAGATCTCCGAAAGCGTAAAAGCGAGATTCGTACGCCTAAATAAGTCGGCAAATAGATCAAGATAAATACAAATTTGGGAGCTTTAATAGTTTCTGACCAATCAAAGCGAGTTTTCGCTAGCCCCCTTGATGAGATGTCGGAAAGTTCAAAGGCGCCAGACCCCTTGATTATTTTTCCCACATGATCAACTTTGCAGATAGTTGGTGGTTGCCACTTAGTAACAACCATCTTGTCTAACAAGCCAAACTTAAAACCAGATTTCACTAGCGGACCAGTTAGTGCACTAATAGAAGTTCCGACACCACTTCGAATATCCGATGTAACCCAAACTCGAGTTTGCAACATCCAATTGCCTTGGCTCTCCCAATTGGCAATTTCATTCCAAACTTTTTCAATTGGAGCAGCAATCTCAAGCCGAATTTTAATTTGATTTGTAGCCACAATTATTTTGCCGCAACTGAAAGAATTGAAACAACTTGATCAACACTGGTACACCAATTTACTAATTCGCGTTGGCCAGGTTTTACGAAACCTTCGGCTTCAAGATGATCAAGCAAAGTTACGAGCGGAGCAAATGCACCGTGTGGATCCAAGATCAAAACTGGCTTATCGTGAAATTTAAGAAAACGTCCAACCCAGATTTCAAAGAATTCTTCAAGCGTGCCTGGACCGCCCGGCAAAGTAATAAATGCATCGGCCAAATCCTCAATTTTTGCTTTACGTTCACGCATTGATTCAACAACGTGAAGCTCGTCGCTGTCATGGTCGGCGAATTCGATGTCAACTAAAGATTGCGGAATTACCCCAATGGTGTGGCCACCGACTTCGCGAACTGCACGACCAATCGCCCCCATCGTAGAAATATGTCCTCCGCCTGAAACTAAACCCCACCCTTGATTTCCAATCGCGTTGCCAAGTTCAGTTGCAACAACTTGGTACTTGGCATCAATAGTTGGAGAAGACGAACAGAACACGGCAATACGCATGTCGGCAAGGATAGGGGCTAGGCTTCTCTCATGTCGCAACTTGCAGCTGGATACGGAATTGCCACCGTAATAAATGGTGGCGAAAAAGATGGGACAGTTCTAGATACCTGGTTCCCGGCACCTGTTTTAGGCGCATTACCTGCAACTGCACCAGTCGACTTAGCATCCTTGGCGATCTCAGATAACGGTCGCGGCGTTCGCAGCGAAGTAGTCGGCATCGAGATTGATTTAACAATTCCGCCGAGTTCAGTCAGCGATGCTTACTTACGGCTGCACCTTCTTTCCCATCGGTTAGTTAAGCCACACGGTCAATCGCTTGAAGGAATTTTTGGAATTTTAAATAACGTAGTTTGGACTTCAGTTGGTCCATGTCCAGTTGATAATTTTGAATTCACTCGCTCAAAGATCAGAACAACCACCGGGCAGCAAGTCGCTGTTTATGGCATAGATAAATTTCCCCGAATGGTTGATTATGTTGTGCCAAGCGGGGTTCGTATTGCTGATGCCGATCGAGTACGTCTTGGAGCTCACTTAGCGAGTGGCACAACTGTTATGCACGAAGGTTTTGTTAACTTCAACGCTGGAACTTTAGGAACTTCGATGGTTGAAGGTCGTATCTCAGCTGGCGTGGTAGTTGGAAATGGCAGCGACATCGGCGGAGGCGCTTCAATTATGGGAACTCTTAGCGGTGGCGGCAAAGAAGTAATATCAATTGGCGAAAATTGTTTGCTAGGTGCCAACTCTGGTTGTGGAATTTCCCTTGGTGATAATTGTGTAATCGAATCCGGAACTTATGTAACTGCAGCAGCCAAAATTTTGTTACCCGATGGCGAAATTGTTAAAGCCGCTTCACTCTCGGGCGCTAGTAATTTACTTTTCCGCCGTAATTCACAAAGTGGTGCCCTTGAAGCAGTCATGCGTACCGGCAATTGGGGCGGTCTTAATTCAGTTCTTCACGCTAATTAAATCTTCGCCGCTTAAAGAGAACCAAGCTGAAGGTAATTTGCACTTGCTGCGAAAAATCTCGCCACTTAATTTGACTTTCTTTCCAGCGCTTGATTTTCCTTCGATAAACTTCACGGTTCCGGTTTCATTAAGCGACAAAATTTTGAGCGAAGCTACGTCTGGAAGCCCAAAAGCTGCGGCTAATACTGGTTGCGTAATATCGCGTTTCCATTTGTAAAAGTTCGGGTTTAACTTTGCATCAAGGGACCAAGGATCAGGTACAGAAAACGTATAACCAACATCGGACCCCCAAGCATTAAGCGAAGTTTCAGTTACTCCCCCGGAGGATGAACCAAAGTAAGTTCTAATCGGTAAAGCATTTCGAGTAACTGTTAAGCCAGTGGTTTCCGATGTTGAAGTGCGCGTAACAGCTTCTTTCCAAATTGCACCCCACTTGGGTTCAATTTCCTTGGTATAGCCCACAAAATTCTGATCACCAATGGCCGAATAAAGTTCACAATCACATGCTTTTACTAATTTTCCAACTTTGCTCATGGCATAACTTCGCGAGGCAATTGCTTGCGCCTCGAGAGCTGCCGCTGGCCATGAAGACGGCACTTCACTAATTCCCCAAAGATATTCATCGTGCAACTTCACTTGATTAACTATCTCTAAACGGTTTCCAAGTTTGGCATCTTTAACTACCTTGACTTGTACTTGACCGTAGCGAAGTTTGGAAGTTTTACCTGATTGTGAAAGTGACAAAACCGAGTCGATGCCAGAAAGATATCTAGTCCCACTCCAGCGAATTGTTAGTTGATCAACTGGACTCAAAATTGTTGTGATGTCTTTTTGATACACAGTAATAGATATTTGTTGGTTTGCAACCGAAAGTTTTACAACATCTTTGGCCGCTAATACCGCCATCGCTTGCACCTGTGATCCATCTCCAGCAATTAATTGAAAATTCATTCCGGGCGTATCACTTTTTAAACTCGCAGTTGTTAATTGATGTCCAATATTTACTCGAAGCTCCTGATCATCCGTTAGTGGAATAACTTCACTACCTGGAAAGTAGTAATTCATAATTGCAGTTGCGGTATCTCCCGCCAGTGCTAGTCCGCGGGCACCTATTTGACTCATGCCAACTCCGTGGCCATATCCCCTGCCGGTAAATGAAATTTGGGCGGGCACAGTTGCGCTTGCTGCCGGTAGAAAGCACATAACTAGCAGCACAACTTGACTTAAAATCAAGGCTTTAGCATTAAGCAGCTTCAATTTTAATCCTGCGGAACTAGTGATTTTGGCGAGGTGATGAAGCCTGCTCCCCAAGCCATCTGCATAGTAAAGAGGACAGCAGGCATGGTGATTTTCTCAATTACATCTTTACCTAACAAAATTCCAGCAATTAAAGTAAAACCAAGATAAACACCAGCTGGTAAAAATAAATAAGGTGAAATCAATAAGCCAGAAATTACTGAGAAAAGAGAGCCAAGAAGCGCCAAAGGAGGGGCTAAGTATCGATAGTTAATTGTTCCAGCATGTTTTCGGGCAACTACTCTGCGCCAACGACCGTATTCAAAATATTGCTTAGCAAGTGCTGATAAATTTGGACGTGGCCGGTAAGTTACTTCGAGACGAGGATCGAAATAAATCTTTCCACCACGTGAACGCAAGCGGAAATTAAGTTCCCAATCTTGGGCGCGAATAAACCTTTCGTCAAACCCACCGATTTCAAGTAAGGCATCGCGTACGAAGCAACCGAGATAAACAGTATCTACCTCCCCAGAACCGCCGCCAGTATGAAATTTCGCAGCGCCAACACCTAGTGGACTACGCATTGCACGAGCGACTGATTTTTCAAATTTTGTTTTACCAACAGCGCCCATCAGACCGCCGACATTCACTGCGCCAGATTCCTGAAGTAAAGCGACAGCAATTGAAACATAATTTCTTGGAATCTCAGCATGACCATCAACGCGAACAATAATTTCCGATTTTGATTTTGCTAATGCAATATTTAAACCTGCTGCAGTTTTACCAGATGGATTATCAACAATCACAACTCGAGAGTCAGTTTTAGCTAATTCCGTTGCAATCACAAGAGTTGCATCCTTAGACGGACCAATTGCCAGAATAACTTCGAAGTTGCCTTGATAATCCTGAGAAAGGATTGCCTTAACTGCTTCAGCTAAATGGTTCGCTTCATTTAATACCGGCAAAATGACCGAGACATCCGGTGAGGTAGATAACTCACTTTTTCTTGGGTCAGATGTGGTCGCCATAGCCCCTAAACCGTATCGCCCAAGTACGCTTTCGCCATGTCATCGACTCGTAAACACAGCCGCGCTATTCGAGCGATAACCTCAATTTCAGTAGGAATTGTCGCCCTTTCCGCGATCGGCTGGTTAGGTCTCGGGCGCGTAAGTGGGTCGATCAACCGCATCGATGCTTTTGCAAATGTAAAAAATCGACCAGATAAGCCCACCAGCGCCATGAATTTATTACTGGTTGGCTCAGATAATCGCGCCGGCTTGACTGCGGCACAGAGTAAAGAGCTCGCAGTGGGTGGATTAGCCGTGGCCGCTGGTGCTCGCTCAGACACAATGTTGCTCGTACATATAAGTAAGTCACGTGACAGCGCAGTAATCATTTCACTTCCTCGTGATTCTCTGGTGACCATCCCTGAGCATCAGAGCACAAGTGGCAAGAGTTTAATTCCCGCTAGAAAGAATAAATTGAATGCTGCTTTTAGTTTTGGTGGCGCACCTCTTTTGATCGCAACTATCGAAGGGGAAACTGGTCTTCGAATAGACCATTATATTGAAATTAATTTCCTGGGCTTTAAAAACATTATTGACGCTCTCGGTGGAATCGATGTTTGTGTTAAGAAAAATATTGATGATCCGAAGTCTCATCTGGTTATTACCGCTGGCTTACATACGCTAAATGGAATTGATGCGCTGAAGTATGTTCGTACTCGTTACTTTGATGGTTTAGGCGATATCGGTCGCATGCAGCGTCAACAACAATTTATGTCAGCTGTTTTGCGAAAGGCAACAAGCACGGGAACTCTTCTGAATCCAATTAAACTTGTTAACTTCTTCAATGCTGCTATTCAAACTGTAACTACTGATAAAGAACTAAATAAAAATGATTTGTTAACTTTAGGCAAGCAATTAAAAAACTTATCAGTCGATAAAGTTCGAACTCTTACCGTGCCCCTATCTGATGCAAATGGCCGGTCTGAAGGTTTGGGTTCAGTCGTAATCTGGGATAGCGTCTTGGCGCCAGACCTTTTTAATCGCCTGCTGCTTGATCAGCCAATCGTTGATGAAGTCACCGCTACTCCATCAGCCAGTGCTTCTGCGAGTTCAGCTCCAACAACCACAATTGTTGATAAATTTAAGACTAATACCGCAGCCGACGGTTCGTGCCCAAGTCAAAAGTAAGGGAATTTAAATGAAGATGAAACTCTCAGTCATCGGAACTGGCTATTTGGGCGCAACGCACGCGGCATGTATGTCATCTCTTGGCTTTGAAGTAGTGGGCGTCGACACCGATGCTGCCAAAATTGCCATGTTGGCAAATGGCGAACTTCCTTTTTATGAACCTGAACTCGATACCTTGCTTGCTGAAGAAGTTAAGTCTGGCCGATTAACTTTCACTACAGATTTCTCAAAAGTTGCTGATGCTGACATGCATTTCGTATGTGTTGGAACTCCGCAAAGTAAAGATGGGCTTGCCGCCGATTTAACTTACGTCCGTTCTTCAGTTGCAGCAATCACCCCGTACTTAAAGCCGGGTTCATTAGTGGTCGGAAAATCAACGGTTCCGGTTGGAACTGCACAATCACTTCGAGCTGAATTAATTAAGTCGGCTCCTCATTCAGATTTAGCTTGGAACCCGGAATTCCTGCGTGAAGGATTTGCGGTTGAAGACACACTTCGACCAAATCGTTTAGTTGTTGGCGTAACTAGTGATCAAGCCGAAGCAATGCTAAAAGAAGTTTACGAACCAGTACTTGCTTTAGGAACACCGTGGATCCGTGCTGATCTACCAACTGCAGAGTTGGTAAAAGTAGCCGCAAATTCATTTTTAGCAACCAAAATTTCATTTATAAATGCGATGGCCGAAGTTTGCGAAGCTGCCGGTGGCGATGTAACTGTGCTAGCTAAAGCCATCGGCTATGACCCACGTATCGGGAATCGCTTCTTGCAAGCAGGTATTGGTTTTGGTGGTGGCTGTTTACCAAAAGATATTCGAGCTTTCATGGCTCGCGCCGAAGAACTTGGTGCAAAGCAAGCGCTTGAATTCTTGACTGAAATAGATGCCATCAATTTGCGTGCACGTCAGCGGGTAATTGATGTGGTCCGCTCAGACCTTTCCGAAGATTTAACAAAGTACAAAATTGCCGTTTTAGGCGCAGCTTTTAAGCCTGATAGCGATGATGTACGCGACTCCCCTGCCTTGGATATCGCGGCCCAATTGCATGCAGCTGGTGCAAATGTTGTCGTTCATGACCCAAAAGCGATCGAAAATGCACGTAAGCGATTCCCGAATTTAGGCTTTGCTGAATCAGTTAATGATTGTGTTGCTGGCGCAGATTTAATTTTGCACCTAACGGAATGGAAGCAGTATCGCGAGTTAGATCCAGTTGCAATTAAAGCGCTGGCTAAAGGTGCGATGATTATTGATGGTCGAAACATGCTTGACCGCGAACTTTGGCGAGCAGCTGGCTGGAAATTCCACGCATTAGGCCGAACTGATTAATCCATGAATACCACCGAAACTATCTCGCAGATTCTTGAATTAAAGAATTGGGCGGTAGTGGGTCTGGCTAATAATCCAGATCGTCCGGCATATGGAGTAGCAAAGATGCTTCAAGAAAAGGGTCATCAAATTTTCCCTGTGCACCCCAAAGCCGAAGAAGTACATGGCCAAACTGGTTATAAGTCACTTTCCGATATTCCTGAACCAATTGACGTAGTTGATTGCTTCGTAAATTCAAATTTAGTTGGCGAAGTTGTAGACCAAGCAATTGCGATTGGCGCAAAAGCAGTTTGGCTACAACTTGGAGTTGTCGATGAAGCGGCTGCAGCACGTGCCCAACAGGCTGGACTTTTAACCGTTATGGATAGATGTCCAGCGATTGAATATAAACGTTTTAATTAGAAGCCGGTTTTTTGAGTTCGGCGCATATTTAAATTAGCGCCTTTTGCTTTTGCTTCGCTCTCTAATTCACTTAAGTGGTCCTGTAATTTCTGCGAAATTTCCGCATTTGTAACACCTAGAATACGAGCGGCCAAAATTCCGGCATTCTTGGCATTTCCGATACCTACAGTTGCAACTGGAATTCCTGCAGGCATTTGCACAATCGAAAGTAATGAATCCATGCCATCGAGATTTTTCAGCGGAACTGGAACCCCAATAACTGGAAGTGTTGTTAGGGATGCAACCATTCCAGGTAAATGCGCCGCTCCGCCGGCACCGGCAATAATTACTTTAGTTCCCGCGGCTTTTGCGCTTTGCGCAAAGGAAACCATCTCAAGTGGCATACGGTGAGCCGAAACTACAGCTGCCGAATAGCTAATTCCGAATTTATCTAGAACAGCAGCAGCTTCTTCCATTACTGGCCAATCAGAATCTGACCCCATTACGATCGCTACATCACTCATCAATTACTCCGCTCATGTAGTCAATTGCGTGCTGAACTTCGGTAGTTAATTCTACGATGTTTTCACCCAGCAGAGTTACATGGCCAATTTTCCGCCCTGGCTTAACTTCCTTGCGATATTGATGAATTTTCAATTTCGGCGTCCTGGCTAAAAGGTGTAAATATGGGCGATACATATCTTCTTTCTCGCCGCCTAAAACATTTCCCATCACGGCATATTTAGCAGTCATTGAAGTATCGCCAAGCGGTAAATCAAGAATTGCCCGCAATTGCTGTTCGAATTGGCTTGTCACTGAACCATCGATAGTCCAGTGACCAGAATTATGTGGTCGCATTGCTAACTCATTAATAAATATCTCTGAACCCTTTACAAACATCTCTACTGCCATAACACCGATTAATTTAATTTCAGCAGCAATAGTTAGTGCTGTCTGCTGAGCAAGTTGGCTAAGGTCTTCACTTAAGTCAGGCGCCGGTGCAATAGTCATAGTGCAGATGCCATCTTTTTGAATTGTTTGAGTTGGCGCCCAGGTTGCCGCTTGGCCATGTGCTGATCTTGCAACCATGACTGAAATTTCGAAATCAAAATCAATTAACTCTTCAACCAGCAGCTTGGGATTTTTTAACAAGATCGCTTCAAGTTCACTTTCAGAATTAACTTTCCAGACTCCCCGCCCGTCATATCCACCTGAAATTGATTT
>Ga0114964_10002560_pt1 | contig 12631 bp, 13 predicted proteins | sample C_131016_MF_Meta_FD_92638 | JGI IMG/M metagenome (GOLD analysis project Ga0114964, IMG submission 92638) | Freshwater microbial communities from Lake Croche, Canada to study carbon cycling - C_131016_MF_MetaG | ecosystem: Environmental > Aquatic > Freshwater > Lake | place: Lake Croche, Canada... | reverse complement strand
GATGATCGGTCCACAGACTGACTCGACCTGCGCCCGAGTGAGTGGAATCTCAAGACTCCTTGATCTCTCCATGAAAGGCAGGCGAACGATCGTTGATTCTTCGTCTGATAGGAGTTCTTTGGCCGCGCGCGCTGCTTCCTTAAGGCGCACTTTTATCTCCGGGGTCAATGTCTCCATGCCGGCCTCACGGAGAAGCAGTCCGGCGATCGCCTCATCCAAATCATCACCTCCCAGGCGTGTATCGCCGTGGGTTGAGAGTACTTGGAAGACGCCGTTGTCGAGACGCAGGATCGAGAGGTCGAAGGTGCCTCCACCCAGATCGTAGACAGCCACGCGGGAGTTTTCCTGCAAGCGATCCAAGCCATAGGCTAAGGCTGCTGCAGTGGGCTCGCTCAGGATGCGTTCCACAACAAAACCAGCAAGCTCCCCAGCCCTGCGGGTGGCTGCCCGTTGCGTGTCGTTGAAGTATGCAGGAACGGTGATGACTGCGCGATCAACTGCTTTACCGAGGCGTTCTTCGGCAACGGCCTTGAGTCTCTTCAGGATTTCCGCGGAGACCTGCTCGGGAGTCAGATTTTTCCCATTGATCGGAATGGTGACCGGAGCGCCTTTGGGGCCAGCAAGCTCCTTTGTTTCATCCTCGCCGAAACGGCGGCCGATAAGTCGTTTCACCGAGGCCACGGTACGCTCGGGATGGAGCGCTTGCATCCGGAGGCCTTCGCGTCCGACCACCGGTGCTCCGTTCTCAGGATAAAAGACGACGGAAGGAATAAGCCGCTTTCCCTCCGAATCGGCCAAGAGAGTGGGAAATCCACTCTCATAGACCCCGATAAGCGAATTGGTGGTTCCGAGGTCGATGCCGGCAATCATTTGGAAGTAATTCTAATCACAGGGATGAATGGGATAAAAGGGATGACGAGAAAGAGCTGATCGATTGGATAATATCTCATTCATCCCCTTCATCCTTGTGAATCAAATACAATCAAGAGACAGCATTCTCTCTCTGAGTTGGCTTTCCCAGCGGCCTGCATAGGCATACGCGTCAGCAAGGAGGGTGATGGCATTCGGATCATGCTCGGGCCATCGGATGTCGAGTTCAGCGAGCTCCTGGTCCAGGGAGATCCTCCATTCCTGAATTTGATTTAGGGTAGATTCGAGATCAGCACGCAGATTCTTCAGCGGAGCAGCCAATAGAGCCTTGGCCAGGGCATTGGAGGCTGCGGCTTGTTTTTCAATCAGGTTGTCTGCTTGCTGTAGTATCGTTGCAATCCGAGGGAAAAGTTGGGCTGCTTCTGGTGGAAGCAGCGATCCACCGGAAGAACTGGAAAGCTGGCGGAGACGTCGCGCCGGGTCCCGCAGGATTGCGGCTGCTTCACTGAATTCACGGAAGCGAACTGCATCACCACCACTCTGGTCCGGATGGGACTCTCCTGCCAGTTTCCGATAGGCCGATCCGATCTCCTCTTCGGATAAAAGTGGCCGTTTAGGAAGAGCTAGAAGTGCAAAGGGATCCATCGGAGGAAAAACTCACAGGGATGAATGGGATAAAAGGGATGGGGTAAAATAGATGATCTGCTTCTAACTATCTCCTTCATCCCCTTCATCCCTGTGATTCAAAAGTTAAGCGGAAAAGCTTTCGCCGCAGGAGCAGTGGGCGACGGCGTTGGGATTGGTCACCTTGAACCCCCCTTTTTGGAGATCATCGCTGTAGTCGAGCTCTGAGCCGCTGACAAAAAGGGCACTCTTCGGATCGATGACGATGTTCACTCCCTTGGAGGGGACGAGGATGTCGCGTGGCACCGGACCATCGACGAGATCCATCTTATACTGGAGTCCGGAACATCCGCCCCCAATCACGGCAACTCGGAGGGCTCCGCTGGGACGACCCTGCTTGGTGAGCAGGGAGGTGAGACGGTTGGATGCTGCGTCGGTCACGCGGCAGAGCTTTTCATTCCCTATCTTCCAAGGGGTTGGAGAAGTTTGTGGGCTCAACGCATCGCTCATACTGGGAGTTTATTCGCCAGTCTGTATTCCGTAAAGGGTTTGAGCCAAGGAGTCTTGATAGGATACACGGTACGCGATTGCACCGATTGCATGAGTCCTCTTACTGGGACTCGATATTCTTGAGTTCGTAGATATCAAAGTGACCGATCGAGCGGTTGATGGCGGCCGGGAGGATTTTATCTAGGCCGTACGGGAAAAACGAGTAGGCCTGCGGTAAGTCGGGTTTTGGCTCCTTGCTTCTCGCATCGATTGCCAGCAACGCATTAAAGCCCGAGGGGCATGGTGTCGGATCGCCCTCTTTGCAGACGATGACGCGAAGGTTGGGTCTTCTGTAATAAAGGAGCTTCTGGTGAACGCTTCCCTGGTAATAAAGGAGAGTCGGCTTCCTATAATGATAGTAAAGATACCGCCAAGCGCCGATTTCCGTGGCCGCTGGAATGAGTATGCTGAAGCAGGCGATGATGTTGACTGTCCAGAAGAGCCGTACGATCAAAGGCAAATGTTTCTGCAAATAACGGAAGCGATTCACCAATTCGTCGAGGGTTCCCATCATGAGGATCGGCATGAATCCGAGCATCGGGAGCAGGAAGCGGATTTCTTTATGTCCAATCATGCAATGGAAGAGCACGAACGGGACAATGATGCTGGTCAGAATATCGAGGGGAAACCTGATGGTCTGACGGATGGTCGCCAAGACATAGAGGGGTCCGAGGGGCAGGTAGATCGACACCATGAAAAGATATGCAAACCAGGGCGAGACTCCCGAAGCACGGTTCATCGTGCCCGTGGCAATGTTCTGATAGAAGTAATTATAGGGACTCAGGACGAAACGGCCGTAAAAGAAATAATCCGCCAGGATGGTAAAAATAGAGATGGAAAGAAGGAGACTTGTGAAAAGGAGGATCCAAGGGACGAATGTTTTCCTTTTCCACGAGTTGCTGAAAAACCATGTGATCAGGCCAAGGATCGCAAAGCCGACTTGGAAGCGGCACGAAAATGAGAGTCCCAAGAGGATTCCGGCAGCTATAATTGGAAGAATGCGGCCGGTTTTCTGAAGGTTCCCGTAAAACAAACCCACAGACATTAGGAGTAGGTGGCCGCAAATATTCTCCGAGTTAAAATGGGTGTTGGAGTAGAGAACCAGCCAGGTGAAGAGACTTAGGAGGACAAAATAATCTCGGTAATCTTCTTTTACCCTGTGGATGAATGCATTCGTAAACACCAGGATCGAGGCGATCGAAAGAATCCCACTTGCAAGGTAGATGATGTAATTGATCGCAAAGGGATTGACCTGGTTCGTGAAAAGACCAGCCAGCTTGTACACCGCAACGACCATCCAGATCTGGATGGATGGTCTCATCTGACTGTCGAACTCCCAAAGTCGTAGATCGGCGTGGTCAACATGGCCGAGTTTCCAAGCCGCAAATTCAAAGATTTGGGAATATTCGTCGCCGCAAAGATGACCAAAATTAGTCCAACTAGATCCTACCGCGATGGCGCATGCAATGAGGGCATAGCGCAGGTAGGTTTTGTTTTTTAAAAGGGCAAGCAACAGAAAGGAGCGATTGTTGATCCTTGGGATTTAGCGTTCAAGAGTTAAAGGGTAGGAGAAACCAACGCAGAACTTCAGGAATCGTAAAGGGCGCGGACGAGCTTCTGTGTCCGGGGGCCGGGAAGTGCTCCCGGATGCATGGCGCTGGGGATGAAGGCGAAACCGAGACCGAGCTCGGGATCGGCAAAGCCCAGCGCTCCTCCGGCACCGGGGTGACCGAAGGAGCCTTTTCCTAAACCGTAAACTCCATAGTCGTTTGTCATGAATCCCGCGGAGAAGGAGGTCTTGTCGATCAACACGCGGTCAGTACCCTTTGTCAGAGCGGTTCGCATAGCGGCAAGCGTTTCGGGTTGAAAGAATCCATTACCATCACCCGCCAGTAGGGCATAGAATCTGGCCAAGGAGTCAGCCGTAGCGATGGCGCCGAGCGATGGAATGGAGGCTCTTCTCATCGCCTCGGTATTCATGACGGAGGGAGTGAGAAGGCTGCCTGGTTGGCTGAGGGCGCGGCGGGTGAGAGAAGAGGGATCGGCAAAGGCTTCGGAGAATGGGCCTGGAGCTGGCGGTGTTTTTGGGGCGATCACCGTTGCAGCCGATTCCAATAGTGATTCCGGAAGGCCAAACCAGAGTTTAAGATTCAGGGGTTCCTGGAAGACTCGTTTCCAATAAAAGGCGAGTGTCTCGCCAGTGATACGCCTGATGATCTCATCGAGAAGGAAGCCGAAGGTTCTTGCTCCGTAACCGTGCATGGCAAACTTTCCATTCGAATCATCTTCATTGAGGTTCCAATTTGGAGGCTGGGCCGCAAGAGCCGCCGAGACGGTCTCATGATCGGTGATGGGGATGCCCGAACCCCTTGGCGCGATCGCTGCCAAACCGGAACGGTGGGAAAGCAGCTTCGCCAGAGTGACGCTCTCCTTTCCTTGGGTTCCAAATTCCGGCCAGAGCGCAGAGACAGGAGTTTCCAGGGAAATTCCTTGTTGTTGCAGTGCGTGAAGGGTGCAGGCCGCCGCCACTCCTTTGCTAGCTGACCAGGTCAGGCAGGGAGTCGAAGCCTCCCAATCTCTGCCTGGAGAGGCCTCACCCGCATGGAGGGAGAGTAGTTGCTTTCCATCCTGATAGAGTGCTAGTGAACAACCTCCTATGGACGTCTCGGCGATGATCTCCTGGAAGGCCAAGCGCAGCCTTTCCATGGTCTGATCATGATCGAATCGACTCATCCTTACTCAAGTTCTGAGCGGATCGCTTCAAGGTCGGGATCCTGCTTCGCAAAATCACGGTAGGTCTCGTCGAGGGCAAAGCTTTTTTCCAGGCTTCGCTTCGCGGATTCATTGTTTCCAAGGACGGCCTCGTAACAGGCGATGTTGTAGTGGTATGTAGGATCCATCCCGAGGACCTCCGGCCCTCTGAGAAGGAGATCACGCGCCTCGGCGGTACGCCCGAGTTCATGCAGGGCGAATGCACCATGGATGTAGGCTGGGAGGGCTGAGGAATTGAGTAGCAAGAGTTCCTTGGCTGAGGAGAGGGCATCTGACCATCTTTCTCCCTGCATCAGGATGTGCAGTCGCAGTTCGATAAGTTCTGGGTCTGGGTCTGGGTCCGGATCGGAAATCGCCGAGGTATGAACGGCAGCGAGCTCGGCAAGGGCCTCTTCGACCATGCCGAGCTCGAGATAACCTTGGGCAGCAAGCAGTGACCGCTCGCTCATGAGCACTTAAGCAATCTTCACCCCCAGACAACAGTTGCCCCTAGGCAACCGTGACCTCTGGGCAGAGGTAGACATCTTGGATGGCATTGAGGAGCTTGGCGCCCTCTTCCATCGGGCGCTGGAAAGCCTTGCGGCCGGAAATCATTCCCGAGCCACCAGCGCGCTTGTTGATAACAGCTGTCTTGACGGCATCTTCGAAGTCGTGGGCTCCCGAGGCACCGCCGGAGTTGATGAGGCCGGAACGACCCATGTAGCAATTGATGACCTGGTAGCGGCAGAGGTCGATCGGGTGATCTGTGGTGAGCTCGGTGTAGATGCGCTCGTCAAGTTTCCCATAGCTGGAGTTACCAGTGTTCAGGGCCTTGTAGCCGCCGTTGTTCTCGGGAAGTTTCTGTTTAATGATGTCGGCCTCGATGGTGACGCCAAGGTGGTTGGCCTGACCGGTGAGATCAGCCGAGAGGTGGTAATCCTTGTCTTTCTTGAAGGCATCATTGCGGAGGTAGCACCAAAGAACGGTCGCCATGCCAAGCTCGTGGGCATGGTGGAAGGCCTCGGCCACTTGGATGATCTCGTGGCTGGCATCCTCGCCCCCGAAGTAGATGGTCGCGCCGATGGCGGCCGCACCCATGTCATAAGCTTCATCGATCGTACCGAACATGATCTCGCGGGAGACATTCGGGTAGGTGAGAAGTTCGTTGTGGTTCACCTTCACGAGGAAGGGGATCTTGTGGGCGTACTTACGGGCCACGGAACCGAGGACACCGAACGTGGAGGCCACGGCGTTGCACCCCCCCTCGATGGCCAGCTTCACGATGTTTTCGGGATCGAAGTAGATCGGGTTCTTGGCAAAGCTCGCTCCAGCGGAATGCTCGATACCTTGATCGACAGGAAGGATGGAAAGGTAGCCGGTATTGGCCAGACGTCCTGTGCCATACATGCGCTGGAGGTTGGCGAGGACACGGGGATTGCGATCGCTACCGATGTGGATGCGGTCGACGAAATCAGGGCCCGGAAGGTGAAGAAGGTCCTTGGAGACCGTTTTGCACTGGTGGTTGAGAAGGGAGTCAGCCTCTGCTCCAAGGTAGTTTTTGATTTCGTTGATCATGGTGCGACCAGTTCTATGCCAAAGCACCTGCCCGTCCAGCCTATTCAGAAAGATTTCCTGCAATAAAAACACCAAAGTTGTGTTATACCATCTCCACTCTTATTCCGGTGGAATCAGCTGGTTCTTTCGGCGATGGGCGTTGTTGTCATCCCTCGGGTTATCTTCAGATAGCCCTTGGTCTTCCGCCTAGCCCATCACCAAAATCCCTTCGCCAATTCCACCAGACTAATCATGGAAATGGTAATAGATGAAGTGTGCCTCCTTTCCGTTGGTAAACCCCGCAAAACCATTATCAAATCCGCATGAAAATCCTGACGACCTCCGGTGGACTTCTGCCGTTTCTTGCAATTGGCGGCACGACCCTCGTGGTCGGTTTTGCAGCAGGGAGACTCAGTGCCCCTGTCGCTGCTTCCGATCGTACTCCTGCAACGGTGACTATCCAGAGCCAGGAGGTCAGAACACTTCGCTCTGCTTCCCCGTCCGAAAGTGCCACGGTTAGGGATTCCTCGGTTGACAGGAAGCCCGACCAAGGAGACCTGAAGAAGATCCTTGAGAATCCCAATCCCTTGGAGCGGGCAAGGGGAATCGATGCCATGCTGGCGGGAGTGGATGCACCCGAAGTGAAGCAAATGCTTGACTGGGTCAACGCGATGCCGGACGGCGCTGCCAAACGCGTGGCGCTGGGCAAGGTGATGCAGAAATGGGGGCAACTCGACGGGTCTGCAGCATCCGCTTTCGGTATCGATGCTTTCCAACAGACGGGAAATGCAACGGTCCTCCGCAATGCCCTGCTGGGTTGGGCGCAGACCGACCCCTCCTCCTCGATGCAATACCTGCAGGGACTTGGATTGACCCGTGGGCTGATGAACGAATTTTCCCGGGATATCTTAGGGATCTGGTCGAACCTGAATCCTCAGGTGGCAGCCGAATACCTGCAGTCGAATCCCAATTCCCTGGGCGGAAGGGGCGCGGTCGGAGGCGGCAGGGGTATGGGAGGGCCTGGAGGGTATTTCGGCGGGCCCGCTGCGATCGTGGCTGCGAACTGGGCCGCACAGGATCCGCAGGCGGCGGCAAACTGGGCGCTATCCCTCTCTCAGGGGCAGGTTGGAGGTCGTCAGGGTTGGGGTGCCATGAACCAAGTGATCGATAGATGGGTGAACCAGGATCCGAATGCCGCCGCCTCCTTTGTCGGCTCCCAATCTGCCGGCCCTGCAAAGGATGCGATGCTTGCAAGTCTTGTGCGAGGCCTCGCAGCTGATGATCCTGCCTCCACCATGAAGTGGGTCTCCTTGATAGGCAATCAGGACATACAGAGGGGGACCACCATGGGGATCCTGGCTGAGGCGGGTGTATTCACCCAGAACGGACCCGATACCACACTGGCCCAGTCGTTGATCTCATCATTGCCTCAGAACGTTCAGCAGCAGGTCATGCAGGGACTCACCAACAGGGGTGGCCCTTTTGGCGGAGCGAGCGGCAGTGCTAGAAGTGGCACAGGCGCCAATGGTCAGTAGTTTTCGCTAAATCCAAAAGGAAATCCTCCGGCTTTGCTGGAGGACTCCCGAAGTTTGACTTCCTAAAAACAAAAACGCCCGGGGTGACCCGGGCGTTTTCGTTGGTGAGTCTCTCTCGGGAAGAGCCTAGTAAGCGGCTTGGGCTCCCTTGATGTTCTTCTTCTTGATCCAGGACATGCGGGAACGGAGCTGGTCGCCCACCTTCTCGATGGGGTGTTTCTCGCCGGCCTTGAGGAGGGCGTTATATTTCTTCTTGCCGCCTTTGGCTTCCGCGATCCAATCCTTGGCGAACTTGCCGGACTGAATGTCCTTAAGGGCGCTCTTCATACGCTTCTTCACGGAGGCATCGATGACCTTAGGTCCGACGACGATGTCGCCGTACTTCGCGGTCTCGGAGATCGAGAAGCGCATGCCGCTGATGCCAGACTCGTTGATCATGTCGACGATCAGCTTGAGTTCGTGGAGAACCTCGAAGTAAGCCATCTCGGGCTGGTATCCAGCCTCGACCAGCGTCTCGAATCCGGCCTGAATAAGCGCTGCGGTACCACCACAGAGAACGGCCTGCTCGCCGAAGAGATCGGTCTCGGTCTCTTCTTGGAAGGTGGTCTCGAAGACGCCGCCGCGTGTGCCGCCTATGCCCTTGGCCCAGGTGAGGGCGGTCTTTTTGGCATTTCCGCTCTTGTTCTGGTGGATAGCGATGAGGGTAGGGACACCCTTTCCTTCCTGATACTGGCGGCGGACGGTGTGACCGGGGCCCTTGGGAGCGACCATGATAATGTCGACATGCTTGGGCGGCTGGATCGTCTTGAAGTGGATCGCGAAGCCGTGGCTGAAGAGGAGAGTGTGGCCCGAGTGGAGATTCGGGGCGATGTCCTTCTCATAGACCTCAGGGATTGTGAGATCGGGAACAGCCACAAAGACCACGTCGGCCTTCTTGACTGCATCGGCTGTGTCAAAAACCTCGAAGCCGAGTTTCTTGGCGACCGCTCGGCTCTTACTCTTGGGGTAGAGGCCGATGATGACCTTGACGCCGCTCTCCTTAAGGTTGAGTGCATGGGCGTGTCCCTGGGAACCGAAGCCGATCACGGCACAGGTTTTTCCCTTGAAGAACTTCAGGTCGGCATCTTTGCAGGTGTAGATTTTAGCGGGCATGGGTTGGTGGTTTTTTGGTGATGGGTGATAGGTTACAGGGAATAGGTGATGGGTGATAGGTTATAGGGAAGTGTCGGGAGCCTTACCTTTTAACCCTTCACTTTTTTCTGAGTCACTTCGAGCGTGCGAGGGCGATCTTGCCGGTGCGAGTCAGTTCAGTGATTCCAAACGGACCCATTAGGGCAAGGAACTTGTCGATTTTGCTCTCGGAGCCGGTAACCTCGATGGCGAGGCGCTTAGGCTGAACGTCGATGATTTTGGCGCGAAAGATGTCGCATATCTGCATGATCTCCCCGCGCGCTTTGGCGTCGGCTTTCATGCGGATAAGAACGAGCTCACGGTCGACATAGTCCGACTCGCCGAAGTCCTCCACGCTGATGACATTCACGAGCTTGTCGAGTTGCTTGTTGACCTGATCCAGCACCTTGTCGTCTCCGCGGACCACGATGGTCATACGGGATGTCTCGGGGTCAAGAGTCGGGCCGACGTTCAGGGTGTCGATGTTGAAGCCGCGTCCGCTGAACATTCCGGCTATACGGGTGAGAACACCGAATTTGTTTTCGACGAGGATGGAGATAGTGTGGCGCATGAAAGCTTAGCCCCATACCGGGGCTGATCCTTTAGAATGCTTAAGCTCTTTTTTTTCGTCAAACGGAAAGAGACCGATTACCACTGCTGGATGCAATTCCTTCAACTTCCCGAGCGTGATTTCGACGCCTATATTTTCGACTGCGACGGAACTCTCGCCGACACGATGGGTCTCCACTACGATGCCTGGAAGATGGCTCTCGAGCCTCATGGAGCCGATCTTCCCGAGGATCTTTACTATAGCTGGGGAGGGCGTCCCACCCGCGAGATCGTCGAGGCGCTCAACGAGATGCAGGGACTGTTCATGGACCCGGCTCTCCTGGTCCACCATAAGGAGGGGCTGTATCATCAGCTTCTTCCCGGTGTCCAACCGATCGATGCCGTTGTTGCGATTGCCCGTTCCCTGCACGGGAAGAAGCCGTTGGCCGTGGCCTCCGGCGGTGGTCGCAAGTCGGTTCATGCGACGCTCGAAGGGTTGGGTTTGATGGAACTCTTCGAAACGGTTGTCACATCAGAGGATTACAAGAACGGAAAGCCCTCTCCCGACCCCTATCTGGAAGCGGCCCGGCGTCTCGGGGTCGAGCCCACAGGATGCCTTGTCTTTGAGGATACGGAAATCGGACGCCAGTCAGCGGAAGCTGCCGGAATGCAGTGCGTGCTGGTGGATTCCCGCAAGTAGTCCCTACGGTTTTCCAAAGAGACCGAAAAGAACGGCACTGAACCGGAATAATTTCTTCTGTTTCCGATAGGCCGCCTTTCGCGTTATCATCTCCCGGCTAAAAATGCGGGGCTAATCCCTCAACTAACCAAAACCCAAACCAAACACACCATGAGTAAACAATTTCGTGCCGGAGTCCTTTTCGGCGAAGAGGTCAAGGAACTGCTGGATCACGCCAAGGCGAATGAGTTTGCCCTACCTGCGGTCAACTGCATTGGCACAAGTTCGGTGAACGCCACGCTAGCTGCCGCCAGGGAAGTGAATTCCCCTGTCATGGTCCAGTTCTCCAACGGTGGTGCCCATTTCTTCATCGGCAAGGGGATCACGAAGGAGGGACAGACCGGTTCCATCTTCGGTGGTATCGCCGGAGCCCACTATGTGGATGCTGCGGCAAAGGCCTACGGGGTACCGGTCATCCTCAATACCGACCATTGCGCCAAGAAACTTCTCCCCTGGGTGGATGGCATGCTGGCGGCCAGCGAGGAGCAGTTCGCGAAGACCGGCAAGCCGCTCTATAGCTCCCACATGCTGGATCTCTCAGAGGAGCCACTGCATGAGAACCTGGAAATCTGCGCAAAGTATCTCGAGCGCATGAGTAAGATGGGAATGACTCTGGAGATTGAGCTTGGGGTTACTGGTGGCGAGGAGGATGGGGTTGACAACTCGGGAGTTGAGGAGTCGAAGCTCTACACCCAGCCCGAGGAAGTTGCCCAGGCCTATATGACCCTCGGAAAGATCAGTCCGAACTTCACCGTCGCCGCTGCCTTCGGCAACGTGCACGGCGTTTACAAGCCGGGTAATGTGAAGCTCAAGCCTTCCATTCTCAAGGATTCGCAGGACTTCATCGAGAAGACCCTGGGTACCGCTCCGAAGCCGGTGAATTTCGTCTTCCACGGAGGCTCGGGATCAACCCGCGAGGAGATACGCGAGGCGATCGGCTATGGTGCCATTAAGATGAACCTCGACACTGACCTGCAGTGGGCTTTCTGGGATGGGATCCGTGCTTACGATTCCAAGAACCACGATTACTTGCAGGGCCAAATCGGTAACCCGACGGGTGCCGATTCACCGAACAAGAAATACTATGATCCCCGCGTCTGGGTCGGGGCCGCCGAGGACTCCTTCACAAAGCGCCTCATCTCCTCCTTCGAGGATCTGAACTGCGTAAACCGTCTCGTCTAAGCGTCTCGTAGAAAGGGAATTTCACGCCAAGGATGCAACGATGATGACGAAAGGGATGGGAATCCATGCCATGACAGAAGTTTCTGCTAGGTAATGCTTCGGAGCAGCTCCATTTACGGAGAGCATGACTGATCGGCTATCCATCTCTGCGGACGCCGCGACCTCCGCGTGAGGCCTATCGATCCCTTGATTCTGCCGATTTCTGAGTTATAAACATTAAAACAAAAAATGCGCTTAAGCCGTGCCTTTCGCACGGCTTTGCTAGAACCAAGAAAGGGGGGAGGGTCCTCCAACAATGAGGAGCCCTCCTACCCACTGCTGCCAGGCGACCTGCTCGTGGAGAAAAACCACCGCTAGGTTAATGGCGAAGACCACTCTGAGCTTGTCGATGGGGGCGACCCTGGAGGCCTCCAAGTTGGAGGGTGCGTAAGTAGCAGACCCACGGTCGTTCTGATCGCGGTGGCGAGGTTGGAGTTGATCCCTTCGACGCCCACGTTGGCCAGAATGGCGGTGACTCCGGCAAAGAGGGCGGAGAGTAATGACCAGAAGAGCCAGTTGTTGAGAAGGGCTCCCATTGGTGAGAGTCTACTGAGCGCCCGCGCCGGAAGCCTGAGCAGCCACCCTTTTCATAAGGGGGCCGAACTGTGAGTCCCAGAGACCGCTGAGCTTGTGCTTGCTCTCGAACCCAACCTCGCCGGCATCGCTGATCGTGGAGACCTTGGGAATGATGCGGTAGTTGTTCGTGCCAGGGATCTGCACTATCTTCACATTCACGCGAAGTGTCTGGGGATCGCCGTAGCTTCCCCACAGGACGTTGGCGACTCTGTTGGAGTTCTTGTCGAAGCAGACCGAACTCACCCCATCACCGCCAAAGGTCGGGGAGTAGCCGTACTCGGGAAAAACCGACTGGGCGGCGGCAACGATCGCACCAGGATTGGAGTTGGTCACGGTGATCGATCCCATGCCTCCAGACTCGGAGACGGGTGTTGACCTGACCCCAAAGTTGGGACACATCAAAACTGAAGTTCGGATGGTATTGGTTGGTTGATGTTGTGGATGGTTGTTGGGTGGATTGCAACCCTGGGCGTAGGGAGGCCGTAGGCCGACT
>Ga0114964_10002548_pt1 | contig 12661 bp, 18 predicted proteins | sample C_131016_MF_Meta_FD_92638 | JGI IMG/M metagenome (GOLD analysis project Ga0114964, IMG submission 92638) | Freshwater microbial communities from Lake Croche, Canada to study carbon cycling - C_131016_MF_MetaG | ecosystem: Environmental > Aquatic > Freshwater > Lake | place: Lake Croche, Canada... | reverse complement strand
TTCTGCGCCCGAGGCCCCGATTGCTGGCGGCGCAGTTGAGGGTGGGCGTCGTCGGCGTTCTCGTTCGCGCTCTCGCAAGCACCGTCACCGTGGGGGCGCCGTTGAAGTCGCCGGCGGTGATATGGAAGGAGGCCGTCGTCGCCGTTCTCGCTCTCGGTCGCGCAAACACCGTCACCATGGCGGCGCGGTTGAGGTCGCTGGTGGTGACATGGAAGGTGGTCGTCGTCGGCGTTCTCGGTCGCGTTCGCGCAAGCACCGCGGTGGTGCCGTCGAGGTCGTGGGCGGTGATCTAGATGGTGGCCGTCGTCGCCGCTCCCGGTCTCGTTCGCGCAAGCACCGTGGTGGCGCTGTCGAAGTTGCCGGCGGTGAGCTTGAAGGAGGTCGCAGACGTCGCTCGCGCTCTCGGTCGCGCAAGATGCGTGGCGGTGAGGTAGAAGTTACAGGCGGTGAGCTTGAGGGTGGCAGACGCCGCCGCTCTCGTTCTCGTTCGCGCAGACACCGCGGTGGCGCCGTAGAAGTTGCCGGAGGTGAGCTTGAGGGTGGCCGTCGCCGCCGCTCTCGTTCTCGGTCGCGCAGACACCGTGGCGGCGCTGTTGCGGGCGGAGAAATCGAGGGTGGTGAGCTTGAAGGCGGCCGTCGTCGTCGCTCGCGCAAGATGCGTGGTGGCGAGGTTCCTGCGCCCGCGGCCGTGGTTCCCGAGGTTGTTCCCGCGCCTGTCACGGGCGGAGAAATCGAGGGCGGCAAGAAGAGAAAGCGCTCGCGGTCGCGCTCGCGGTCCAAGTCGCGCAAGTCTACGGCGTGGATGCGCCTTGTTATGGAGACCTACCGCAAGCACAAGAGCGCCGGAATGACGTACTCGGAGGCGATGAAGAAGGCGAAGCACGAGTACCGCAAGTAAATGTATATAAATTTTTGAATTGATCTTATTAAATAATATCTTTTTTGCTGGTTTACACGACTTGAGATTCCCAAAAAAGCGCGCGCTCCTCATTCGTCTCACAACCTACTCCTCTGCGGTAACGCGACGCCAAAGGCTCAAACGATTCCTTGTAGCCCATTTCTGCTGCAATTTTGAATGATTCAAATGAACGGCGCAAATTAGAATCGATTTCGTCAAAATAAAAGGAGCACATTTCTGAGTCGATGGCATGAATGAGCATTTTTTCGGCAATGTCCTTGTAAACGACGCCGAGATTATGATATCCTGTAACATTTCCGCTTAGAGCTGCAGCGCGAAGCCAGATGAGCGCCTCGTCGCTATTCTGTTCAGTTCCTTCGCCTTCAAAAAACGCCATGCCAAGATTATTCATCGCTTTCGGTTCTCCTTGAAGCGACCCTTTCATGAGATACTCAAAGCATTTCTTCAAATCCATTGCGACGCCCGTCCCATATTTGTAGAAAACTGAGATATTGTAATTGTCGGATGCTTTTAGCGCTTTTTCAAAGATGTAGAGTCCGCGTTTTGAGCATTCGTCCTTGTGTCCCTTTTTCCAATGCTTCTTCTGGCATTTGGACGAGCAGTATTGAATTGAGCGACATCCAATGCATTCGAGAACTTCATCCAGATTCTCCTCGCATGTCGCACAAATCAATTTACGCGCAACCTTGTTGTTGATGTCAAAAGGAGTAGGCACTACCGTTTGACACTCAATTTTGTGCGACGCCCAATCTTGGCGCTGGCAGTTCTTGGAGCAATACATGGACTCACGACATCCTGTGCAGAATAACTCTGTTGGAAGAAGGCACGTCTTGCAACTCATGTTGTGAGATACACTGGATTCATTCGCCTGTCAAGTCGATCACTTCAGAGTTGCCGTTACCTACTGACATGGCATTGTTGTAAATTGGCGATGGATTCTTCTTATGCCAATCAGTCTCATTTGGATTACGATTTGATTTGCGAGGTGATTTTTGAATGCGATTTGGAGATCGAGATGCAGAAGCAAATCTTATGGGTGATCTTCTTCTTGCAGATCGTCTTCTTGCAGATCGTCGTGGAGATTTGCGCTTCAAAAAAGCCCGCACAGCAGCAGCGTTTTTACGAGGAAGTTTGACGCGCGACCGTCTGGTTTTTCCTGGCGACCACTTTCGTTTTGACGGCATTTTGTTTTCAAGAGCAACAATATTAAACGGCGCTTTTTTTCGTTGGCATCGTTGCTCTAGTTTTTCTTGTTCTTCTTTTTTCATGGATTTTTGTCAATTTATCATACGTCGCGACGCCGCACGAAGAAACTGAGGCCATTGTGAATCCTACCGTCAAAACAGGAGACATTCTCTTGTTGCGACATTCCAAGTACAAGTCGTCTTGGATGGTCGGATTTGTGTCGCACATGTGTGTGATTTGGAATCATTCAGAATACGGCCCTCTTGTTATAGATATGAATCCGACTATTTTAGGCCCCTTTCAAGAACCGCTGCCTTTTGAGCATGTTTTTGTAGGACGGAGTGTTGTCGCGATTCGATTCAATGATTTTATGAACTTTTATCCTGGCGATGTGTATTTGCGACAGCTTTTACGACCACTTTCTGGAAAACAAGAATTGAACTTTACAGAAAAGCTAGCGTGGGCATTCAAATTAGAATATTTGCAAAGTCTTGCAGACCGAGAGCCGTTAACGTGGCTCACGCTCGCTACTTCTCATTTTGTGCCGCACATTTCGTCATATTTGTCAAAGTTCACGTGCCTTAATCACGTACGCACAGCTTCATTTTGCACGGAAATGATTGCAGAGCTTTTTATCGCGGCAGGATTGCTCCAAGAATCTCACACTGCGCATTTGTGGGCGCCAATAGCTTGGGTTAAAGGTGTCGGGAGCGCAGAAGGCCTAAAAGATGATTTGTGGGATGTTCAAAGGCATATTATAAAAGAAAAATAAGAAGAATCGCAAAGATAATTACTAGAGCAATGACTATTGCGGCTTTGTCCTTCTTTACAGGAGCATCTGGAAGATACTTTGTTACTTGGGATGAACCGCAGAGATTGTTTGCGTACACGGTAAATGTTAACGAGTCTTGAGGATCGGCTCCAAAACTAGAAAAACTAAAAAACGAATCAAGAGCAGAAAAGGTGTAGTTAAAAATTAATGTTGGTCCTGTTAATGACAGAAGATAATTATTGTCTGTTCCAATTGGGTCTTCTGTAAATTTCATGTAAAATCCGTCGATTGATAAACTTGAAACGTAAAATAAGTCGTACAGTGGTCCAGGCGGAACACAAATTGTAGGTGCTGATTTTGAAATCGATGCGTAGCCGCATGTATTAGACGCTTCCCACGTCATTGTCATTGAAGTTATTGGCTGATTAAACTCTAAAGGGATTTGTGAAAAACTTACATTGTCGCTCACATATAATTCCCTGTTTCGAAATCCAAAAGGAAAGGACACGTAATTTGCACCTGCTCTCAAAGACACATTGTAATTTGCAGAACTAGACATATTTCCAGCAGAAACTGAATATATAAACGACGACGGATTGAAATCGTAGAGGAGCAATGAGTTAAAAGAAGGGGGCACACATCCTAAATACACACCATTTTGAGAAGATTGGTAATTTGACGACGATTGAAAAGAATACACAAAGTCTGTCTCTGAAAATGCATACGTAAATGATCCATCTACCAAATCTGCTTCGACATAATATTTTGTTGTGCTGAATCCATATACTAAACTGTTTCCATTTGGATATGAAGAGACAGAAAAATTCGTTCCGTCTGTGTAAATAATCACAGGATCAGAAGGCCCTCCGCCTCCTCCTCCGCCTCCTCCTCCCCCTCCTCCCCCACTAACCGAGGTTGATACGGATGCGAATCCACACGAATTAGTAAAGTTATATGTCAAGGTGAAAGGTGGAGCCTGATTAAAATCGAAATCAAAGTAATATACCAAACCATGATCTGGTGTAGAAAATGTTTGGATAACTGTGTTACTTGAAATTAATTCGATTGTAAAACTTGCTGGGTACTGTTGAGAATACGCATTTCGAAAGGAAAACGAATAAAAGTTGCCATTATTATAATCTTGCGTAAATCCATAATATGTAAGCACATTATCGGCAAAACATATATCAGTTGTAAAAGAAACAAGTGGTGTTGTTATTCCTCGAGTGAAATCAGTAACTGAATATTTATATTCTGTATTTGATTTGAAAGAGAACATGTACGTAAATGAGTAACCGTCGTACGTCGGTTCTTGTAAGACGCCATCCACACTGAATGAGTGAGCATCTCCATTACTAAACGCAGGATCGTTATATCCAAATAAAAGAGTGGCGCTTGAAACGGCATAATCGTAAATCTGATTAATTTTACCTGGTGGGTATGCGCCGTTGTTAGCATTCGGAAATGTATAAAAAAGATCTTGTGTCGCTACTCCTACCGTTAAAGAATTAGGGGGATTTTGTAAATCCTGAATGGTCACAGAATACGCGGTTTGTATATCCAGTCCATTGAACGAGCATGAGTAGACTTGGCGGTTTGCATAGGACGGCGCCGCAAGTGCAATCCAAAACGCGGGAACAATTTGCCCATCTACATTACACGTATACGAATAATCTGGGCGAGGCACTCCAAATCCGTTATCGGATGCTGCAAAAATGATTTCGAACCCATCTCTAAATTGTCGTATATCAGAATCATACCCATAGGGCCAAAGTGAAAGGTCATTCTGCTCGTAGTTTAAATTAAGAATATTTGAGAAAACTGATGAACAATCATTATATGCCAAAAAAGATACTGCTCGAAAAACTTCTGGCAAATTATACGTCAATATACCATTGGTCATTGAGACGGCATTCCATGCTGAGCCGTGAGCTGAGCAAGAACCAAAATCTGAAATTTCTTCATCGTGACATAAACTGTATGACAAATTTGATCCTGTCGTGACATTGCTTGCATCCATACTGACACTGTACAAGTTAGCAATATGCGTAAACACAAACTCGGAATTTAAAGAAATTGAATCACACATTTTTATTTTTAGAGGAGGTTTACAATAAAGTTTTCAAATACACCTCTTCCCCTCCCGATTTTTTTATCAAAACAACGATCCGTGCTCGTATTGAATTGACGCTTCGCTCGTGCAACGACGCGCAATCCTCTAATGACAAGCGCTGCACATTTAGACGCTCGTAGAGAATGTCGTCTTCTGTTTGCGTCCATGCAAGGCCGCAACGTAATGTCCGCAGACGCTTGCGCTTTCCTCCTTCCTCGTCTTCTTCTTCGTCATCTTTACATTCAAAAAGCGCCTTGTCGCAATCCAAAGGCGACCATTGCTTTGGAAAAGCATTGTTTTTCATCATTGACACGATACATTTAATATCAGAGGAGTTTAGTTCCACGCGCGAGAATGGTCCGCCTCGTACATTGCTTATGCCATATTTCGACATATACTGCAATGTTAAAGCAACTTCGCGAAAATCATTCAATGTCGTCTGAACAAGATCGACCATTGAAATAGCACGATGCTTCTTAGTCCACGACGACCCTTCTCCGTTCTTGTGCTCCTCAAAGCGTCGCACTATATTTGATGTTTGACCTACATAGAACTTCTCATCGTCACAAGCTAAAACATAGACGAAATTCATTTCTTACAAGAATGAGTTTGCGTAAGAAACTGATGAACACAAGTATAAACAAAATGCCGAAGATAATTAATACACTCTACGCTTCAAAGGCGTCGTTGGAAGAAGGAGAACTTGGTCTTGATTTCTTTATCGCAATGTCGAAATACGGCAAAGGTTTATTTGCAGCGCGAGATATAAGGAACGGAGAAATCATTACGCGCTATGATGGTGACCTCATACACGACGCGGATCTAGGGCAGCGTACACGCACACACATGCTTCGCGTTCCAGGATTCGATTACATTTGGGACGGTTACCCAATATCACGTTCTTTAAGTTACGATCGCACGACAAAATTGTTCACAGCTGATGACGAAGAAAGAGGATTTGGAGCTATTGCGAACTCGAGTAAGCAAGGTAACGCGAAGATAAAATGGTTCTATAACGATTTAGATGCACGATCGGCTTCATACAATCCAAATTTACAGAAAAATTTACCTTCAAAAAATGTCCGGCCCAAGGTTCCCTTTTTAGTTGCCTCAAAAGATATACAGGCAGGCCGCGAAATTTTATGGAAGTATCAGGTCGAATTGGATCCTGATGAGACAGAGGTCGAAGATTAGGCTTTTAAGATCGCGCTCATAACTTTTTTGCGAATCTGAGGCAATGAATAACCCAAGGAACGTGCCTTGTAAAACGCACGGCGCATTGCTATTTTTTGTTTTGCAGTGAGTTTCCCGCCGCCTAAAACAGCTTCCCGCTCCAATTTCTCAATTATTGCACGCCGACGTCTATTCGCAGCTTTGCGTTCCTCTGAAGACGTCGACGCGTAAGATATGTACGAAGAAGAGGACGAAGAGGAAGAGGAGGACGAGGACGAAGAAGAATCAGAATCCATTTAGTTGAAAAATTATCGCTTCTTCGTCTTCTTTTGTTTAAATGTATACTTTGACTGTAAAAGATGGTAGCAGTATTTTTGGCAGTCTGCACTTAAATGAAAAAGTACTTTCAATTACGACGACTTTGCGTTATAATTTAAAGCCGTTAACCGTGTGGAGTCTTTTCGGGTGTTCGCGAAATATTGCACGCGTCCTTGTCGTGTCTGTAAACTCGAGAGACTATGAGTTTCATGTCCCCGAAAAGAGCGCCGAGAGTTGTGTACATACTATTATGCAGCAAATTGACGACATTTTCTTTTTTGATGACATGCCACAAATGCAGGAAGTCACAAAAGATGAGTAATAAACAAATGTTGACAATATTTAAATATGTCAATTCGCTCCTTGGCGGAAGGCGTGATGAAACAACAGAAGAAGCGAGACGACGAGGCCAACTAGAAGACCTGGAGGCAAGGAGTTGGTACAAGGGTGTTTTCTTGCGTACCACTAATGGAGGGAATGGCCCAATTGACGACAACGCAAAACGATTGCAGGAGCGCTTGCTAGTTGATCTAGAAGATGCCGAGAACAAGACTAATTTGCCGCCTTTCTACAAGAATGTTCGTCGCGGTGAAGCCCTGCCGACAATGTCAGAAGCGGAGGAAAGACGAGAGCATAAATTGGTTATAACTATTGAGGTTCCTCATGGCCACATTGACTTAAAAATTGATTTTGCAAAAATAATGAACTATGAAAAATTTGTGGAGGAAGTACAGAAGAAGGTCCCTGAATTCGACAGAGTACGTGATTTAGGGTGGCAAATATGGAAACGTTTGCGCGAAAATAATCGTTCAGTTCGGTTCACGCCAACAAACGAGGATGGCGACTTGGAAGAGACGGGACCCGAAAGCAACATGTTCGATGTGACTGTGACTGATCAGGAAGCAGCGTTGGGCGTCATCGTGTCCAACATACAGAAAATTGCTGGAAAATTCGATTCTCGTCATATTTCACCTGTTCGCTTTATTTTTGATTTCAAAATACGCATAGGAGACGCGCGTGACAATATTCAGGGTGATGTCCAAGTAAAGGTGGAAATTTTGGATGAGGCGGCAGCAGTCGGAAGACGGGTTTTCTTTCGAGTCGCCATTTCTGTTATTAAAACGTTTCTTACGAGAGATCGTGAGAGAACAGAGATTGAGAACCCAGTTCCAGAGCCGAAAAACTCTTTGGCCGTTCAATTCCTTCTCCGAAATTTCCACGAAGCTTTCTTTGATCCAGAGCCTTCTCTTGATGAGGCTCCCATGGCAGATCGTGACACGTGGGAAGAGTTAAGAATGCGTGCTTTTCAAGGACTTCTGGATACGCCGACGACGGAGGAGGAGCGCGCGGCGCAAAGAGGATTCGCACAAGATTACAGACGCTACGCTGAAACACACTATGTTCCCGAAGAATGGTCTCGTTAGTTCGCATAGGGGACGAGCGGCGGCATCTCGGCAAAGAAGTCCTCTTCTGTCGAGACGTAGTAGATTATGTGAGACGGTGCGGAGTTGAGCTCGTTTACCATCTCCTGTGCGACCTCGTAGGAGACGTGTTCTTGCATCAGCCCCTCTTGCACGATGTACGCGTCTTGATACATGTGGCCATGTGCGTACCTTTTCCACGCAACCACAAAGAGGATCGACATTTTTGAAATCCACTGATGAAAAATTATGTTCAAAAAAATTTCTCTTCTCTTTATATAAACAAAAAAAGTCGGATCCATTACAATGGGCGCGACTCACCAGGCCGTTTTCGCGGAGATGATCAGTGACGGGCACGCCGACAAGGCCCTCACGACTAAGAATCCCGATGAGACGAATCTCATCTTTTGGAAGTTTACGCACTCGAAATATGTTCCTTTCTCGATGGAGCCCGTCGATTGGGACGCGAGCGCCTCACAGGCCAAGTTCGGCGCGCAGAACGTCAAGTATGAGATCCCTCGGCAGGGCGACCTCATGTGGCACACGTACGCCAAGCTTCAATTACCAGGACTTGTTGGCGTATACAGAGACGCGGACGGTTCGACCAAGGTCCTTAAAGGGGAGCTTGCGCCTTATTGGCACAATGCGATTGGGCACCGTGCCTTGCAGCAAGTTACTTTAAGCGTAGGCGGCATCCAGATTGTGTCTTTTGACGAGACGTATCAGTACATTCACGAGGAGCTCATGGGTAAGCCAGGGAAGCGCCTAGGAGAGGCAATCGGCAAGTTTGACACGGTGCAGGAACAGCAGACATTCGCTCGTCGCTCGAGAACATGCTATGTCCCGCTCCCTCTTCCTAACAACGAGCACGTAGGAAATGTTCTTCCTCTCTGTGCGATGACTTTCCACAAGATTTTGATAGATGCCACTTTTGCGGCGCGCCAGAAATGTGTCGTAGTCCCAGATGGCGCTCCTCCAGGCGTTCAGCTCTGTGTTCGCCCCGACGGTGTTAAAGACGCGGATATCGAGAGCGGCAAGGTCACATGCGAGCCTCTAAACGACAATCACCTCAAGAACACCTTCGAGGCAACCATGGTTTATTTGGAAAACGCCGAGCGTGACCTTTTCACAAACTCGGTGTTTGAGCAGTTGGTGACAGAGGTGCAGCAGACCTCGGTGCAGGCTTCTTTCCACGGCTCAGTTGCAGGAGAATCGACGCCTCCTGTCAAGGTCAAGGTCCCTTTGCCTTTTTCAAACATCGTACAGGAGTACCTCTGGGTCGTTCGCTCGCAAGGCAAGGAGGATAAGAATGCGCACTATGACTTTGGCGGATACGTCGACGGCGTGGAGGACGGCTTCCCTGAGACCTTGGATCCTATCAAGGAGGTTGCCATTAAGTACGCAAATGCGCCTCGCGTTTCTTCAAAGCCTGCGCAGTATTTCCGCCTTGTCCAGCCCCGCAATTTCCACGCCTACGGAGAAAAGGCCGCCAAGTCTTTCATCTACAATTGGTCCTTTGCAGTTGACCCGGAGATGGAGCAGGCCTCTGGAGGCTGCAATCACTCGCGCGTCGACGACATCAACTTGGATGTTTCATTGGACGCGCGCATCTTCTCGCCCGAGTCGCCTACGGCCGAGATCATAGTGTACGCGCGCGCGAAGAACTTGTTGCGCTACAAGGGCGGGACACTCCTAAGACGCTTCACGTAAAAATTAGAAAAAATTGAATTGATTATTTAAACAAAATGATTGCTCTTTGGGCTGGTCTGATAATTTTAATTATATTGATTGTTTATCTTTTCCGTAGCACAAAGGTTAATTTTGCGACGCGTCATGTTATGGACTACACGTCTACGACACCAGATTGGATAGAATGGTTAGGATATAACTACGAATTCGATTCTAACTACTTTCTTCAAGTCAATAAGGAAAATAGATTGATTGGTGAGACAGTTGACAACGCAGACATTGATGACGGTGCATATATCTTGACAATCATTCCACGCGCGACATCACTTAATGTCGGGGATTGGATAAAGTTAAAATGCGAGACCTTTGCAAGCCTAGACAACAAGGATCTTTATGTATACATTTTTGAGGATTCACCTGTCGCGACACAGTTTAATCAAGTCTACGCATATCATAAAATCGATAATAACTCGCCAATTGTTTACCTCGAGGTTATCAATGACGGAGGCAAACGCTGGGTCATGTTTGGAGGAGAATCTGATTGGTAAATCACGTCTTGACACTCCTAAGACGCTTCACGTAAGAGAATGAGGAATTTGAATTGATTTCATATGATCTTGATAAACACGGAGAAATAGCGGACGATGATTATCGCGCCCCTGTCCATGCGTACCTTGTCGGATGCCGTAAAAGCATGAAGCTCAAAGCCACGTTTCATGCACCATTTCCCAATCACAGAGTCGTCGTCGAAATTTGCATAGAAACTCCGCATGAGTTCGTCGCGCACCGAGTGCTTGTCCGTGCGCACTCCGCAAAAGAAATGCGCGTAGACAGAAGCCTGAGGCATGTCGCGAGCGCGTCTGAATGCGTCGCCGTAGTCCATGACGTATCGAACATTTTTGCGAAAGATGGAAAGCCATCGTTCGCAAAAAATGGAAAACGCATCTTCGAAAGAGCTCTGCGTCATAATGACGCCGCAGTTGATCCACGATCGCATGTTTTCCATGTCGAGATCACGGCGCACACGCCATCCTCTTGATTCGTGAATTGGCGTCGCGCCCACGCTGAAAACGAGCATCTAATCTTTGATCAGAATCTGAAAATTGGTGGTGAGTTTAGTTTGAACTGAGTAGAAAGTTGTTGCAAAAATTAATCCTTGGAAAGTTGATGATATCCAATCGTCAAAAGTCATTGCGCCAGATGGTCTTTCGAATTTCATTGTTTTGAAAAGAACGTAAAACGCCGTTCCATTAAGAGCGATTTGCAAGATAATAAAAACGATGGCGTTCCATTTGTCTTCTTTTTTTTGCAAGTGCGCGACGATGTAATCAATGATACGTCCTATTAAGCCGCCAACGCTGCCGTAAAGAACGAAATACGATAAAAACGGCAAATATTGTTCCGTGTGCTCAAAAGCATTTGGATGTTTAGGTGGATCCATTTTATTCAATGTCAGTTCGCTCCTCATCATTATCGAAAATACCCCAAATCATTCCAATATTATCCATATCACTCAAACGCCGTATTTGCCGCGGCGCCTGCTCTAATGAATCAAGAAGCATGATCTTGCTGTCGCGTACTAACAGTGCACAATAATGATCTTGCTTATTCGCAGATGTCTGCAGAAAGAACCCTAGGAAATTATCTAATGCCGCGCGATTCTTTAGCTTCATTAATAATTGAGGTTTATCGAGCAAGAGAGGGGAATAATCGGTGATGTCTAAATCCATTTCTTCTATAGTACGCTTTACGACTTCGTCTGCGTAGTCTCCTGATTGCTTGCACGCATAGTCCTTCTTCAATTTCTGCAAAGCTTTTTTTGTTCCATGGAAAGCTTCTACTTTTTCCTTTAAAATGTCTTTACACACTCGCATTATATTTATGGTGGTGTCATCTTCAGGCTTCTTGCCATCGACAATTCGATATGAGCGCCGATAACTGCTTCCAATATCATTGCGCACGATATTATTTATGGCATGTATCGCACATTTTAACGATCGCTGCTTTTCAAAGTAAAACATTTTATTTTAATAAGAATAAAAATGGCATGTCATCCTCAATGTAGTTGGCTTTGCGACAATCCAATATGCAATGCAGAATGCAAATATGTCGTTGAAGATCCTGTTTGCACGTGTATATCAGATCCGAGTTTCACCATGAATTGTCGTGTAGAGTGCCCAGAAGATCGGTGCGAAAGCCAAGCATGTCCTCAGTGTGAAGTACTATGCGATTTAGGGTGCGTCGCATCGCAATGCGAAGAACTCGTTTCGTCTTGGGCTTGTCGAAAACCCGATTGTGTGCATCCAACATGCGAATTACAATGTGAGCAACCGGCGTGCGCATACGCGGGAACAGAGGACGTCTGGAAAAAGAAGTATACGATGCCTTGGTATCTTATCGCGTTATTAATAATCTACCTCTTATGGATAACTAAATCGTAAATACAATAAAATGAGCACGGTAAACCCGAAAGCGACGTAGGCTAAAATTTTGGCATCTTCTCGCTGCTTGAAATTCATTTCTTGGGGTTTCCATTTGAGCCAAAGAGGCAACAGAGAAATCATTGCAACTAACACTGCGATGTCGATAAAGAGAACCTTGTTCTTAATTTTTGGATCCCAGTTTTTGTAAATTTGTATTTGTCTAGATGATTGCGGTTTAGCCCATGAGTAGAAATGGGCAAGATAAGTCGGTCCGAAATTGTGCTTGCAGCCGTAGATGTAATCGTACCACGCAAGAGCAAGATAAGGAAAATACGATAATCCTAAAAGAACAAATTTATTTCGCGATGGCAAGTACCAATAACCTAAAGTTAAAAGATACGTAAATACGATACATTTTAAATTGAGAGCAGGGGGAGTTTGATCCATTTGTTTTTAATCCTCAATGATTTCGATATCTGAATCAGAGCCATAAAGAAGCGGCGGCGGTTTCGTCATTAAAAGAGGAGGTGGATAGCGGGCATATCGAGTCTTTTTTAGAGATCTTTTTCGAATGCGAGTCTTGGTCTTTCGCGTCTTGGTTTTGCGCGTCTTGCGACTTTTTTGAGTTCGTGCCATTTTTATTCTACA
>Ga0114964_10002544_pt1 | contig 12673 bp, 12 predicted proteins | sample C_131016_MF_Meta_FD_92638 | JGI IMG/M metagenome (GOLD analysis project Ga0114964, IMG submission 92638) | Freshwater microbial communities from Lake Croche, Canada to study carbon cycling - C_131016_MF_MetaG | ecosystem: Environmental > Aquatic > Freshwater > Lake | place: Lake Croche, Canada... | reverse complement strand
CCTTCAAAAGCGCAACCCTTCAAAAGCGCAACCCTTCAAAAGCGCAAACCCCTCGCACGCTGTGACGGGTCGCGCTCAGTTGGTCAAGCGGTTGATGCCGTCAAGGGCGGCTGTTTTGTAGCATTCCGCCAGTGTCGGATAGTTGAACACCGCATCGGCCAGATAGTCGATGGTGCCCTCATGCGCCATGACAGCCTGCCCGATATGGATCAGCTCGCTCGCCCCTTCGCCCAGAATATGCACGCCGAGCACTTTGCGGGTGGTCGGGCAGAATATGAGCTTCAACAGGCCGGTCATATCGCCGATGATCTGGCCACGGGCGATCTCGCGGTAATTGGCCTTGCCGATTTCATAGGGTGTACCGGCTGCGGTCAGCTCGTCCTCGTTTTTGCCGATCGCCGAAATTTCCGGCACCGTATAGATGCCGTAGGGGAACAGGCCGATTTCGTGCTCGTGCTCCTCGCGCACGCCGAAGGCATGGCGGGCGGCGGCGCGGCCCTGTTCCATCGAGGTGGAGGCCAGCGACGGGAAGCCGATCACATCGCCGACCGCATAGATGTTGGACACACTGGTCTGGTAATGCTGGTTGATGATGATCTTGCCGCGCTCGTCGAGCTTTACGCCGGCTTTCTCCAGATCGAGATCACCGGTCGCACCGGTCCGGCCAATCGCATAGAGCGCGGCATCGGCATGCACGGTTTTGCCGCTGCGCAACTGCACTTCCACCTGGGTGCGCAGGCCTGTCGGACCCTCGTTCTCGACCAGTTGCACGCCGGCCACTTCCTCGCCCAACCGCATGGTGACACGGTTTTGCTGGGCAATATAGGTCAGAGCCGCCGAGATTTCGTGGTCGAGGAACGGCAACAAGGTCGGGCGCTTGTCGATAATGGTGACCCGCACGCCGAGCGCGGCGAACATCGTGGCATATTCGACCCCGATCACCCCCGCACCGATCACGATCAGCGAGCGCGGAACTGAGCGCAACTGCAAAATATCGTCGCTGACCATGATGCGCTGGCCGTCAAAGGTAATGTGCGGATCACGCGCTGCATTGGTGCCGCAGGCAATCACAACCTTGTCGGTCTGGATGATGTGTTGTTCCTCGGAGCCATCCTCGAGCCGGATATGGTGGGCATCGACAAAGCAGGCGGTCGCCTCGATCAGCTGGATCTTGTTGCGGGCCAACTGGTTGCGGATCACATCGATTTCGCCGCGCACCACATGCTCGACCCGAAACAGCAGATCCTCGATCTTGATGTCGTTGCGGACCGTGTAGGAGTTGCCGTAAATCCCGCGCTCGCGGAAACCGGACAGATGCAAGACCGACTCCCGGAATGTTTTGGACGGGATCGTGCCGGTATTGACGCAGACCCCGCCGACCACGCGGCGTTTTTCGATCACGGCAACATGTTTGCCCAGCTTGGCCGCCTGGATAGCCGCTCTTTGTCCCGACGGGCCGGAACCGATAACAACGAGATCATATTTCATGGGTGCAATTCTTCTTTGACACAATTCAAGGTTGCATTAATCCTTTGCCGCCAAGCCGGCAAAAGTCAATCATGCCGAAGGCGGAGTTGTCCCGCGGATCCGGATCCGGGATGCCGATCAGCCTGCCTCTTCCAGTGTGCGGCGCAGGCGGCGGATCATTTTGGCGCGGGTATTGGCATCGGGCAATTTGCTGATGGTTTCGTTGAGATCGAGCACCAGTCTGGACAGATCGTTGTTCCAGTCGATCCGGCCCAGATGTTCCGGCGTCAGGCGGGCCGGCACATCGCTTCTGGCCGGTGTCGCGTGGCCGTCTTTGAGGTCATACACATCATCCAGATTGGGAATGACCACCGGCACATCCGGCCTGGCATCGGCGAGGGCCCCGGCCAAGGCCGTAAAGGCCTCTTCCTCGCCATGGACCAGGAAGATCGAGCCTTTGATGGCGCCGCGCCGGGTGATCCAGCGGAGCAATTCGGGCGCATCGGCATGGCCTGAATAGACATCCATCGTGCTGATATGCGCTTTGACCTCGATTTCGCTGCCCATCATCCGCACCCGATGTGCGCCGTCCTGCAAGACCCGACCCAGCGTGCCATTGGCCTGATAGCCGACCAGCAGGATGGTGCCGTCGGTCCGCCACAGCCAGTCCTTCAGGTGGTGGCGGATGCGCCCGGCCTCGCACATGCCGCTGGCCGAGATGATGATGTGGAACCCGCCGATTTTCGAAATGGCCTTGCTCTGTTCGGTGGTCTCGGTAAAGCGCACATTATGGCTGTTCATGGCGCGCATCAGCGCATCGCCGTTTTTGTATTCGGACGCATGTTTGGCAAACACCGCGCTGGCTTTGGTGGCCAATGGCGAGTCGATGAAAATCGGGCAGGCAGGCAAGGCGCCGGTTTCGATCAGGGCGACGATATCGACCAGCAATTCCTGGGTGCGTTCCACGGCGAAGGAGGGGATCAGCAGGGCGCCCTTGCGGTGCTGGGCCGCCGTGATCTCGGCCAGCAGGGTCTTGCGGCGGGTTTTTTCGGTGATTTCCTGACGGTCGGTGTCGCCATAGGTGGATTCGCAGATAAGATAGTCGATGGCCGTCGGCGCTTCCGGCTCGGCTTCGAGCAGCTTGTAATCGGGGCCGATATCGCCCGAAAACAGCAGGCGGGTCACTCCGGTCGGGGCGGAGGGGTCGGTGATCTCGACCTCGACCGAGGCGGAGCCGAGCAGATGTCCGGCATTCCAGTAGCGGGCCCGGATGGTGTCGGCGATGTCTGTCCATTCGCCGTAGGCGACCGGACGGAACTGTGTCAGGCAGGCTGTGGCATCATCCACCGTGTAGATTGCCTCGACCTCCTTGCGGCCGCGCTGGCTGTTGCGGCGGTTGAGCTGCTGGACTTCCATCTCCTGGATATGTCCCGAATCCGGCAGCATGATCGAACACAGATCCATTGTGGCCGCCGTGGCATAGATCGGGCCGCTGAAGCCGTGCTTGGCCAGTTTGGGTACAAGGCCGGAATGGTCGATATGCGCATGGGTGAGGATCATCGCGTCAATCGAGGCCGCCCGGAACGGAAAATCCCGATAATTCAATTCGCGTTCGGTTTTCGAGCCCTGCACCATGCCGCAATCGACCAGAACCTTACGGTCACCCGCTTCGATCAGGAAACATGATCCGGTGACCGCACGACAAGCCCCGTGAAAGTGTAAACGCATGGTGGACCCTCCCGCTAAAACCATCAAACAATCGGACTGCAAACAATCGGTGATCAAACAACCGGTTCGAACCCAGCAAGGCTAGCATGGCGGGGAGTGACCGCCTATCAGCCTTTCGGGCTCCGTCAGGCTTGCCAGTGAGGCAAAATGTCCATTAATCTGGTAATCGATCTTTCTTTATGGGGCTTTCACAGACGGGAGCGCGCAATGACACGGTCCATTTTCCGGCCCATTCAGCCCAAATCCGGCATAACACTGGCAGGTTTGGTTCTGGGCGTGTCGCTGGTTCTGTCCGGCGCAGCCAGAGCCGATTCGATAGACGGCACTTGGTGCAGCGTTCAGGAGGCGCGGATGCTGACCATTCAGGGATCACAACTGATTGTCGACCGCTCGGTCACGACAGGACAATATAGCCGCCATAATTTTATCGCCGACTGGCCGGTCGCCTCGGCGCAGGACCCGGACACTGGAGCGCGCATTCACCTGCGTCTGATGGGCGAGACCACGATGGTCGGCGTTAAAACCCGCGCCAATGGCGAGACCACCGCTCCCCAGACCTGGCATCGCTGTCAACCCGCGACCTGATCGACCGGTGGAACGGTTCGGGCTTAATTGCGCTGGTATTTGCGGTAAATATCGATCTGCCAGTTTCCATAAAGCGTTTTGACGATGTCGGCATAATTGGGCAGCAGGTTTTCGTCGTCATATTTGAGCTTCTGGCTCATCACATCCAGCGCGTTGATCACATCCAGCGCGTTGATCTCGGCCAGATAGGTGCCAAGATCCTTTTTGAGGTGGTAGAGATCATCCTTGTTGTCGGTTTCCACCACCCTGTCGATGGTGTTCGAAAATTCGCGCATGACCAGATTGAAGTCGCTCAACCGGACATTGGCCCCGAACAGCGGTTGGGGGAGGCATTCTGTCATCACCTGCGGCTTTTTGATGCCTTCGACGTAGTAGACGGCCATTGGCTGGTCAGCAAGTTGCGGAAAGACCGTGTAGAGAATTTTGGGCAGAAACGGATAGTCAATGATTGCCAGAATACGGGCATGGGTGTGAACCTGAATTCTGGTATAATCGTTAGGCGTCAACTTGGCCGCATAGACAAATAAATAGGTATGACCCCGCTGCGGTTTGATAATGTAACGACCCATAATCAAATGCCTTTATATCATCAGATCGCCAAATAGCTCTCTGATAGGAGATTACCATACATTAGGTTGTAAAATTACATAAATCATTAAATATGAAATGGTTAATCGCTGTCGTGTTTGTCGCGACAAGACAGGATTGCTTGTTCTCTCACCCTGCGTTTGGCGTGCTGCCTCTGTTGCATGGCTGGCAGAACCCCCGTCACTGGTCCTGTGGCTTGTGTTCGGGCCGAATGAGAGGCAATTTGGCGAGGCTATTGTGGTAACGGGATCGGATACTGCGTGCATGCTCTTCTTGCCGGTTTGAAAGCCAATCCTGCTTTGCGCGGGATCCTGTTGATGTGCACGGCCGCCATCCTGTTCCCGTTCATGAACGGGACGGCCAAATACCTGGGCACCAAATATCCGATGGAAGAGGTGATCTGGATCCGGATCCTCTCACATCTGGTCTTTGTGAGTGTGCTGTTTGTCCCGCAATACGGATTGGATATCTTGCGAAGCAAACGCTTGAAATCCCAGATTCTGGCGTCGGCGATGCTGTTTTTGTCGACCTATCTGTTTTTCAAGTCGGTCAGCATCATCCCGCTGGCAGAGGCCACGGCCATTACCTTTGTCGGGCCGCTGATGGTGACTGTTTTGGCCGTGCCGATGCTGGGTGAACAGACCAGCCTTTTCAGGGTGATCTGCGTGGTGTGTGGCTTTATGGGAGCCTTGCTGGTAATCCGGCCGGGCACCGAGGTGTTCCAGCCCGGATCATTGCTGGTGGTGCTGAGTGCGCTGCTCTATTCCCTGTTCCAGATCACAGCCCGTCAAATGGCGGGGTTCGACAGGCCGGAAACAACAGTCATCTATAGCGGCATCGTCGGATCGCTGGTGATGAGTGCGATAGTGCCTTTTGCATGGAAAACGCCGGAGAGCCTGGCTGACATGGCAATGATGGGATCATTGGGGGTGATCGGCGGGTTTGGTCATTATTGTGTGGCGCGGGCACTGCGCATCACCAAGGCCAGCGTGATCGCGCCCTTCCATTACCTGCAAATCATCTTTGCGGTGTTTTATGGCTATCTGGTGTTCAACAATCTGCCTGATCTGCTGACCATTGCGGGCAGTGTGGTGATCTCACTGGCCGGAATTGCCATCTGCTGGCTTGAAATCAGGGCCAGTAAGCCCGATCGGGCCTGATCGTCAGACGGTGACTTAACGCTCGAGATTATCCGGATACTGGATCACCGGATCGGGATGCGGGCAGGCGGAGTGATCGCAACTGGGCCAGACAATTCCCCGTGTCACCATCCCGCAGACAGTGCACTCGTGATCGCCCCATTCCGGGTGGTCATTGTGGTAGTGGTCGTCATTGTAGGAATCGGAGGCTGCATTGCCGATTTTCGCCAAAGCCTTATGGGCGACTTCGATGGCATCGGCAAAGCCGGCAGCATAGCCGCGCTTGTAATCTTCACTACTCATAAGCGAATCCTCCACAACGTCAGATTTTTCTACTCCCGTCGCAGAAAAAGGGAAAGGGCTAAGTACGGGCATAGAGGTCCTGATCGTCTTCGATTTCGATCTGGATATCCTTGAAAATGATGTTGAGGGAGTTGAGATCGAGCCGCCCCGCAGCTGACGAACCGTGCGGGCCGGTCAGGGCAACCGGCCCGCTTTTGTCGTCAAAGCCCCTGAAGTCGCCTTCGACTGTGAATACCACATATTTCCAGGCATTGATGGAGGCGACGAAATTCTGGTAGCTGGCATCCGACACCGAGACCAGCAGCATCACATAATCCTGGGTGATCTCGAACATCAGATTGGCGTCATATTGCTCGTTGGTCAGGCACACATTAAGCGGGCGGGTTTTGAGCAACTCGATGAACTTGTTGCTTTCTTGCCGGACGCTGTCGATTTTGGTGTGGCGGCAATGCGATAAAAACACCACCGAGCTTTCGAGGCTGGTAAAGCCCTGGGCATTTTTGTTGAACACGGTTGAACTGCCATAGATATTATCCAGACGTTCCTCGTAATTCCGCAACTGTTTGAAAATTTCGAAACGCGCCATAAAACAACTCCAAAAAAAAGCAGGATTGGATCAAAAAACCCAGAAAGGGGTTTGACGGCGCGAGGCACTTATTGTCAAGTATCGAATAGATGATGTTGCTGTGCCTGACCGGTTGACGCCTCGTACATGCCACTTGCCCGTACTCGCTCCCGAAATGACACAGACAAGACGATACTCCGGTGGGGAATGCTCGAAAGGGGATAAATGCCATGGCTCAACTTGTGATCAACGGGATCAAGCAGACTGTGTCGGCCGATCCCGACACGCCAATTTTGTGGGTGTTGCGTGATCTGGGTCTGACAGGGACCAAATATGGCTGCGGCGTTGCCCAATGCGGCGCATGCACGGTGCATATCGACGGGGAACCGGTGCGCTCCTGTTCGTTGCCTTTGGCGGCGCTGCAGGATGGCCAGTCCATCACCACCATCGAGGCTTTGGGCGCGGGCGGCAAGCTGCACGCCTTGCAAAAGGCCTGGATCGAACTGGATGTGCCGCAATGCGGCTATTGCCAGTCGGGCCAGTTGATGGCCGCCGCCGCCCTGCTGTCCAAATCGCCCAACCCAACCGATGCCCAGATCGACGAGGCGATGACCAATATCTGCCGCTGCGGGACCTATAACCGTATCCGTGCGGGCATCAAACATGCCGCCGCTTTACTCACCAAAAAAGCGTAAGGGAGAGAGAGCATGACCAAGCAATCACAATCGCAATCGACCCTCGCCAATCCCTCTCGCCGCGGATTTCTGGCCCAGACCTCGCTGGTGATGGGTGCCTTTTCATTCGGTTTCCATATCCCGCAGTCCGAAGCCGCCGCACCAGCCCCCGAGGTCAATGCCTGGGTGGTGATCAAACCGGATGACAGCGTGATCATCCGCATCGCACGGCAGGAAATGGGGCAGGGCACCCTGACCGGACTGGCGCAGCTGGTGGCCGAAGAGCTGGAATGCGACTGGGCCAAAGTCACCACCGAACAGCCCACACCGGGGCAGAATGCGGCACGCGGCCGGGTCTGGGGCAATTATGCCACCGGCGGCAGTCGCGGCATCCGTGATTCCCATCTCTATGTCCGCAAGGGCGGAGCCAGTGCGCGCATGATGCTGGTGGCCGCCGCAGCCAAGTCCTGGAATGTGCCGGCGACCGATTGTGTCGTGAACAAAGGCGTCATCACCCACAAGGCCAGCAACCGCAGCACCACGTATGGGCAGGTGGCCGAACTGGCCGCCACGATGGAACCGCCCAAGGACATCGTGCTGAAAGACCCCAAAACCTGGACAATCGCCGGAAAGCCTTTGCCGCGTCTCGATACGGTGGCCAAGGTGGACGGGTCGCAAATCTATAGCATGGATTTCACCATGCCCGGCATGTTGCATGCCGCCATCACCAATTGCCCGATTTTCGGCGGCTCCTTGAAAAGTTTCGATGCGTCGACCATTGCCAACAAGCCCGGCATCAAAAAAGTGGTCGCGGTCGATGGCAAGGGCGTGGCGGTGATTGCCGACACGTGGTGGCAGGCCAAATCGGCCCTCGAGCAGGTGGCGATTGTCTGGAACGAGGGACCGCATGCCAAGCTGACCAGTGCCGATATTGCTGCCACCCTGAAAGAGGGGCTGACCGCCAAAGAGGCTTTTGTCGGCAATCAGGCCGGGGACGTGAAAGCTGGGCTTGCCCAGGCTGCCAAGACGGTGGAGGCGACCTATAGCTATCCTTACCAGCACCATGCCACGATGGAACCGATGAATGCGACGGCGCTGTTCACCGGTGCGCGCTGCGATGTCTGGACCTCGAGCCAGAACAGCGAGGCGGCTTTGGAGACGGTGGTGGAAGCATCCGGCCTGCCGGTCGGCCAATGCGATGTCACGCGTCTGTTGCTCGGCGGTGGTTTTGGCCGTCGTGCTGTCAGCCACGACTATGTGCGCCAATCGGTGCTGATTGCCAAACAGATGCCGAATGTGCCGGTCAAGCTGATCTGGTCGCGCGAGGAGGACATGCTGCACGGCCATTACCACCCGATCACCCAATGCAAACTGACCGCAGGGCTGGATGCACAGGGCAATGTGACGGCCATGCATATGCGTATTTCCGGCCAGTCGATCCTGTCGAGCATCAATCCCTCGCGCTTGCAGAACGGGCGTGATCCCTCGACCTTCCAGGGCTTGAACCCCGATGGTGCCGAGGGCGTGTTCGGTTATGCCATCCCCAATCTGCTGATCGACCACGCGATGCGCAATCCGCCTCTGCCAGCGGGGTATTGGCGCGGGGTCAACAACAACCAGAACGCGCTCTATCTTGAATGTTTCATTGACGAACTGGCGGTGGCGGCCGGACAGGATCCGCTGGCTTTCCGCCAGAAAATGCTGCGCAACAGTCCCAAGCATCTGGCTGTGTTGAATGCGGTGGCCGACAAAGCCGGTTGGGACAAACCCGCCCCGAAAGGCGTTTTCCGGGGGCTGTCGCAACATATGGGCTATGGCAGCTATGTTGCCGCCTGTGCCGAAGTATCCATCGTCGACCAGAAGGTCAAAGTGCACCGGATTATAGCGGCCACCAATCCTGGCCATGCCGTCAACCCGCAACAGATCGAAGCCCAGATCGACGGTTCCTTTGCCTATGGCCTGTCGGCTTTGCTCTATGGCGAAATCACCATCAAGGACGGCATGGTCGAGCAGCACAACTTCGATACCTACGAACTGCTGCGCATGGCGCAAATGCCCAAGGTGGAATCAATCGTCATGCCATCGGTCGATTTCTGGGGCGGTGTCGGCGAACCCACGATTTTCGTGGCCGCCCCCGCGGTGCTCAACGCGATTGCGGCGGCCACCGGCAAGCGCATCCGCAACATGCCGATCCAGTCTAATTCCGACCTCAAAATCGCATGAGCGATTTGGGATAGGGTGTTGTTATTGAAATAAAAATATCATGCCCGCCCCTGTGGCGGGCATGTGCGTTTTGACGGGATTCGAGAACAAGTCGTGGATGGCCGGAACAGGTCCGGCCATGACAGTTCAGGGGTATAGATGCCCCACAAACCAGACAGGCCCCAAAACCCAAGCAGGCGTTGCGACCGTGGGTCTATAATCAATTCCAGCCGAGGAAATCGCGCTTGCCGATCTTGACGCCGATGTGGCGCAGAATGGCGTAGGCGGCGGTGGCGTGGAAATAGAAATTCGGAATGGCAAAACCGTTGAGATAGGCCATGCCCGTGAACATTTTGGGCTGTCCGCCCACCGGAATGGTGATCTCGCGGGTTTCCGATCCGGCAATCGCATGCGGATCGACATTGGTGATGAAATCGAGTGTCTTTGAGATGCGGGTTTTCAGCTCGGCAAAAGAGGCTTCGGTGTCCTCGTATTTGGGCACATCGACACCGGCCAGACGGGCTGCGCAGCCTTTGGCAAAATCGGTGGTCAGTTGCACCTGACGGGCGAGGGTGAACATGTCTGCCGCCAAGCGGTAGTGGAGCACCACCGTTGGATCGATCTTGTGGTCGGTGGCGTGTTGCTCGGCCTTGTCCAGAATGGCCTGCAGGCTCTTGAGCCCGAGAACCATCGGAGGGATCGAGACATTATACATGTTGATCGCGCCGGTGTTGGCGGGATCGGTGGTGCCGGAATGTGTCATGGGGACGACCTAAAGTTTGGCTTGTGGTGATGGCATCAGGGCCATGGCCACCAGCGGGCGGGTTAATCACTTGTGCATCATACCCTGATTTGGCGATCATGCAGCATCGATTGCTGGAATATTCTCGCTGTGTCCCGCTTTGAATCGGGTAGAGTGGTGCGTCAGTGTATGCGTGTGTCGAGTTTGTGCGTAGGGATCAGTGTCATGTTGCGTCTGCTAATAATGCGTTTGTTTCGGGTGTTTTGCGTGTGTGCAGGCTTAATCTCGGGTTCTGTGGCGGGAGCGGCAGAGCTGCGGACCTGTTTTACCCCCGGCGAGGATTGCACGGGTTTGATCGTGCAGCAGATCAACAATGCCAGATCCAGCGTGCTGGTGCAGGCCTATAGCTTCACATCGGAGCCGATTATTGCGGCTTTGAGTCAGGCCAAGCAGCGGGGTCTGGATGTGCGCGCGATCCTCGATAAATCCAACGAGCAGGACCGCTATTCCGCCGCCACCTTCCTGACCAATCACGGCATTGCCGTGCTGATTGATGACAAGCCGGCGATCGCGCATAACAAAGTCATGGTGCTGGACGGGGTGGATGTGATCACCGGCAGCTTCAATTTCACCAAGGCGGCGCAGGAGCGCAATGCCGAAAATGTGCTGGTGATCAAACAGGAGCCGCAACTGGCCAGGGCCTATACGGATAACTGGAAGCGTCGTGCGGCGGCCTCGCGCCCCTATGACGATTTCAGGGACAAGCGCCGCTGACATGCGGGCAAGAGGGATCGGGCCATGTCGCTGTACCATCATGATTTGCAATCTCTGCGGCTGTTTGTGGCCATTTGCCATTTGCGCAGTGTGAGCAGGGCAGCCGAGCAGTTCAATCTGGCGATTTCCGCGGCCAGCCGCCGCTTGCGTCTGCTGGAGGATGAAGTCGGCGCGGCACTGGTCACGCGCATGGCCCACGGAGTCGAACCGACCATGGCGGGTCTGACCACGCTGCGCTATGCTGAAAGCGTGTTGCGTCTGGCCGACGGGCTGGCGACCAGCATGAACGAGCATCATTCCGGCGTCAGGGGGCGGGTGCGGGTGTCGGCCTCCTCTTCGGCCCTCGTGCACCGTCTGGCGGGCGATCTGGCGGAATTCGTGCACAGCCATCCCGATATCCGCATTGATCTGGAAGAACGGCCTTCGGGCGAAACCATCAGCCAGATGGCGCGCGGGCAGGCCGATCTGGGGGTCTTTATCCGTGGGGTGCCGACCAGCGGGTTGCAGGTCTGGCCCTATGCGCAGGACCGCCTGTCGCTGGCCGTCTACCCGACCCACCGGTTGGCCCAACAGGATTCGGTGCAGTTCCGGGATTTGCTCAATGACGATTTTGTCGCCCTCGAAGTCGGTTCGGCCATTTACCGCCTGATGGCCGAAAAGGCCCGGGAACAGGGCCGCTATCTCAAGACCCGTGTGCAGGTCCGCAGTTTCGAGGTTATGTGCCAGATGATCCGCAGCGGGTTGGGCATCGGGATCCTGCCCGAAGAAGCCCTGCGTCCGCTTGCCCTGGCGCTGGGTCTGTCGCTGATCCGGCTCGAGGAGGACTGGGCCATTCGCCACATCGATATCGGAGTGCAGGCGGGCCATGACATTGCCCCGCCGACCAAGCGTTTGCTCGCGGCCCTATGCGGTGTCGATCTGTCTTTGTGATTTCTCTAAAATAGAAATCTGCCTGCTTTCTTTTCTTATTTCCAAAAGGCAAAAATCACCTCTAGTCTGGCAAAGATGACAAGAGGATGACACCGTGCCGATATCGATCCCTCTCTATGACGACCACAAGGATTTGCGCGAGGCAGTCGCGGCTTTGTGCAGCAAGTTCGATGGCGCCTATTGGCGCGAGATCGACGAGGAGCGCGGCTATCCCGAAGCCTTCGCCAAAGCGCTGACCGAGGCGGGCTGGCTGGCGGCTTTGATCCCCGAGGAATATGGTGGCGCTGGGCTCGGCCTGACCGAAGCCTCGATCATCATGGAAGAGATCAACCGGTCCGGCGGCAATTCCGGTGCGGTCCATGGCCAGATGTACAATATGTCGACCCTGCTGCGCGCAGGTTCGGAGGACCAGAAGAAAAAATATCTTCCGCGCATTGCTGCGGGTGAATTGCGGATGCAGTCGATGGCGGTGACCGAGCCGACCACCGGCACCGACACCACCAAGCTGAAAACCACCGCCACCCGTCGCGGCAACCATTTCGTGCTGAACGGGCAGAAGGTATGGACCTCGCGCGTCCAGCATTCCGATCTGATGATCGTGCTGGCGCGGACCACCCCGATAGACCAGGTCCGCAAGAAATCTGAAGGCCTGTCTGTGTTTCTGGTCGATATTGCCGAAGCGATGGACAAGGGCATGACCGTGCGGCCGATCCGCAACATGGTCAACCACGAAACCAATGAAGTGTTTTTCGATGATCTGGAAGTGCCAGCCGAAAATATGATCGGCGAGGAAAACAAGGGCTTCCGCATCATTCTCGAAGGATTGAATGCCGAGCGCGTGCTGATTGCCGCCGAATGTATCGGTGATGCCTACTGGTTCATCGACAAGGCGGCGGCCTATGGCAAGGAGCGCATCGTGTTCGACCGGCCGATCGGCCAAAATCAGGGGATCCAGTTCCCGATTGCCAAGTCCCAT
>Ga0114964_10002543_pt1 | contig 12674 bp, 19 predicted proteins | sample C_131016_MF_Meta_FD_92638 | JGI IMG/M metagenome (GOLD analysis project Ga0114964, IMG submission 92638) | Freshwater microbial communities from Lake Croche, Canada to study carbon cycling - C_131016_MF_MetaG | ecosystem: Environmental > Aquatic > Freshwater > Lake | place: Lake Croche, Canada... | reverse complement strand
GCTGGATCATCAAAACCTGGTTGTCCATGAGATGAAAAAAATGTTGTACATTTCTATAGGCATTATACAATAGGCTCCTGGCCAGGCATTTCGCACTGGCAACGACAGGAGAGAGAGATGAACAACTTTGAAATCAACCAAATCGTTAAGGGCAAATTCGCTATTGAACCGATCTATAAGAGAGAGCGGAGATATATATCACACAATTCAGTTACCGGCCTTTATTGGGACGGGTCCTCATTCTCCTCTGAATTGGCGGCGTCTGCCGTATATCTGACCGAGGCCGAAAAATTATCGCTAAATTACGTCTACGACAACTGCAAATTCATACCCACTTCAATCTGCATCTAACAACCAAGCGCCAAGGACGGCGCAATAACTTAAGAGTAAGATCAACTCATGGAAAAACTCAAATCAGGCAGGGGCGGTGCCAGAAAAGGAGCTGGCCGCCCTCAAAAGCTTGAAGAAGAAAAGAAAGTAACTATCACGATTACGTTAACCAAAAAGGTTGTAGACCATTTGGGGCAATTCAAGAATCGTTCAAAAGTCGTAGAAGATGCCCTCATCAATTTTTTTAAAGGACAATCGTAGATCACCGATAAGTGCGTTTTTTGAGTATCGTGCCAGGCAATGTCAAATAAGACCGTTCGAAAGGCGGTCTTTTTTTATTCAAGTTTCGCTCTCTCTCCTCGATGAGCATCTTGCCCGCCACAGCGCGGGTTTTTTTATTACAGGTGATCCATGCACGTTCTTATCGGCTATCTCATTACGCAGATCGCGAATATCTTGCTGGGTCCTGACGTTTTCCCAAGGATTCTTGGGATTGTCCAACGCTGGGCAGAAAAAGAAATCTCAAGCGCCGAAAAACGTAAAGGCGTTTTGGCTGAGGTCGAAATCATTGGTCTTGAGCTGACCGAATCCATGGCGCGATTCGGTGTAGAACTGGCAGTTCAGTACTTTAAAAAGATTGCTCCATCAACTGACTCGGCGAAATGACGCATGGGCGTGTTGCCTGTGCAGCATGCCATGAGATTTTCAAAAAAAAGAACTCAACACATAAGTGGTGCAGCCTCAATTGCGCCAAGCAGGGAAGTTATCGGCATTCTAAAACCTGCACCGTTTGCGGAAGCCTTTTCCACAGCATCAAAAAGACACAGAAGCTCTGTTCAAGAGGATGCTCCGCTCGGAAATTGGCTTCCGCTCCTAAAAAGTACGATCAACATTGCGGTTTAACTAATTATCAACAGTTATATCGCGCAAATAACGGCGCCTATAACAAACACGACTATAAGAAGCGATTCGATCTGCTTCAGCACCTCGGTGGGGTGTGTGTTCACTGCGGCTACAACAAAGATTGGCGTGGTCTGGTTCTCGATCACATTCGCGGCGACGGCAAAGAGGACCGAGAAAGAGTCGGAGGCCGGATCTACCGCTATTACATCAAGCATCTCGATGAAGCTGAAAAGAACCTTCAGGTCCTTTGCGCTGGCTGCAACCAGGTCAAGGCCATCGTCAATAAAGAACACAATCGATCACGGCGAGTTTTACCTTATGAATCCGATTAAGAAAAAACTGGGAATGACCACCGACGAAGGCACAAACAGGCAGAGCGTTCTCTGGCTTGCTTTGTCTGGCGTCCTGGCGATTCCTGATGGCGTGGCCAAAAACATTCTCATGGGACTCTGGATGATCATGATGGCTTCTATTAGCTGGCTCACGGTCGGCGCCAAGGCAGATCCTGAGTACGTCGATATGCAGAAAGAGCTTAAAGATGTTCTTCAAGAGGGCCGCGAGTAATGACTAGGTTTCAGGGGATCAGTAAGAACCTATCGGCTTTCCTCGACATGATCTCGGTCAGCGAAGGAACCCACGGCCACGGAGACGATGGTTACAACATCCTCGTGGGTGGAACGACTTTCCACGACTATTCAAAACACCCTAATATCATCGTGACGTTGAATCCAAGATTGAAATCGACTGCAGCAGGTCGTTATCAGATTCTTGCTCGTTACGCGAAAGCGTATTCAAAAATGCTGGGACTTAAAGATTTCACGCCAGAATCTCAGGATCGCATCGCCATTCAATATATTAAAGAGCGCCACGCCCTTGAGGATATCGAAGCAGGACGGATCGAGTCGGCTATTAAGCGCTGCCGCAGCGTTTGGGCGTCTTTTCCAGGCGCAGGTTACGGGCAACACGAACACAAGATCGGTCGACTATTAGTTGCATTTGCGGATGCGAAATCAGGAAGGCTTGCCTGATGCATGAGCCAGACGATGATTACGAACTTTTAATGCAAGGCGGAATGCTTATCGGTTTATCCATCATCCTCGCTTTTCTGTGGGGTGTTGTTGAGGTTTTTAAGTAATGCTTCCAGAAACCCCCGAAGAAATGATCAGAAATGCCATTAAATTCGGGATGGTGATGTGGGTCATTGTTATTTTTATTCTATTAAATGGCTGCATTTCTGCGCCGATCGCGCCGAATCTCAAGATACCGGATATGACCTCACAATCATGTCCAAAACTGAATATGCCAGCGATTCCAGAAGATGTGGAGCTGGATATCAAAGGCGACAGGATCAAAAAAATCAACGCAGGTGGCGACGTCATCTTGCGTGGCTATGCAAGAGCGCGACAGTTACTGCAATAGCGGGTTGTTCTTGTTCTTTTTCAGGGAATCTTGTTTTTCCGGACATACCCAATGGCTTACACCCCAGCGCGTTCCCTGACGGGATCTTTTTTGGACTTACTTGCACAGAGATTGAGGAAAAAAACCATGGGCGAATGGATCAAACTCGGCGTGATGCTGTGCGGATTCGCAGTGGTTACATGGTCGACGGTTCAGAATCTCGAATACAGGATGGACAAGATTGAGAAGAGCTTTGACGAGCATCTCGATAAGCACGATGTGCAATATGATCAGATTCAAAAAACCCTGACGTTAATTCAAATCGACGTCGGACGTATTAATAAACAATAAGGAGCCGTAAATAACGGTTAGATATGGCAAAATCAAGCACATCAGGGCAAGGAAGACCAAAGGGAGCAACCAACAAAGCGACGGCAGACGCAAGAGCTGCAATCGCTCTGTTTGTAAACAACAACGCAGACAGATTGGAAGGATGGCTGGATCAGGTGGCTCAAGAAAATCCCGCTGAAGCCTTCAAGTTATTTCAATCGGTGATCGAGTATCACGTGCCGAAGCTTGCGAGAACAGAGGTTGAAGCGACGGTTCAGCATTCTTATGAAGACGCTCTCCTCAATATCATGAATGAAAATGGCAGCAGTAGCGCCGATTAAAAGCGCCGATGATGCGCTAAGAATCCTTCGCCGAGATTTCACAGCTTATGCGCCAAGAGCGCTGAAGATCAGGAGTAAAGACGGGTCGATCATTCCTTTCAAGCTGAATCAGGCGCAGAAGCACCTTCATGACATGCTTGAAGATCAGAAGTCGAGGACTGGAAAAGTCCGGGCCATCATCCTCAAGGGTCGTCAGCAGGGCATGTCAACGTACACCGAAGGTCGGATGTACTGGCTGACATCGATGAATTTTGGCAAGCGTGCGTACATTCTGACGCACTTAGCCGAGGCGACATCAAATCTTTTCGGCATGACGCGCCGATATCACGATCTCTGCCCAAGAGAATTGAAGCCGGCGACTAAAGCCAACTCAGGATCACAGCTGGTTTTTGAAAAGCTGCAAAGCGAATTTAGCGTTGCAACCGCCGGCTCATCAGGTACAGGTCGATCAGCCACCGCTCAGTTCTTTCACGGTTCTGAAATTGCGTTTTGGCCAAATGCAGCCGATCACATGGCTGGCATCGGACAGATTGTCCCTGATGCACCAGGTACTGAAATCATTCTTGAGTCCACTGCCAATGGTGTCGGCAATCTCTTTCATGGAATGTGGCAAGACGCTGAGGCTGGACTATCTGAATACCTGCCAGTTTTTATCCCCTGGTTTTGGCAGTCGGAATACGTTAAAGAACCTCCCATTGGGTGGATCCCTGAGGGTGAAGATGCCGATTACAAGGCAGCTTTTGGCCTAAGCCTCGAGCAGTCTTACTGGATGTATCAAAAGATCCTGACCGATTTCCGGTCTGATCGATCGCTTTTTGACCAGGAATACCCCGGATCTGCCGCTCTGGCGTTCAAGCGGGTGGAAGGTGACCCTCTCATTCCCATGGATTTGGTCCTTGCAGCGATTGCTGCCGGTAAAGATGACGTCGAAGTTTATGGGACGACGATTTGGGGCCTCGATCCTGCTGAGTATGGCAATGATGACTCGGCTTTAGCGAAGAGGACCGGGCGGGTCGTCACTGAAATTAAGAGCTGGCACGGCAGAGGACCGATGGAATTGGTCGGAATCGTCGCCCGAGAAGCTGATCGCGAGTCACCCGACATGATCAACGTCGACTGCACCGGCATCGGGTCCGGCGTTGCTGACCGACTCATCGAGCTGGGCTATCCAGTCAATCGTATTCATTTCGGTGAACGCGCCGTCCAAGACGATATTTACGCACTCAGACGCGATGAAATGTGGGGTGAACTCAAGGAGTGGCTGGTCGATAAGCCTGCTGTTCTCCCCGAAGACAACCGGCTTATGGCTGATCTTACCGGCCCTCAGCATTCTTATGACTCAAGCCGCCGCCTCAAACTGGAATCGAAAGAGCAGATGAAGAAGCGTGGACTTAAAAGCCCTGATCGCGGTGACGCGGTCGCCCTGACCTTCGCCCTGCCATCCATGGCTGCGCGCGCAGACGTCATTGATCACTCACGACGCGGGAACTGGAGGCTCTAATGTCAACCGAATTCGATACACTCACCGAGGACTACAATTACGAGCGCTCAGGTAATGAGCAGCCTCTGACTCAGGCCAAGGGTGGCCTCGATTGGATGCAATATCAGCGCATCATTGAGGAAATCAGGTATCAACCGCATTGGCGCCAGGAAGCGGACAAGCATGCCGACTATTACGACGGCAATCAGTTGGATCCTGAGACGCTCGCAGACTTAGAAGAAAAAGGGATGGCCCCTTTAATCACCAATCTGATCAAGCCGACCATCGACATGGTTCTTGGCATGGAGGCCAAAACCCGTTCTGATTGGCGTGTTATCGCGGATAACGATGAATTTCAGGACGTTGCTGAAGCCCTGAGCCAAAAGCTTTTCGAAGTAGAGCGTGAAACGAGGGCTGATCGTGCGTGTTCCGATGCTTATGCCTGTCAAATCAAGTCAGGACTCGGCTGGGTCGAAGTCTCGCGGGAATCAGATCCTTTCCACTATCCCTATAGAGCGGCCCCCGTTCATCGTCGCGAGATGTTCTGGGACTGGGTTGCGAAAGAGCATGACCTGTCAGATGCACGGTATGTGGTTCGGAAACGCTGGTTCGACATGGACCTCGTGGCCCTTCACTTTCCCAAGAAAAAAGACGTTCTCTCAGCAGCATTAGGCCGCTGGGGCGGTAACTGGATTACCGCAGCCACTGAAAATGCGACTCTGGCCAATTCTTTTGATCAGGAACGTGGACTCACGGTCTCCGATTTTGAGTGGATCAACCCTCGCCGGCAACGTATTTGTCTTTTTGAGATCTGGTACAGAACTTTTGTAAAGGGCAAGATCCTTCGTCTTCCTGACCGCGTCGTCGAGTTCGACCCCAAGAACCCGATGCATAAGTTCGCTGTTGAGAACGGGATGGTGGTTCCTGAGAGCGCGATTTACGCACGGATGAACCTCTCCATCTGGGCAGGTCCTCATCGTCTTTATGACGGTAAGACCGACAAAAAGCGCATGCCTTATATTCCTTTTTGGGGCTATAAGGAGGACCTAACCAACACGCCTTACGGTCTGATCCGTGGCATGATCAGCCCGCAGGATGAAGTCAATGCTCGTCGTAGGAAGCTGATGAACCTTCTCTCAAGTAAGAGGATCATCGCTGACAGTGACTCACTGGACACCCGCATCAACTCTTTCAGTGATGTCATCCAGGAAATCGCACGCCCTGACTCGGTCGTCGCCCTCAACCCGATGAGGAAGAATGCCAACGGTTTCAAGGTTGAAACCGAACTCAACCTGGGGCAGCAGCAATTTCAGATTATGGAAGAGTCAAAGAAAGCTCTCCAGGAAGCAGCTGGTGTTTATCAGGCCATGCTGGGCAAAGACACCAGCGCGACGTCAGGCTTCGCGATCAACAGCCTGGTCGAGCAAGGAACGACGACGCTCGCCGAGATCAACGACAACTACCGATACAGCCGCCGCTTAGTTGGAGAACGACTGGTCGAACTGATCCGCGACGACATGGTCGGAAAACCCGTCCAAGTTGTTGCCGGAGACGGTCCTAGAAAGAGGATCATTTATTTGAATCAGCCCGCACAGAACCCACAGACGGGTCAGATCGAGCTGATGAATGATGTCAACAGATCAACCGTTAAAGTCGCTCTTGAAGATACCCCATCGACTCCAGCGTACAGAGCGCAGCAGCTGCAGATGCTCGGCCAGGTTATTCAATCCATGCCGCCGCAAGCTCAGGCCATGATGGCTCCTTCTTTTGTCGAAATGACAGAACTTGAAGATCGTCACGAACTGGCAGATCAAATGCGAAAAGCTCTAGGTATTCAAAATGCCGGACAAGATCAGCAAGATCCGGAAAAGCTCCAACTCCAAGAGCAAGTGCAGCAAGCAACCCAGGTTATCGAGCAGCTCAAGCAGCAGCCCGCGATGATCGCAGCTCAGGTTAAGCAGGCCCAGGTTGAACTCGATGCACAGAAAGCCCAGGTCGATATGGCCAAAGCCCAGCAAGATGCCGAGCTTGATAAAGAGATGGCCCTTGCTGAGATCGACAAAATCAAGGTAGAGACCAGAAAACTTGAGCTTGAAAGCGAGCTGGAGATGATCTAGTGGCGGGTCTTTCTGACGTGACTCGTTGTTCTTCGAGGCGCTGCAATCAGGTCATTTTCGCGAATAACAAGGCGTACATAGGATCTGATCACGGCAAGTCCATTGGTTTGGCTGCATCGGACGAACAAAAGATCAAATCACTCGCCGAGAAATATGGCGTCTGGTACGAGGGCGCTGGTGGTGACATCGCGGCAGACAAGAAAATGTTTGGTGATAAGAGCGCATACAAAGGCTCATGGGACGATGTCTTTTCTAAATCAATAAAAGACTACCCGCATGAGTTTTTGTACACGGTATTCACCAACATTGCTGTCAATAAGCAGGCCGACTCAATTGAAGATCCCAAGAAAACCCTCTTTGAAAGCATCATGAATGCCCAGAAGAAAGTCGGATACTTCAAAGACAGAAGGTTTAATTCGGACACGCTGAGGATGTTTCTCAAATCTTGCTCTGAATCAGGTCGTGACTTTCTGGCAATGAGTCAGCAAAAGGCGACTGCATCTAACGTAATGCGTTTTCTCAAGCTGGGTGAGCAGCGGATGTGGCCAGACAACTGGGCGCAGTACCCTAATCCAGCAGGGAAGCTAATGCGGAAAGCTGAAGACATGAGGATCCGGTTTCTCAAGGACGCACCTCCTGGTGTTTACGTTGTGGGAAAAGACCATCTGAAACTGTTATGAAAAAGTTCCATGTGGCGACAATGATTCAGGGGGAATGTAATGGCTGGTCTTGCTAGCACCGCACAGAAGCGCCTCCCTTCATACGATGAAGCCCGATCGATCAGCAATGAGGCCAATGATGTCACCTTGCCGGAACCTGCAGACAACGTGCTGACCCAGGTTGCGCGTGATATCAAAGCGTATTACAGCCCAGAGCAGCCCGTTCAGCCGGCACAGAGCCGTACTTTGACGCTGCCGACGCCTGAATCAGCCATGCCGGAACAGGCTATCAAGTCAGCACCAGTGGTTGACCCAGTCCCAACAGGAAAGACCAAGACTGTTCTCCATGGGATGAACAACCTGGTGAATGACTTCAATCTGAGTCCTCACGAAGCTGCCGGCGTTATGGGTAACCTGGCTCATGAATCCGAATGGTTCACCAAGCTCCAGGAAGAAAAGTCTAAGTACACCAAGCCAGGCAATAAAGGTGGCTACGGGTGGGCGCAATGGACGGACTCCGAATGGGAGCCACGGCGAACGAATTTCTTAAAGTACGCCAAAGCCAACAAACTACATCCGACGTCAGACCAAGCAAACTATGGGTTCTTAAAGACTGATCTCAGCAGCAACCCACGCTATATTAAAAGCATTCGGGGTGCTGATGACGTTAATGACGCGACTGAACGCTTCATGAATAGCTACGAGAAACCCAATTCTAAAGTGGCGCAGCTCGATAAACGGCAGAACCGGGCGCAGGCGATCCTTGATCTTTACAACAAGTCCAAGTCAAGGACTCAGAAACTGGCATCAAACCCATGAGCGATCCAGGCGAAGATTATTTCAAGAACAACTTCAATACGAAGTTGACCCCGAAAGAAGAAGCAAAGATGCGGGAGTGGGCGAAGACTGCAAGGAATGGCAAGCCTTTGGACCCTGATGCTGAAAGTTCAGATTATGACATTCGAGGTGCTTGGAAAAAGAACCTCAAAGCGTCAGGCAACGATCATTTTAATGATGAATTCAAGAAACCGAACCACCCGACCTTCAGTGACCAGTCGATCTATCACGGCACTCAGGACGAAAATGGCCGCACTTTTGTGGGTGGATCATGGGGCAATAAAGGTAACCGAGACACTTTTACGCCATCGAGGACCATGCTGAACAACACGCATGACCCTGAAATTCTCAAGCGTTACATCAAGGAAAGAGAACCAAACGTCGATCTGATCCTCCCTCAATAAGATTAAAAGGTAGAGATAACCCCAGTTTTTTAGCCAAAAGGCCCGCTCATGCGGGTTTTTTTGCGCCTGTCGATTCCCGTCGTGATGACGGCACGGGTTTTACCCACACGGATCCATCCGATAAATGGAAGACAAGCAAGTGACTGATGAAAATGTCCTGAACGGTGTCGAAGAGATCGGTGATATCGATCTCGCCTCTCTTGACCTCAACAACCTCCCGTCCGATCCAGAGGAGCTTCTGAAGCTCGTCAATGGAGATCAGAAGATCCCCGAGGAAAAGAACGAGGAAGAAGAGGAATCGGACGAAAAGCCTGACCCGGAATCGTCCACCGAGTCAAAAGAAGAGGAGGCACCCGTCCTCTCGGCTGACGGAAAGCACCAAATCCCATACTCGGTATTGCGCCGGGAACGGGATGCAAGGCGCCAAACGGAATCCGAAAACGCCTCACTCCATCAACAACTGGAGTCACTGAAACAGCAAAAGCCTAGCGAGGCCAGCCAGGCAATTATCCCTGAGCTTGACCATGATGACCCCGAGGTCAAAGCACTGGAAGAAGAATTTCCTGAGATCGCCAAGATTAATAAGGCGGCCCGAGCGGAGAACCAACGGCTCCGTCAGGAAATTGAATCACAGCGCAGCAAGGTCGAGACGATGTACTCGGAATGGGAGAAGGAGAAATCAGCGAAGCAGCAAGTTGAAGTCGAAAAGGTTAATTCCGAAATCGATTCCAATCCGGTGCTTCGATATCTCCGTGCTGAAGGTGATGAAAGCTTATGGAAAGCGGCAGTAGAGATCGACCAGAGACTACAAAACTCTCCAGCATGGGCTGATAAGCCTATCTCTGAACGGTTTTCGAAAGTGGTCGAGCGTCTGGAGGAAGACTTTGGTCCGGTCAAAGTGCCGGCTGAGTATCAGTCACCTGCCCGGAAAACGGCTGCCAAAACAACCCCGAAACCACAGATTGAAGACGATGAGGATGACCTCACCATCAACACTCTCTCGGATTTGAAGGGAGGCAGCAGTCCAGAGTCGAGTGGAGTCAACGCGGAAAACCTTACAGCAGCTGATATTGGAAACATCTTTTTAAAGATGGACCCCTCTCATTTTGCCAAGATGGATCCCGTCGAAATTCTGCGAAGACTCTGATCAAGGATGAAAGGTCATGTCGTGAGACACGCCTAATCCAATAACCCAAAACGCCGAGATGGCGTTTTTTTATGGCCGCGTCGTGAGACGCCCTTCTCCCATAGCAGGAAACTTCAATGGCACAAACCCAGATCCGCGCGGGTTCACCCTTAGCGCGTAAAATTTACGGCGCAGCATTGTTTGCTCGCGTCATTCAGGCTCCAGCCTTTACCCGTTCACTAACTGGCGATGCACCTGCCCAGGGCGATGCAGAGGCCAAACTGAAGGGTCAGACCGCATCCACGATGCCTATCGTGCGTGTGACCGATCTTTCTAAAACCCAGGGCGATGCAGTCTCTGTTGACCTCTTCGACACCATCAACGGCAAGCCGATCGTCGGTGACCGTCTGGCAGAAGGCAAGGGCGAAAAGCTCACCGCTTCCAGCATGGACATCCGCATCGATTTGCTGACCAAGGTGGTTGATGCCGGCGGCAAGATGGCTGCACAGCGTACCCTCCACAACCTTCGCGGCATCGCGATGGCTCAGATGGAAGGTTACTTTCCACGTCTTTATGATCAGCTTGCTATCGTCCACATGGCCGGTGCGCGTGGTTCATTAACCGGTAGGGACTGGATTGTTCCAACCGCCGCTGATCCTGACTTTGCTGACATCACTGTCAACAGCATCAAGGCTCCAACCTTCAATCGTCATCTCGTTGTTGATACTGCTTCAGCCGGCAACCTTATCCAGGGTGGTCAGCAGCTCGGTTCTGTCGACAGCACTGACATCATGACGCTGGCTCATATCGACAGCCTTTCTTTACAGTTGGACGATCTCGAATATCCGATCCCTAACGTAAAAATTGCTGATGACCCCGCTGCAAATGACGAGCCTTTAAAGGCAGTTCTCTGGCTGACCCCACGTCAGTGGTATCACCTGAAGACTGAATCTGGCACCAGCAACACCTGGCGTACCTTCCTGCAGAACGCTTGGGCGCGTAAGAGCTACGGTTCTAAGCACCCACTGTTCTCAGGTGAGCCTGGCCTTTGGAATGGCATCTTGGTTCGCCAATTGCCACGCTTCACCGTCCGCTTTGCGGCGGGTGAAAGCACCAATGTCATCACTGCAGCAAATCGTTACAGCGCAACTGAAACGACCCAGGCAGTGAATGGGTCGTTGGCTGCTGGCTACGGTGTAGAACGCGCCATTCTGACCGGTGGTCAGGGTCTGGCGATGTGCTATGGCCGTAACAACTCTTCCGGCTATTACTTCAGCTGGAACGAGCGCAAGTACAACTTTGATCGTGCGCTTGAAGTTGCTGGTGATGCCATGTTTGGTATGTCGAAGCTTCGCTTCAACTTCACTGATGCTTCTGGCAACAGTGAGCCAACCGACTACGGCATCTTTGCTATCGACTCCGTCGTCAAGCTTTAAAACCTATAAGGCTCACTTCGGTGGGCCTTTTCAATCCTGAGGTAATTTCATGGCTATCTATACCGCATCAACCTTGACGCGTTCGCCTGCGACTGAAAAAGCGTACTCGTACACCGATCAGGGCAGCATCACGCTGTCCGCAGCAACTGGCGATACCGCCAACTTCTTTGTGATTCCGGCTGGTACGGAAGTTCGCGAAGTCGTTATTAACAACGCTTCTCTTGGCACCGCAGCGCCTATCAACATCGGTTATGCCCCTGTTGATGGTTCAACCGGTTCTGCAACGGCTTTTGCTTCTGCGTTTGCAGCTGGCACAGCTGTGACCACAGGCCAGCCTTACCACATCATCCTGGCTACACCAGTTCGGGTTGAAGTGGACTCGTTCCTTCAGGGTGTATTCGGCACGGTCAGCTCTGCGTCTTCTGGCGCAATCACTGTCCAGGCCAAGGGCATCTTGCTCGGCAACAAGTAAGACATCGAGGCGGGTTTCGGCCCGCCTTTTTACTGCGAGAAAAAAATGCTCAAAGTTAAATATATCGGCAGTAAGCCGACACAGACTTTTCGGTTTGAGGACCTAATCATCACCTGGTTTGGAAATGGTGACATTCAGCAGGTTCCAGACTCATTTAAAGGCACGATTGAAGCTCATTCAACTGTATGGGAAATCGTGGGCCACGCAAAAGATGCGAAATCTGAAATGATTGAAGAAACCAAAGAAGAGCCAGTTGAAACTCCCACTTTGGTTGATATCAGCAACATGGACAAATCCTCACTTCAGGCTTATTGCCAGCGAGAATTTGGGTTGACTGTTGATCAAAACTGGTCAGCCACGCGTCTTCGGAAATACGTCCAGGATGTGATGGGTCAGAAAATGCACGACGTCAGGTAACCGAAGGTAACCGATGGCCTATACCAACGCAGACGACACAATCAGCCTATCGAGCCTAGTAGGGCCGATGATGCTCGACATCCCATATCCCATCGCGCAGCAAGGGATATTGTGGTCTGCGATTGAGTTTTGCGATAGGACAAAGTTTTACTCAAACATTCAAACCCTAAATCTTGCCAATGGTATTCAGAACGTCATCTTATCGCCCAATGATGACGCCCTGATAACCGACATCATTGAGGTTGAGTGGAACGGAAAAAAGGTTGACCCCATCAGTCGAGCCGATGCAGATGCGCTGACTCTCAGAACGACGTCTGGTCCTCCACAAGGTTATTACAGACCAAACCCAGAAGCCTTGACCCTGACTCCAGCTACGGATGCCGGCGGAACATTGAAGGTGGTCATGTCTTTGACCCCGACCAGG
>Ga0114964_10002542_pt1 | contig 12676 bp, 12 predicted proteins | sample C_131016_MF_Meta_FD_92638 | JGI IMG/M metagenome (GOLD analysis project Ga0114964, IMG submission 92638) | Freshwater microbial communities from Lake Croche, Canada to study carbon cycling - C_131016_MF_MetaG | ecosystem: Environmental > Aquatic > Freshwater > Lake | place: Lake Croche, Canada... | reverse complement strand
CAGTTTGCGGGCGAACTTCGCGCAGACCGTTCCCTGGAAGGGATCGATGAAGCAGACGCGGAAAATATGATCTCCCGTCTCCGTCACCTTCTCGTTGGTCGAGGCCGGCGAGATCATCGGGATGCCGCTACGTTGGGCGATCGGGGCGGCTTCCAGCGAGCGCCCCGAAGCGACTTCACCAAGCAAGGCAACAACCTTGTCACGGGTGATGAGTTCGCGGACCGCCGTTGAGGTCTCCCCCGACTTGGACTGGTTATCTTTTGTGATGAGCCTTAGAGGTTGGCCCAGCACGCCGCCCGCCGCGTTGATCTCCTCCAAGGCAAGCCTGACCCCGTTGTCGGTACTCTGCCCGAATGTCGCCTGGGCACCGGTCAGCGAAGCGAACTGTCCAACCGGAATGCCCGGCTCCTGTTTCTTGGAGCAGGAGGAGAGTGAGAGAATGGAGGCAAAAAGAGCCAGGAGGAGCGTGGGGCGATGGTTCTTCATATAGGGGAAGCTAGCTCTCGGAGAGTGAAGCCGTCATTCCTTTTCTTGGAAGGGAGCTCCGACCCCCGGAATCCGCGCCACAATCGATCTCAGGGCTATAATCCAGCTGCGGCAGCGGTGTCCGTGAAGAGGAGGGCTTTCGACTGATTGATCCTCCCACCAGGGATCGTGTGATCGGCAGCCTTAAGACGCACGATCATCGGCACCTTGGCGGCGCCGGTGGCGAGCCACATGATCTTCCTCGAGCGGTTGATCATCGGGTAGGTCAGGGTCATGCGGCGGCGATTCTGATAAAGATTCACCGGATCGGTGAGTGCAACGTCGCGGTCGGTAACCTCGAGTACGGGGTCGCCGGGGATAAGGGAAGCGGTGTGACCGTCGGGGCCGAGGCCGAGATGGGCCATATCCAAGGTGGGAGGATTCCCGCAAATCTCCTGCAGGGTCTTCTCGTAGTGCTTCGCCCCCTCCACGGGATCGGCGGCATTCACCGGCATGGCGTGGATGTTCTCCTTGGGAATCAGGGCGTTGCCCAAAAGGCTCTCATGGAGATGAGTCAGATTCCGGTCGGGATCACCCTCGGGCGCAATGCGCTCGTCGATCTGGAAAACATGAACCTGACTCCAGGGAACCTCCTCGGAGGCGAGGTCCTTGAGCATGGCCCAGGGGGTCTTGCCCCCGCTCACGGCGAGGGTGAAGACACCGCGTTCCGCAACAGCCTTGCGGGCGGCATCCGCGATCACTCCGGCGGCCGCCTTTGCCACCGCGTCGTCATTGGCAAGAACCTCGATCTGCATCGCTTTATTTCCTCTCCCGGTAGCGGCGGATGAGGGCGTTTGTGGAGCTGTCGTGCTTGAGTTCGGGTTCGCTGGTCGACTCCAACTCGGGAATGATGTGCTGGGCAAGCTGCTTGCCGAGCTCAACCCCCCACTGATCGAAGGAGTTGATGCCCCAGATCGCCCCCTGGGTGAAGACGCTGTGCTCGTAGAGAGCGACGAGCGTTCCCAAGGTGAAGGGGTCCAGCTTCTCGGCCATGATGACATTCGAGGGGCGGTTGCCCTCGAAAACACGGTGGGGGTTGAGCCATTCGGGGGTCCCCTCTTCCTTCACCTGATCGTGAGTCTTGCCGAAGGCAAGTGCCTCGGCCTGCGCAAAGATATTCGAGATGAGGTAATTGTGGTGGTGACCCAGTTTGTTCAGCGCCTTGTAGAATCCGATGAAGTCGCACGGGATGAGGCGGGTTCCCTGATGAATGAGTTGGTAGAAGGAATGCTGGCCGTTGGTGCCGGGCTCGCCCCAGTAGATCGGACCCGTGTCGAAGGTGACATGGGTGCCGTCGAGGCGGATCGACTTGCCATTGCTTTCCATGGTGAGCTGCTGGAGGTAGGCGGGGAAACGCTTCAGGTACTGCTCGTAGGGGAGCACGGCGATGCTCTGGGCGCCGAAGAAGTCGTTATACCAGACGGCAAGGAGACCGAGGAGGACAGGGAGATTCTTCTCAAGCGGCGCGGTGCGGAAGTGCTTGTCCATCGCATGGAAGCCGACGAGCAGGTCGTTGAACTTCTTGGGGCCGATCGCGATCATTGTGGAGAGACCGATCGCGGAATCCATCGAGTAGCGGCCGCCGACCCAATCCCAGAACCCGAACATGTTGGCCGTGTCGATGCCGAACGCGGAGACCTTTTCGGCGTTCGTCGAGACAGCCACGAAATGCTTGGCGATCGCCTGAACATCACCGCCCAATCCCTTAAGAATCCACTTACGCGCGCTCTGCGCATTCGTCATGGTCTCGAGCGTCGTGAAGGTCTTCGAGGAGATGATGAAGAGTGTCTTGGCCGGATCGAGATCGCGCACCGCCTCGGCGAAGTCGGTCCCGTCGACATTGGAGACGAAGCGGAATGTCAGTTCGGGATCGCTGTAGTGACGAAGCGCCTCGTAGGCCATGACGGGCCCGAGGTCGGATCCCCCGATTCCCACATTAACGATGTTTTTGATTTTTTTTCCGGTGAACCCCTTCCACTTGCCGTTACGGATGCGGTCGGCAAAGGCACCCATCGCCTCGAGGACCTTGTGGACCTCGGGGACCACATCGACACCGTCGACCTTGATCACCTCTCCCCTGGGAGCACGGAGGGCGACATGGAGAACGGCACGACCCTCGGTGATGTTGATCTTCTCCCCGGCGAACATCTTGTCGCGGTGCTCCTCGAGTCCAGCCTCCTTGGCGAGTTGGACAAGAAGGGAAAGCGTCTCGTCGGTGACGCGGTTCTTCGAGTAGTCGAGGTAGAGACCGCAGGCCTCGGCGGTAAGTCTCTCACCACGGGTCGGATCAGCGGCGAAGAGTTCCTTGAGGGTTGTCTTGGCGATCTGGTCGCGGTTTTCAGTGAGGGCTTTCCAGGCGGGGAGTTGGGTAGGGTTCTTCATGGTGAAAGGATGAATTAGGAGGAGTGAATTATGAAGGATTAATCGTGCAGAGTTGCTAGAGACAGCAACACAACTAAAATGTCCGGGAAATGGCAACCGACAATCCCGTCACAGAGCCCCCGAGTCCCCGTAGAATCGGCACCCTCGGGGAGATGGAGGTGCTGGCCCGTGAACTCCTCCCCCTCCTTCGGAAGGCGGGGGTCGTGAGCCTTGAGGGCCCCCTTGGCGCCGGAAAGACCCATTTCGTGAAAGCCGTTGCCCGGGTTGTCGGCCTCACCGAGGAGGTGACCAGCCCCACCTTCACCCTCCTGCAGAGCTACGGCTCGGGGGATGCCAGAATCCATCACTCCGACTGGTACCGTCTCGAATCCGAAGGGGAGGTCCTGGCCTTGGCTCTCGAGGACTACTACAGTAAGGGGATCTTTTTCATCGAGTGGGGGGATAAGTTTCCTGACCTCCTACCTTCCGGTACATTGCGGATCCAGATCGCCCCAGCCTCCGACGACTCCCGGGAGATCTCATGGCACCACGCATCGGCATGAACATCCTCTCCCTAGATTCCTCATCCCCCGTGGCCTCCGTGGCCCTGCTCTCCATCACGGAAGGCGGTTCCGAGATCCTCTTTCGAGAGGATACACCCCACGCCCGCTCCGACTCGTCGGCGCTTTTCATCGCGCTCGAAAAGGTCGTCGCCGTATGCGGTGCCCCCGAGGCCCTCTGCGTCGGCCTCGGCCCCGGTTCCTACAACGGACTGAGGGCTGGCATTGCGGCGGCACGGGGATTCGCCACCGCCCTTGGGGCTCCCCTCCATGCGATCCCCTCCCCTCTGGCGCTGCCGGGGCCGAACTCGGGATTCTGGGCAGTGGGTGATGCCCGTGGCGGACACTACTGGATCGCCTGCGTGCGTGGTGGAGCTTTCCTTGGAGAGCCGAGGTTACTTTCCCCGCAAGAGGCCATCGCTCATGCCGTCACGAGACCGGATCTTCCCATTCTTGCCAGCGCGCCGTTGGCAGGATTTGAGACCATCACCGTGGCCACCCCCTGTGCGGCACGGCTTGCAATACTCGCGGAAAAGAACGACCCCTTATACCTTGTCTCTCTGACTCCGGAACCGCTCTACCTAAAGCCTCCCCACATCACGTCTCCCAAGGCAACCACCCCAGCCCGATGAACTTCCGCGCAGGACTCATGCTTGCTGTTCTGGCCTTTGCATCGCCGCTCCCTTGCCGTGCGCTGACCACCAAGACGAATACCGTCGATGAGAATCCCAAGCCCACCTGGGAGACCCAGAAGCAGGCGCGCACCTTCCAACTCGGCATCCCTGCGCCACGCGGACAGATCACCGACCGCAACGGCTACCCCCTCGCCCAGAGCAGGCTGAGCTACAACCTCGCGCTCCAGTTTCCCTCACCGTTGGATTGGAATGACGCCAAGGTCCTCGCCTTCGCCCATCAGCAGATCACCTTTGCGAAGGGATTCCTCGGCCGTGACATCCAGGTCAGCGATCAGGCGATCCTGACCCACTACCGCAACCGCGGAGTCCTTCCCCTCCCGCTCCTGGAGGATCTTCGACCGGAGGAGCTTGCCGCCGCACGCCGGGGGCTGACCAGTTCCCTGATCCTCGAGCAGGTCTACGCCCGCATCTATCCGAACGGGGAGCTCGCCTCCCACATCATCGGCTACACCGGCAAGGAAGCCCCCCTCTCGGTCCGACCCATCGAGAACAAGGATCTGATCTTCCCCGAGAGCGAGGGCCGAGAGGGGATCGAGCAGACCTTCGACTTCCAGCTCAAGGGGAAGCCCGGCAGCCTCCATGTCACCTTTGATGCCGAGGGAAATAAAACCTCCGAGCGCATCGCGGAGCCTCCCGTTCCGGGTGACAATGTGATCACCACGATCGATCAGAACCTCCAGCGCATCTGCGAAAAGGTACTTAAGGAAAACTGCAAGAAGGGTGCCATCGTCGTTCTCGACCCTTGGTCCGGAGAGATCCTGGCCATGGCCTCCTGGCCCCAGTACAACCCGAACCACTTCGTCCCGGTGCTTAATCCCCAGATCTACAAGCAACTGAGCGACGACCCTTCCGTTCCGCTCCTCCCTCGGGCCTTCCGTTCCGCCTATCCGCCCGGATCGACCTTCAAGACCTTCGTCGGACTCTCGGGATTCCAATCCGGGAAGCTCAAGGCCACGGACACCTACAGCGGCCCTCAGGCGATCGATATCGGCAACTTCACCTTCCACAACTGGAAAAAATACGATGTCGGAAAACTCAATTTTGTCGAGGCCCTCACCCAGTCATGCAACACCTGGTTCATCCAGCTCGGGCTGAAACTCGGTGCCCCCGACATTATCCTCTGGACCAACCGCCTCGGCCTCGGAAAGAAAACCGGGATCCCTCTCAAGGCGGAGGCTCAGGGGAACATCCCCAACGACGACTACATGCTGCGCGTGCAGAAGCGCAAAATCCTCAAGGGCGACGTGGCCAACATGAGCATCGGCCAGGGCGACATCCAGATCACCCCCCTCCAGATGGCCCAGGCCTACGGCGCGATCGCGGCGGGAGGTCAGTTCCACCAGACACGGCTCGTGAAGCAGATCCAGGGACTCGATAACAAGGTGGGCTCCGCCTATCCCGACCGCATCCGCGACGACCTCCAGATCAGCCCGGAGGACATGGCGACGCTCCGTGAGGCGCTGATCGCCGTCACCGAGGATGGGCAGGGAACGGCCCATCAGGCGCAGGTGAAGGGATACCATGTCGCGGGGAAGACAGGCACCGCCCAATGGGGCCCGACAAACAAACAGCGTACCGCCGCGTGGTTTGCGGGATTCGTTCCCGCCGATCATCCGCAGTATGCCTTTGCCGCGCTCTACGAGGGGGAACCGGGAGACAACTCGGTCCACGGCGGCAGTCACGCCGCCCCGCTCATCGGCAAGGTGCTCAAGGAAATCTACGGCACCAAAGGAAAGGACGAGGATTCCGAAAAATCGAAGACCGAGGAGAAGTCAGCCGACGACTCGAACTGATCTAGAATCCCGCTTGATCGATGGGATTGAAGTCGGAGGCGTGGTAGGAGCTCCGCACCAGCGGGCCGCTGGCGACATGAGTGAAGCCTTTCTTCCTCGCGATCTCGCCGTAGAGATCGAAGGTCTCAGGAGTGATGTACTCCACCACGGGAAGGTGCTGGGGGCTGGGACGCAGATACTGACCCATGGTGAGCACGCCAACATTTGCCTCACGGAGATCGTCCATGGCCTGGAAGATCTCGTTCTCCGTCTCGCCAAGGCCAAGCATGATACCGCTCTTGGTCACCATCTTCTGGCCGCGAGACTCCGCGAGGTCACGGGCACGCCTGAGGAAATCGAGCGAGAGACGGTACTTCGCACGGGAGCGGACCATCGGGGTGAGGCGCTCCACGGTCTCAAGGTTGTGGTTGAAGATATGGGGGGTCGCATCGACGACAATGCGGAGGGAATCATCCTTGCCGTTGAAATCAGGGGTCAGGATCTCGATGACGATCGAGGCATCCATGTCGCGGATCGCCTGGATGGTGCGGGCGAAATGCTCCGCCCCGCCGTCGGGAATGTCGTCGCGGGCGACGGCGGTGATCACGACATGCTTGAGCTTCATCCGTCGCACGGCCTCGGCGACGCGCTCGGGCTCGTCATGCTCGAGAGGGAAAGGCTTTGCCGTGTCGACGGCACAGAATCCGCAGGCGCGGGTGCAGCGATCTCCGGCGATCATTAGGGTGGCGGTGCCGCCGCTCCAGCACTCCCATCGGTTCGGGCACTGGGCACTCTCGCAGACGGTGTGGAGGCGGAGATCGGAGATCATCGCCTTGGTGGAGAAAAAGACGGGATTCGACGGCAGGCGGACCTTGATCCAGTCGGGCTTGCGCTCCTGATGGAGGGCGGGATCGATCTTTGGAGAGGCCATGATTGGGAAGGTTAAAAGGTCAGAGGGTCAAAGCGGAGAAAAAAGAACGGGAATCACCGGAAGGAGCGCGGAACGGAAGGATCCAGGGGGTGAACGGCGATCTTCGCCACGGCAGCCGGAATCCCCTGTTCCTCAATCATCTTTTCCGCAGCGTAAAAGTCAGCCAGATCAAAGCACTTCGAGAAAACGGCCTTCCACTGCAGGAGCAGGGTTTGATCCACCTTGTCGAGAAGCGGTCGGAGTTCGCCCTGCAGATCCTTCGGAGGAGTGGTTGGCCGGGGAAGGCCGCTTGCCCACCCCGCGATCAACTCTTCCTGAAAGCGGCACGAGGCGATGATCTGGGGCTTGAAGAAGAAACTCACCGCCTCCGGGGAGAGCCCGATCGTGGCACCCTCCGCCTTGAGGTCGGTCAGCACCTTGGCCTCGCGTCCAAGGTCGCGCACCTTGGCATGCGTGCAGAACTTGCTCCAGGCGACCTCCCGGGAGAGCAATAAACGGGCGGTGAGGGAATTCACCAACTGATCCTTCGGATTCGCCAGCGCGGCGGCCTGATCCCACTGGAAGGATTGGGAAAATGCCGGGGCGACCGACAGTAAAAGTGTCGCGATCAGCGTGAAAATCCTCATGGATGATAATCGTCGGTTATCGCTGTCCATAGACTCCGCGATTAGCGAGGGCACGGTGGAGCGTGATCTGATCGGCCTGCTCGACCCCTCCGCCGGCAGGAAGCCCCTGTGCGATCCGGGTCACATGGACACCGGTGGGAGCCAGCATCTCGGCCAGATAGTGGGAGGTCGCCTCCCCCTCGACATCGGCTCCCAGGGCGAGGATCACTTCGGAGGGACGCTCCTCTCCGATGCGCTCGACCAACTCCGCGATGCGAAGTTCTTCGGGACCGACGCCGTCCAGCGGCGAGAGCTTCCCTCCCAAGGCGTGATAGCGACCCCGGAAGACCCCAGTACGCTCAAGCGGCAGGATATCGGTGGCGGATTCCACAATGCAAAGTTCGCGCCCGGCGCGTGCTTCGTCCCGGCAAAGGGAACACTCCTCGGACTCGGCAAAGAATCCGCAGAGTCGGCAGGTCCGGAGCACCTCTCTCGCCCTGCTGATCGCCCCGACAAGCTGCTCCGGCTTGGCATCCGGAGAACGGAGCATCCAAAGGGCAACCCGCTCAGCACTGCGCGGCCCGATTCCCGGAAGCCGGCGAAACTGCCGCACCAACTCGCGAAAAGGCTCGGGATAGTCGAGGGGCATGGGGTCGGGAGGCTGTTAGCGGTTTAGGCTGTAGGCTGTTAGGTGAGAATGAAAGAAGCCGGAGGAAGGATCAAATTGATGATTGAACAAGTAGGATAACTTCTGACCTAACAGTCTAAAAGTCTTCAGCCTAAAAGCCTTGGCCCTCACACCGCTTCCGCCAGGAGGGCTTGTTCGGGAGTCGGTTCATCCTCGCCGCGACGAGCGCGCTCAACCCTCTCGAGATAATGATCGAGGACCTTGTCGGGGATGCCTGGGATCCGGGCCGTGGAGAAGGCCTTGATGGCCTCCTCCCATTTGCGCTCGCGGAAGAGGATGACTCCCTTCCAGAACTGGTCACGGCTCCTTTCCCGCTCGGGAGAGAGGGAAAGCTTCGGCGCAAGGAATTCGTACAACTCGACACGACGGCGGATTCCGGCGCGCTGAAGAAGATCGATGGGTCGACCCTCCACACTCTCGGAAGCCATCTCGTAGGTGAGCGGACCGCTCAGGATGCGGCATCCGTACTGGGCGCAGGCGGCGGAGAGGTGGCGGGCAAATTCCACAGCCGGCCCGGAGACGCTGTAACGTCCGATCCGCGCCCCGCCGAACGCGGCGGCGATCATCGATCCGGAATTCACGCCGACTCGGAAATCAAGTCGCTTCTGCCAGCGGCGGTCGCACTCGCGGTTGAGCTCCTCGAGCCTCGAGACGAGATCGATCGAGGCAACCGCGGCCTTGGAGGCGTGGTTGGCGGCACCCTCGACCGGGAGCGGCGCGCCGAAGACGACGCGGATGCTCTCGCCGGAGCACTCGTCGAGGTAGCCCCCCACATCGACGAGAAAGTCCGAGGCGGTTCGCAGGTAGAGGTTCATCAGGGCCACATAGTCGGCCGGTCGCAGCACCTCCATGAGCTCGACATGGTTGTGGATGGTGCAGACGATCACCGAGGCCTCATGAAGTTCCCCCGGGAAGTCGACGGGAAGTTGCCCGTCGACCAGGCTGCCGAAAATCGCGGGGCGGAGACGTTGTCCAAAAAGACGACGCAGGATCGCCTCGCGGGATCCCTCGAGCGTCTGCCGGAAGATCAGGACCGCCGAGATGGCAAGGATCAGGGCCAAACCTCCCGGAATCGGGTCGAGGTGGGTTCCGTAGAGTGTGGCGACCAGCGAGGCGCCGAGCAGAAGCAACCCGGCGGTGACGGCGATCAACGACGCCTCGCGAAGAGTAGAGCGAAGCGTGACCCAGACCAATCCGGGAAGGAGAATTACAGCGATGACGATCGGAAAGGCCCGCGACGACGAAGGGAGAGCCGTGGCATGGATAAAGTTTTTCCAGAGCAAGGCGACCGACGCCAGAGCTCCCGTGGAAAGCACAAGCGTCATGACCGCCAGTGCCACAACGGAAAGAACAAGGAAGGTTTTGATCTGCCTCATGTCAGCCGGAAAATGTTCTGAAGAAAGGGTTGGAAAATCGGGTCTTGGGATCCTTGAGCGGATCCCACCCACAGAGGGTTTCACCAAGGGAGGAGGTAATCAAGCATCCCTGCTCGGGGAGTCGGTTGAGGAGGGCTCAGGTAAGTCCCTTCCTGCCCAGCGGTTTCTTTCTCCGAGAGAGGGAAAACAAAGCCGCCAGGAAGCCGCCCAGTCCCGCCAAGCCGGTGCCTTTGCCCCCCGGATCTACGGAAAGGACTTCAAGCAGTCCCTCCTCCAGTTCGGCGCAGGAACCAAAACGACCCGCGGGATTGGAATGCATCATTCGGGCAAGAAGCACCCGCGTCCCCTGGGAGCACCCCTTCTCCGGAAGGCGGAGGGGAACCGCCTTCAATGCCTGCAAATCGAGAAGGGAAAGCCCCTCGGTGGCAAAGGGAGGATGGCCGAAGAGCGCGTGAAACAGACACCCCCCGAGACTGTAGATGTCGCTGAGCGCATCGCCGCGAAATCCCCTCAGGATCTCAGGCGCCACGTAGTCCGGGGTAGCCAACAAGTGGGCGGCGGCCACAGGCTTGCTTCGCGTACTGAGGGCGAGGCCGAAGTCCCCGAGTTTTGCGCCGCACGAGGCTGTCAGCAGGATGTTCGCCGGCTTGAGATCACGGTGCACGATCCCCTTCGCATGCGTGGCGGAGAGTCCCTTGAGGACTTCAAGGATGATCCGGAGCGCACGCTCTTCACCCAGCGCTCCTTCGGCACTGATCAGGTCGTGAAGAGATCCCCCTTCCATCAACTCCATGGAGAGTCGGGCGCCCTCCCCGTCCTCCTCCAAATCGATCATCCTCACAATCCTCGGATGATCCACCAACCCCGAAGCGACCGCCTCGTTCCGAAGCATCACTAGGTGCTCCCCGTAATCGGGCATTCCTTTTTCCAGCACCTTGAGGGCCACATCGCTGTCGGTTCCCTCGGCACGCGCTCGGAAGACGGGGCCGCTCCCTCCGTAACCCAGCACGCCCGAAATCCGGTAAGCGCCGGTGCGTTGACGGACCATGACCTCCGCCCGGCAACCGGGACACCTCACCTCGGAGTAGAGAGGCATCCCCTCCACCTCGAGCGTCACGCCGCAAGCTGGGCATGGCTCCGTCCGGGATGTTGATGTGGGAAGCGACATCATTTGACCCTAACCGCAGTAACGACCATCCTTCAAGCGGCTCGCCGCAATCGGTGTGCAAAAAACCATGATCGAACCAGCCCTTCACGAGATTAACGCCACATCCGAGGATGCCCGCCAGCGGGTCGATATGGTCTTGGTGCGCTACCTTTCCCACCTCTCCCGCTCCAAGATCCAATCCCTCGTGAAGTCCGGGAGAGTCACCCTGCGCGGTGAGCCTGTCCGCAACAACGACGAGGTCAGGGAGGGGGATCTCTTCCGTGTCGAGGAGGAGCCGCCAAAGCCTCCCGTCGGGGCGCGTCCCGAGGATATCCCCCTTGAGATCCTCCATGAGGACAAGGACCTGCTCGTGGTCAACAAACCGGCCGGCATGGTCGTCCACATCGGAGCCGGTCATGAGGAGGGAACCCTCGTCAACGCCCTTCTCCATCACGGCGCCTCACTCTCCAGCGGCTCCGAGGAGCACCGCCCCGGCATCGTCCACCGACTCGACAAGGAAACCAGCGGCTGCATCGTCGTGGCCAAGAACGACCGGACCCACGCGGCACTCTCGGCGCAGTTCGCCGACCGCCAGGTGAAGAAGACCTACCTAGCGATCATCCGGGGAGCGACTCGCCACACCAAGGGGACCGTCGACCTTGCGATCGGACGCCACCCCGTCCAGCGCCAGAAGATGACTCCGCGACGCGCCCCCTCCGGCCGTGACGCCGTTACCGATTACGAACTCCTCGCCACCCGCGACGGGTGGTCGCTCATCTCCTGCATGCCGCGCACGGGACGCACCCACCAGATCCGCGTCCACCTCCAGCATCTCGGACATCCGATCGCCGGCGACCCGCTCTACGGCAAGCGGGACAAGTTCGAGCGGCACCTACTCCATGCCTGGCGGCTCGAGTTCACCCACCCCTCCACCGGGGAGATGATCCGCTGCGAGGCCCCCCTGCCCGCCGATTTTGGGCTCGTTCCGATACCCCCCTCGAAGGCAGCATCACTCTCCAAGTCATGAGTCAGGAATCCTTCCAGCAAGCCCTCGATGCAACGCTCCCCATCCTCAGGAATATGAAGAAAGGTCTCGGCAAGAAACCGACGGCCACACTCGCCAGTCTCGAGCAACTCTCCGCCATCGACCCGGTGAAGTATCCTCCCGCCCCTTCCCCCACACCGACTCCCCGCGCGGTTTCCACACCGGCAGACGCCGGACGCCTCGCGAAACTGGAGGTTCTTAAAAAGGAAATCCTCACCTGCACTCGCTGTCCAAATCTCGTCTCCAGCCGCACGCAAGTGGTCTACGGGGTCGGCAATCCCTTCGCGGAACTGCTCTTCGTCGGCGAGGCCCCCGGCGAGGAGGAGGATCTGCGCGGAGAACCCTTCATCGGCAAGGCAGGCCAACTCCTCACCAAGATCATCGGCGCCATGGACTACACGCGTGAGGAGATCTTCATTGCGAACGTCCTCAAGTGCCGCCCCGACATGCCCGATGGTGAGTCTGGTAACCGCAAACCGAAGCCAGCCGAGATGGCGACCTGCCTCCCGTGGCTCACCAAGCAGATCGAGCTTATCAAACCCAAGGTCATCGTCGCCCTCGGCCTGACCGCCGTCGAGGGACTCCTCGGCGAGCCGAGCACGATGCGCGATGTCCGCGGCAAGTGGCTCGACTACCACGGCGTGCCGCTGATGCCGACCTACCACCCCGCCTACCTCCTTCGTAACCAGACGCTCGCCGAGAAGCGCAAGGTCTGGGAGGATATGCTACTCGTGCTCGAAAAACTCGGCCGTCCGATCAGCGCCAAGCAGCGCGGCTACTTCCTCGAGAAGGGCCAGTAAAATATGGAACTCAGGAAATCAGGAAAAAGAGACAGGTAGAATGTCATCATCGGGGGCAATCCTAAACTGAGCGAAAAACCACGGACCAAACGAAAGAACACGAACGGATAATCGGCGTCAGGACGCGGAGACATCAACCCTTACCCTTCCTGATTTCCTGAGTTCCATATT
>Ga0114964_10002540_pt1 | contig 12680 bp, 12 predicted proteins | sample C_131016_MF_Meta_FD_92638 | JGI IMG/M metagenome (GOLD analysis project Ga0114964, IMG submission 92638) | Freshwater microbial communities from Lake Croche, Canada to study carbon cycling - C_131016_MF_MetaG | ecosystem: Environmental > Aquatic > Freshwater > Lake | place: Lake Croche, Canada... | reverse complement strand
CTAGGTGTTGCCACGGCATAGCCTCTTACCCTGCCAGTAAGAGCCCCATGGTGTTACCTATGTCCTGAACCTAAAGCGTTACCCATGTCTTGAACCTGTACCCTGAGGGGGATGAGGAACAAGTTGGCCACAAGATGCAGAAGATGCACAGGGGAGGGACTGAAGGGGAGGTCGAGAGACGGCAGCCGAATAAATAGTTTCGCGCAAAGGCGCAGAGACGCGGAGAGGAGAGAAAAGCAATCCGATGAATCCAGGGTCGAGGTGCGAACCCCTCCTTTCCCCTACTTCATCGGGAGGCCGGCCTCATACTTAGCCAACTCCTCGATGCGCTGCACATGTCGTCCACCTTCGAACGGGGTAGAGAGCCAGATATCAACGAGGCGCTTAGCAGTCTCAAGCGAGACCATGCGCTCGCCTATCGAGAGGACATTGGCATTGTTGTGCTGACTACCAAGACGGGCCGTGTCATCGCTCCAGGCAATCGCGCAGCGGATCCCCTTCACCTTGTTGGCGGCGATGGCCTCACCATTTCCGGAGCCGCCAATCACGATGCCCTTATCGGCTTCACCATTGGCCACCTTCTCCGCAGCAGGAATGCACCAGATCGGGTAGTCGGTGGAATCGGCTGAGTGGGTTCCCACATCAATCACCTCGTGACCCTGTGCGCGGAGCATTTCGGCCAAGGCCTGCTTATATTCAAAACCTGCGTGGTCACTGCCAATGGAGATCTTCATGAGTGCTTGGTGGGAATGGTGCTGCGGTGATGGTTTGGGGAAGATGGATCGCCTGAGTCCGGATGGGGGGTTAGCCCTCGATCGTGTTGATCTCGACCGGCTCAACTTTCACGCCGAGCTCCTCAAGCCATGCGATGGAGCGCTTAATCTCCCCGCGTTCGCCGATGAGTTCGAGGCAGACGAGGCCGATCTCATTGGTGACACTTGCCTGACGGACATTGGTCGTCACGGCGAATTTGTGTCCTAGTTCATGGACAATAGGGCGGGTGATGAGCTTCGCGGGATACATCAGCCAAAGTCGGGTCGTTTCCATGGGGAAGAGCTTTGCCTTTTTGAAATCAAACAGCAAGCAAGGGAACGCATCTTCCCCCGCGTCGATCCAGAATGCCTTGGAAGACCCAGGATTCATAAGATCAAAAAAAGGTTCCTCGCTATTTTCAGTGGGTAATTATTACCGGAGGATGGAGGGCAAGAATTTTACCACGAAGAGCCAAAAAAAAGACCGCAGAGACTGCGGTCTTTTCCAAGAGATCCTGTTTTACACAGGACTAGAGTTTCTGAAAGGGTTAGAAGCCTAGAGGGCGAACCTTCGACTTGGCTGCACCCTTCTTCAAGGAGCCAGAGTGGGCGTCGATGAAGTCGCGCACGGCGCGAACAACGACGTCACTGAGTGTGACATCCGCTTGATCGGCAATGGCTTGGAGTAAGTCTTTTTCGTCCGTGGGAATGCGGACTGTCATGATCCCGTCGCGTCTTTTAGGCATGCATGCACCGTAAGGCATGTGCGCCGCTTATCAAGTAATTTTACCGCTTATCAGCAAATAACGGTAACTTGTATGTCAAGTATATGTCAACGTGTTAACTTACAGATGTCTTAAATGCGAATTGTGGATGAGTGGAGACTGGAGAGGCTCAGAGAACCAAGTGTGCCGACTACGCGGGTGCCATTCTTTGGGGGGTGGCCCCCTCCTTATTTGGAAGTGCTCTTGCTCCGCTTCTGCCGTACCCACTCAACACAGCGAAAAGCCAAAAAAGTGCGCTGTGTTTCGCGGGACTCCTCTAGGCTTCCCATGCAACATCATAAAGGTTACTAAAAGACATCATGAAGTGCGTTATTCTAGCGGGCGGTCTCGGCATCCGATCCATGAGCAGAACGATCTCCGTCCGAGGCTAATTGACGAGATTCGATTAGATAAACCTTATGTCATGCAGTGTAGATATTTGATCCATTAAATATGTCTATCGCGGTTATTACGGGCTCCGCCGGTCTGATTGGTTCGGAGGCATGCAGGAGATTTGCCGTAGAGGGATTGGAAATCGTCGGGATTGATAACGACATGAGGGCCTATTTCTTTGGGAACGAGGCATCCACTTCCTCAACACGGCAGGAGCTCGAGCGGGAAATCCCGCACTACAGCCACCATTCCCTTGATATCCGAGAGTTCGAGGCGGTCGACGCCCTCTTTGCCGGGTTGGGATCGAGCATCTCCGTCGTCATCCATACAGCCGCCCAGCCATCCCATGATTGGGCGGCCAGAGAGCCGCTGACGGACTTTGGAGTGAATGCCAACGGGACACTCCATCTTCTGGAGGCCACCCGCCGCCATGCCCCCGATGCAGTTTTCCTATTCACTAGTACGAACAAAGTCTACGGCGACACACCCAATGCCCTTCCGTTGCGGGAGCAGGAGACTCGCTATGAATTGAGCACTGATCATCCCTTTCACGCCGGGATAGACGAGAGCATGTCGATTGATCAGACCAAGCATAGTCTCTTCGGGGCCAGCAAGGTGGCGGCTGATGTGCTTGTCCAGGAATACGGCCGTTACTTCGGCATGAGAACGGCCTCCTTTCGCGGCGGTTGCCTCACGGGCCCCTCACACGCGGGGGCCGAGTTGCACGGTTTTCTCCACTACCTCATGAAGTGCGCAGTCACCCGCAAGCCTTATCGTGTCTTTGGATACAAGGGAAAGCAGGTGCGCGACAACATCCACAGCCACGACCTGGTCGGGGCCCTCCTTCACTATTTCCGCAAACCTCGCTCCGGGGAGGTCTACAACATCGGAGGTGGCCGTCATTCCAACTGCTCCATGCTGGAAGCCATCTCCCTCTGCCAGGAAATCAGTGGCAACGCGATGGACTGGAGCTACGTCGAGGAGAACCGTATCGGCGACCATCTTTGGTGGATCAGTGATGTCGGCAAGTTCCGGTCCCATTACCCGGAGTGGAACTATCGTTACGACCTGCGATCCATCCTTGAGGAAATCCATGCCTCGTGCGCCTCGTAGGGCCGCACCCAGCCATACTTAAAAAGGATTTCAATCCATGAGGATCCTGATCACCGGAGTTTGCGGCTTTGTCGGGAGCGAGTTGGCCAAGGGACTGATTGCATCGTGCGAGGGCGCGACCATCTGGGGGATCGATAACTTTTCCCGTGCCGGAAGCAGCATTAATCAGGAGCCGCTGCAGGCTCTGGGAGTAAGACTTATCGAGGGGGATATCCGCAATCCGGAAGACCTCGCCAAAGTTCCCGCCGTCGATTGGGTGCTCGACGCGGCGGCCAATCCCAGCGTGCTGGCCGGAGTCCAAGGGGCGACCGGTTCCTACGAACTGCTGGATCACAACCTGATCGGCAGTATCCGCCTGCTCGAGTTCTGCAAGCAGCACGGGGCTGGGTTTCTGCTGCTCAGCACCAGTCGCGTCTATTCCATCCCGCCGCTAGCAGCGCTCCCGGTAGAAGTCCACAACAACGCCTTTTGCCCCGTCCTCAGCGCACTTGTGCATCCTCAGCTCTCGACCCTCGACCCTCGACTCTCGACTCTTGACACTCGACCTGCTCTTAGCCCTTTGGGGATTACAGAGCACTTCTCCACCGAGCCACCGCTCTCCCTCTATGGCACCTCCAAAAGAGCCTCCGAGATGCTCGCCTTGGAATATGGTGCGGCCTTCGGTTTTCCGGTCTGGATCAATCGTTGCGGGGTCATGGCGGGGGCCGGACAGTTTGGGAAAGCCGACCAAGGCATCTTCAGCTTCTGGATTCACCGCTGGGCCTGTGGACTGCCGCTCCGCTACATCGGATTCGGGGGAGAGGGTCATCAGGTCAGGGACTGCCTTCACCCGAGGGACTTGATCCCTCTGCTGGCGCGCCAGATGGAGAATCCCTCCGCGGCCGCACCCAGGACGATCAACCTTTCGGGCGGCCTGCAGAGTGCGATGTCCCTGGCCAGGTTAAGCGCTTGGTGCGGGGAGCGACTTGGCGCGCGTCCAGTGGATTCCGATGAGACTCCCAGACCCTTTGACCTGCCATGGGTCGTGCTTGACAGCGCCCGAGCCCTTGAAGCGTGGGGTTGGAAACCGGAGACATCCGTCGACTCGATCCTGGAGGAAATCACCCAGCATGCCCTCGCTCGCCCGGATTGGCTCGAGATCACCGGCGGGTAGAATGCACAACGCTCTCCGACCGATGACTCAAAAGAACACGGATATGCAATCGCCGAAAACCACGACGCGGGACGGGCTCTTTGCTGTTCTTGGGAGGCAACCTTTTGTCCACAGATTGGTTGCAATGTCGGGAGCCTATAAGTTGGCCAACTTTGTTCTTGGGAAATTTCCGGTCACCAAATCATTGGGTAAAAGCGGCATCAAGGTCCGCATTGATACGGTGGCGGGCTTTGCCCTTGCCGAGGAAATGCTCGGCCAGAGCGGCTACCTCGCGGCTCTGGAGGGATTCCCGGTCAACACCTTCGTTGATCTGGGATGTAATGTTGGGTGGTTTCCCTGCCTTATCTCAGCAATTCAGGATGACCGGAGTATTCTGGGGCTCATGGTCGATGGTGACCCCACGATGGTGGAGTCATCAAGATGGCATCTGGAGAAAAACTCCCTCACGAACTGCTTAGTTCTTCATGGTGCTGTCGGATGCGCAGAGGGGACCTCGGAGATCACGTTTCATATCAACCCCTCAAACACCCAATCATCACTAAAAGCATTTGGGGCAGAGCACCCTTTTCCGGTCAAAGGCAAGGTCCGTGAGGTCACGGTTCCGTGTATCATGGTTGCTTCGGAGTGGAGAAAGAGGCATGGAGACCGCCTCATCGACTGTCTCAAGGTCGACATTGAGGGCGCGGAACTCGACTTTTTAAGAGCCGAGATGGAATTCATCGTCAGTCAAGTCCGTCGCATCGTCTGCGAGTGGCATGAGTGGCATGTGACCCTTGACGAAGTAACCCGGCATCTAGAGACAAATGGATTCCATCTGCACTCCATCGCTGAGCAGGATGAGAAGGGTGGTGTTGTTGTCTTTGATAACAAACGGATGTTGGCAACAGGACAGAAGGACGAGCCATGAAACCCTCCGTTTCAGTATGCATTCCCGTGCACAAGAGAACTCCCTACCTCAGGGAAACTGTTCAGAAAGTCCTGTCGCAGACGTTCGGGGATTGGGAGTTAGTCATTGGGCTCAATGTTTCCAAGGAAGTTTCACGGCTTATTCATGAGGATCTTCGGGAGGAACTCAAAGACCCGAGGATGAGGGTCATCACCGATGTAGCCCCCAAAAACATGGCTGAAAACTGGAATGCCACCATCGCTGAGTCCAAGGGTGATCTCATCAAGCTGCTCTGCCACGATGATCTTCCCCATCTCGATTCTCTGGAACGTCAGGTCAAAGCCATGCAAGAACACCCGCGTGTGGTCGTGGCTTCCGGCGCCCGAACCATCATCAATAGTAAGGGGAAGGTACTCTTCACCCGCAGCGGCATCAGGAAAACAGGAGTCTATGCCGGTCGTGAGATGATCCACCGCTGCATCATGGCCGGGACCAATATCATCGGGGATCCCGTCAACGTCATGTGGAGACGCTCCGCTATGGAGAAGGTGGGACTCTTTGATCCTACGGTCGTCTACTGCACAGACATCGAATATTGGCTCCGCCTCCTGAGTGTGGGTGATCTTTACTATGACACCGAACCAACCGGATATTACCGCATTCACGGGAATGCAGCGGCGACAGGGTTAGGAGGCGTCACTGTCCAGGACTTCGTTCACACGGCGAAGCTTCAGGTGAAGCGAGGGAGTGTCGCACTGAGTGCCATGGATCTCCGTGTCATCGCGTGGAAATCCCACCTTCAGAGCAGGCTCAGGCAATACCTCTATCGCCTGCTCGGATAAAAGCTCCGCAACCGGCAATCTAACAATCATGTCATCACTTCCTACCACAAACGAGCGACAATCCAACTCGGTGACCCTGATCGCGGCTCTCCTGTTACTCGGTTGCCTTGCCCACGCCCTCTGGGCTTTTTCAATCGGATGGAATAACACCATCAACGACCATCATTCTTTCCGTCAGAGTCAGACAGCCATTACGGCCTATTACTTGAAGGACAAGCCTTTCAAATTGGCTTATGAGACGCCGGTGCTGGGAAAACCATGGGCGATCCCATTTGAGTTTCCGGTCTATCAACTAATTGTAGCAAGGGTTGCAAATACGACGCACCTACCGTTGGATCAAGCTGGTCGTGCCGTATCGGCAGCCTTTTATTTATTCACTATGATCCCAGTGTATGCATTGCTCCGGTGGCGATATGTCCTGAAGCCCCATGCGCTTCTCTTTCTCTGTATCTTGCTTGTCAGCCCCTTTTACCTCTTCTGGGCGCGAACTTTCATGATTGAAACCTCTGCCCTCTTTTTCAGTGTCTCCTACATCGCCTGTATAATGTGGGGGCTGGAAAGCGGCTCACTTTTACTGCTGGTCTGCGGAGCTATCTGTGGAGTGCTTGCAGGCCTCGACAAGGTAACCACATGGTTTCCATTTCTCGTATTCTCAGGCTTCTGGATCATTCGAGACTACTTATGCTGGCCTCTCAAATTGAGTACTTTTCCTGAACTTAGGCGGCTGGCTGTTCCCCTTTTTCTGGTGTGTGTGGTTCCCTTGTTAGCCACTGTCTGGTGGGTTAATTGTTCCGATAAAATTAAGGAATATCAACCAATTGGTATCCAACAAACTTCTTACGCATGCAAGGCATGGATATATGGAACCATTGGACAGAAGCTGTCAATCCAGGTCTGGGAGAATATCTTGGGTCGTTTCTTTACACTCTTTGGACTTCCCCTTAAGGCGTGGATCATTCTGATCAGCTCAGGGGTAGCCGTGAGCATCACTCGCAGCCGGTGGAGGGAATATCTTGTTCTGATTACTCTTTTTCTGATTTCCCCTGCGATTTTCACGAATGTCCATTTCATTCACGACTACTATATGAATGCCAACGGGCTTTTTCTGCTCGGAGCCGTTGGGTTTGCCGTGATGGGCCTTCTGGAGTCATCGTCAGGTCGGTCCAAGATTTGCGGATGTCTACTGCTCACTTTTATCCTTTGGAGCGGCATTGAGGGTGTGGCTGCCATGTATCATCCTCTCCAGAAGATGCCCAACGGCGAGATCCTGCAGGTCACGGGGTACATCCAAAAAAATACGCCTAAAGACTCTGTACTAATGATTCTAGGTTCGGATTGGAATCCTCTGGTTCCTTATTATAGCGATCGTCGTTCCCTTATGATTCCTGACTGGCCAAACCTAAATGAAGAGCAGGTCCTTCAGGCACTCCGGAATCTCAAGGGAGAAAAAATCGGTGCCCTTCTTGTCTGCGAGCCGCACCGCTATTCGCTTGATAAGTTACTCCAGCAGGCCAACGAAGAAGGGCTTATTTTTCCCATCTTCCGCTGTGACGCACTTCCTTTGAGGTAATGGTTATACGAGAAGGTGTTAGTTGGCTGGCTTTCTAGCTATAACTAGAAATTGTTTACCAAAAAACTTCCAAGCAAGTTTGGCATGCAGATAAATCCTAATTAATGCCGCAGGAATTTCTTTCTTCCCAACCATGGTGTAAGGCAGAAATCTACTCCATGAATTTTCTATGATGTAATCACGATTTATTAATGCTTCACTCAAGGATATTTCAGTTAGTGGTAGATAGTGATCCCAAAAATCCCAGTACTCGCCTGCTAAAAATCTAATATTTGGCCCGATTGCTATTAATATCCCGTTTTGTTTTAGGCATCGATATGCCTGATCTAAAGTTTCACCAAGAGTTTTTTTATCTGGCAGGTGTTCAAAAAAATTGCTTGTGAAAATAACATCAAGAGAGTTGTCATCTAGAGGCCATTCGCTCGAGCAATCCTGTTCAAAAAGCTCCACTTCTGGATTAAGGTAATCTGAGACGTTTGGATTCAGATCCATGGCATATTTCTTTTGCGCATCCACATTATTTATGAATTCCCCGTAACCACAGCCAAGGTCCAAAACTGTTGCGCTTTTATCAATGTGATTACTTAAGAAGGAATCAATAATTACTTTCCATACTCTTACTCGATATTCTTTGTTTTTATTAAAACGCTGCGCATAAATCTTCTGTAACTCTTGAGGTGTGTGTGGATTCATATTTAATTGGAATCTATTTGTTAGGCTTCCTGTAATCACCTCTGGAGAAATACCGCTCCAGCCAGACGTAGAGGCAGATGAAGAGGTAGCGACTGCCCATCTCCTTGATCTTTAACTTCGCGACCCCGTGTCGCCGATTGCGCCATGTGATCGGGATCGTGGTGAAGGAGTAGCCCCGGACGATGGCCTTCAATGGAAGCTCCACGGTGAGATTGAAGTGGGGTGAGAGAAAGGGGCGGCATCCTTCAATAACTTCGCGGCGGTAGGCCTTGAAGGCATTGGTGGTGTCATTCAGGCCATGCTGAAAGAGGATCCGGATGAAGGCATTTGCCAAACGGTTCAGCGCAAACTTCACCGCCGGATAGTCGATGGTGCCACCTCCACGAAGGAAGCGGCTTCCGAAGACGCAGTCATGCCCGTCGTTCAGCTTCTCCCAGTAGCGGACGACGTCACGGCAGTCATCGGACTCGTCGGCCATCATGATGACAACGGCATCCCCCTTCATCTCGTCGAGTCCCCTGATGATGGCGCGGCCAAAGCCATGAGGCCCCGTGTTCCGCACGGGACGGAGTTCCGGCATCTTCGCCGACTCCTGCTGAAGGAGTTCCCATGTCCGGTCCGTGGAACCATCATCCACGACGATGATCTCATGGGGAACCCCACGCAGGGAAAGCTCCAGATGGAGGTGCTCTACGGTGGAAGCGATGGCTCCCTCTTCGTCCCTTGCCGGGATGACGATGCTGAGAAGGGAGAGGGGTGCTGTCATCAGATGAAAATCGGCATGAATCCAATTTCCCTACGAGGAGGGGGTCTGCGACTGTGACGATGTTGTCTTCTCAATCACGTAGAGAGGACGCTGTTTTCCCTGAAAGTAGATCCGGCAGACGTACTCACCCACGATGGAGGTCGCGATGAGGTTGGCCCCGCCCAGCATGAAGATGAGGGTGATGACCGATCGCCAGCCGATGACCCCAGTATCGCCAGTGATGAACATCATGACGTAGGACTGGAGGAGGTACGCTCCGCCGAGCAAAAAGACAAGAACACCGAGGTAGAAGGCCAGGCGGATGGGGACCTTGGAGTATCCGAAGAGGCCGTCGAGTGCGCCCTCGACCCGTCTCACTATACTGTAGCTGGTGGTGCCGGCGTGCCGCTCGGGTCTGTCGTAGGGGATACCGACCTGTTTGAATCCCACCCAGCTACGCATGCCGCGGATCAGGCGATCTCGCTCGGGCATTTCCGCGATGAGCTTGCCGACACGCTTGCTGACCAGTCCGAATTCACCGGCATCGAGCGGGATGGGACGCTCGGAGATGGCATTGAAGAGGCGGTAGAAGGCGCCGAAGCAGATACGAAGCCAGAGCGGCTCCTTCCGATTCTTGCGGACTCCGTAGACCACGTCGTATCCCTCGCAAAATTTCTCCAGGAATGTGGGAATGACCTCGGGCGGATCCTGCAGGTCGGCGTCGAGGAAGATCATGGCCTCTCCGGATGCATGCATCATGCCTGCTGAAATGGCGGCCTGATGACCGAAGTTCCGTGAAAGCTGTACCAGCTTCCAACTTAGCGAGGGGGTGGGGGAAAGACGCTCGATGAATGCAGGGGTGTTGTCCGTGCTCCCGTCGTCGACGAAGACAGCCTCAAAGCGATATCCTTGAAGTTTCGCTGTCACCGCCGTGAGCCTGCTCCAAAGAGATGCCACTCCCTCGGATTCGTTGAGCATGGGGATGACGAGGGAGACGAGCATCATATGGGTGTTCTTGTAGGGTTGATGAGATGGGATGACAAGCACAAGGGGAGGGATGCGTTCTGCCGACAAATGCATTGAAGAGAGCGGAGAAAGGGCGTTTAAGAGATGATTCCGCATCATTTTATGAGTTCAAAAAACACATTGTTGCCAGAGACGAAACCGTCACAGCAGGAGAAAATCGCACGCTGGACGCTCATGGGGCTATTCCTCCTTTTTTCGGTGCTCTGGCTTCTGGCTCCCATCTCCAGAGAGGAGGGGTTTGCCGATACGTCGCGCTATCCTGATGTCTTCAAGGGATTGATCGCGCATGGTCCTTCGTGGTGGACCCCGAATTACATGCTCGGCCAGCATCTGAGCACCATGTACGTGGCGGGATTGAGCATCGGTCTGCTTTCGCTGGGTGTGAAGTGTCTCGGGTTCCTCATCGGCGCAATGGCTTCCTTCAAGATGGTGGTGATCCTTTTTGCCGCCGGCTCGCTCGTCTCCATGAATGCCCTGATCCGGAGCATGGGTGGATCCCGCCTGATCGGCATCGTAGGTGCGGGATTCTATCTCCTAATCCCCGTGATGATGGCGAGGGGGCCCGTCTATGAGCACTTCGGTCAGTTCATGACATTCATTTTCACCCCCCTGCTCTTCCGTGGGATCATAGCCGTTGCCGAGAGGCGCTCCCCTGCTGAGATCGTCCTGCTGGGGGTAGCCGCTGCGGGATTGGCCCTGAGCTATGCGAAGGTCGCGGTGATCATGGCACCGGTGCTCGCGCTCTGGGCATGGGCCGTCCTGAGAGACCGCTCCGATTGGCAGCCGCTGATCAAGGCCTACGTGATGTCACTGGGCGTGGCCGTGCTTTGCGGGTTAGTGCCCCTGCTGCCCGGGGCCAAGGAATTCGCGAATGCCGCAGGATTCCTCTTCGACCCGCTGGATGGCTGGAAATCCCACTATTCCTTCAAAACGGCCCTATCTCTGATCGACCCGAGCAACTATCTCCTCACCGGACTAGGACCTGATTACGAGTCCGATTCGGCTTTCTTTCATATGGGAGTGGTGCCGTTGCTGCTGCTTTCCCTTGGGTTGGCATTGCGCGGTTTGGCGGAATGGCGAAAGTCGAAAGTCGGTTTCTGGTTCCTGATCCTGAATGCCTCGTGGCTGATCGGTCTCTGGTTCTCAGCTGGACCTGCCGGCATCCTTGGCGGTCATCTCGATCTGCTGAAGCACGCCCAGCAGATGCTCGACACGAATATCCCCTTTGCTTGGCTCTCCCTCGTCTGGCTGGGGTGGGTGGCCTGGCTTACGGCGAAGCACCTGTTCCGGGAGCGCGTGATTCCTGCATTCATCGCCACGGTTGCTTTCCTGATGCTGCCGGTCTTTCATGTAGCGGAGCTTCTCTTCCCGATGTTCCGGGACATCCGGGCCCCGGAGTCATTCTTCTCCACGACAGGTTTTTGCTGTCTTGCAGCAGCGACGGCTTTGGTCTCGGGAGAAATCTTCACTCAGTTAATTCCGCAGGGGCGGCGTATGGCACTGGCGGGTGCGTCGCTTGGCATCATGCTCTTTCAGTTGCTCTCGATGTCCCAGATCTACACCTCGAGACTCTTGCCGAACGATCTCTGGAAGGACTATTCGGCTGCATGCGAGTTTCTAAAATCAGCTCCGATCGAGGGGCGTGTGCATCCTCTGAGCGGCCGGTATTTTTACCTCACGCTTCCCCAGCAGGCAGGCCGTGCCGTGGACACGGAGGCATCAGGCCGGCATTTCCAGCTCAAGTGGGTGCGCCATCTCGAGGCTGCCGGCAATGCCTCGGGCGATACCCTGAAGAGTTACCTGAACCTGGCTGGCGTCGCCTACATCCTGCTCGACAAGGAGGATCCCTTCTCGCCGAAGCAGATGCAGGACTTCTTCCGCTCGATCTACCCGGTGGCTTTTGAGAACAAGTACTTTGCCGTCCTTGCCAATCCCGGAACGCTCTATCCGGCATTCCTGGCTAGGGATTTTGTGGCACTTCCAAAGGAGAGTTATGCCATGGCCCCTGCCACGCTGCAGCTCCTCCCTCAGAATCTTATCACGGTTGAGACGGGTGGTGTGGATAGCAACATGCCCGGCTTCGCTGGTCAGGCAAAGGGTCCGAACCAGATCGAGTTGCTCCAGCAGTATCAAGGGAAGGCGGGTCAGCCATTCGGTCGAGTGCCCCTCGTCGGCGACCGCATGGATGACTACCAGCGGATGACCTACCAACTCCCTCCGACCGTTTCGGGATGGCTTGTGGTCTCCGAGGCGTATCACCCCGACTGGACAGTGACGATCGATGCGAAGCCCACAGAGGTCCATCGTGCCGAATCTGCCCTCCTTTCTGCCTATGTGCCGAGCGGATCGCACGAGGTGGTCTTTCAGTTTAAGGTCCCCGCTTGGTACTCGCTCTGCCTCGTATTCGGCGCCTTGAGCTGGATTGTAGCCTTGGCTGCTCTTCTCTATCTTCCCTCCAAATGGGCTCCTGCGAAGTGGCGGAACTGGTGGGTGGGGGAAAAGTCTAAAAGGTAAAAAGCTGAAGGCTAAAATCTAGAAGGTTGAACCAAGCTCTTGGGAACGAGTGCGGTAGACTACCGAAGGTAGCCCATTTTGGGGTGGCACTGCTTGCCGTGCAGCAAGTTGCGTCAATGCTAAAGGGAATTGCTCGCGCCTTTGCGTGATAAAAACCCTCCATTTCATCAGTTTCTAGGGTGGTCAAGGAGAGGGCATTCATGATGAAATGGAACATTGTCGTGCCCTG
>Ga0114964_10002539_pt1 | contig 12681 bp, 12 predicted proteins | sample C_131016_MF_Meta_FD_92638 | JGI IMG/M metagenome (GOLD analysis project Ga0114964, IMG submission 92638) | Freshwater microbial communities from Lake Croche, Canada to study carbon cycling - C_131016_MF_MetaG | ecosystem: Environmental > Aquatic > Freshwater > Lake | place: Lake Croche, Canada... | reverse complement strand
TTCTCGGTGAGTTATGTGATGGTCAACCTGCTGGTGGATCTGAGTTATTTGTTTTTAGATCCGAGGATTCGTTACTGATGAACGCATATCAACGTTTGCTGGCCAATGGCTCGGTGCGTTTTGGCGGGGCGGTGCTGGGCTTGATGTTGCTGGTGGCTGCCTTGGCGCCCTTTTTGGGGACGATCGATCCGTCCGCCATGGATTCCAATTTCATCAACAAGGCCGCAGGGGATGCGGGCTTGTTTGCTTTGCTCGACGGGACTTCGGTGCAACACACGTTTTGGTTGGGTACCGACAGTTTTGGCCGCGACCTGTTCAGCCGCGTGATTTACGGCACGCGTGTGTCTTTGTGGGTCGGTTCTTGCACGGCGGTCTTGTCGCTGGTGCTGGGCGGCGGACTGGGCATGTTGGCCGGTTACTTTCGCGCGCTGGATGCGGTCTTGATGCGCGTGATGGACGGCCTGATGGCGATCCCCGCCATCTTGCTGGCCATCGCTTTGGTGGCCGCCTTGGGCGCCACGATCACCACCGTGGTGGTGGCGATTGCGATCCCTGAAGTGCCGCGCGTCACCCGCTTGGTGCGTGCCCTGGTTCTGAGCTTGCGCGAGGAGCCATTCGTGGAAGCGGCACGCGCCTTGGCCACCCCCACGCCTGTGATTTTGTTTCGTCACATCTTGCCCAATGCCATGGCGCCTTTGATCGTGCAAGGCACCTTTGTCGCGGCTTCGGCGGTGTTGACCGAAGCCATTTTGAGTTTCTTGGGCCTGGGCTTGCCGCCCGATATTCCGACCTGGGGCAACATCATGGCCGAGGGCCGAGTGCAGTTCAGCCAATACCCCGGCAACGTGATGTACCCGGCTTTGTTTTTGGTGCCCACGGTGTTGGCCGTGAACTTGTTGGGTGACGGTTTGCGCGATGTGCTGGACCCCAAATTCGCCAAGCGGGGTTCTTGATGACCGCCCCTGTTTTAGCGATTCACAATTTGTCGGTGGCTTTGCCTGCGGGGGGCGATCGGCCCTATGCGGTGCAAGGCATCAGCCTGACGATTCAGCCTGGCAAAACACTGTGTGTGGTGGGCGAGTCGGGCTCCGGCAAATCCGTTATGGCGACCACCGTCATGGGACTGCTGGCGCGTGAATTGAAGCCCGACCACGGCCAGGTATTGCTGCAAGGCGAGTCTTTGCTCGACGCCACGCCTTCGCGCTTGCGCGATTTGCGCGGCCGCGTCATGGGCATGGTGTTTCAAGAGCCGATGACGGCCCTGAACCCGGTCATGAGCTGCGGCGATCAGGTCGACGAGTTGCTCGCCACCCACACCGATTGGCCCCAAGCAAAGCGCCGCGCCGAGGTGCTGCGTGTGTTTGAAAGCGTGCGCCTGCCCGAACCCGAGCGCATTTTGCGCAGCTTCCCGCATCAATTGAGCGGCGGTCAGCGCCAGCGCATCGTGATCGCCATGGCGGTCATTTTGAAACCCGTGTTGCTGATTTGCGACGAGCCGACCACCGCGCTGGACGTGACGACACAAAAAGAAATTTTGAAGTTGATTGAGCAGCTGCAAGCCGAGCAGGGCGTGGCCGTGCTGTTCATCACCCACGACATGGGCGTGGTGGCTGAAATTGCCGATGATGTGCTGGTCATGCACCAAGGTCTGGCGGTCGAATCTGGCACCTGTGAACAGGTGCTCAAACGCCCCCAGGCCGACTACACGCGGCAATTGCTGGCCGCCGTACCGGGCATGACGCCGCCACCGGCCCGGCCTGAACCCACAGGCCCTGCCTTGCTGCGCGGGCAGCAGGTGGGCAAAACCTACATCAGCCGCGACTGGATGGGGCGTGCCCATGAAACCCAGGCCTTGCAGGACGCCAGCGTACAAATTCGTGCCGGTGAAACCGTGGGCATTGTGGGCGAATCGGGTTCGGGCAAGTCGACTTTTGCGCGCTGTTTGATCCGTTTGATCGATCCTACCGTGGGTCAAATTCAATGGGGCGAGCATGACATTGCGCTGCTGCCCGAAGGGCGTTTGCGCCCGCTGCGCAGTCTGGTGCAGGTGGTGTTCCAAGACCCGAACCGATCTCTCAACCCGCGCCGCACCGTGGGCCAGTCCATCATCGAAGGCGCGGTCAACTTCGGCATGCCCAAAGCCCAGGCTTGGGCCATGGCACAGGCGTTGATGCACAAGGTGCGCTTGCCGGTGGAGGCCTTGGACCGCTACCCCAGCCAGTTCAGCGGCGGCCAGCGACAGCGTTTGGCGATTGCGCGGGCCTTGGCCTGTCAGCCCAAGGTGCTGGTGGCCGATGAAGCCGTGAGCGCGCTGGACGTGAGCGTGCAGGCCCAAATTTTGAGTCTGCTGCGCGAGATCCAGGCCGAGTTCGGTTTGGGCATGCTGTTCATCACCCACGATCTGCGTGTGGCCGCGCAGCTGTGCGACAGCGTGATCGTGATGCACCAAGGGCAGATGGTGGAGCAGGGCCGCACGGTCGACTTGTACGCCCACCCGCAACACCCCTATACCCGCAAATTGTTTGACGCCGCACCGGCGGCTTTCTGATCTGAGCTTTTACAACCGTCCACATACCAAGGCGTTGCCATGACGCGCATTTTGATTGCTGGCTACCAGCACGAGACCAACACCTTTGCCCCCAGTCTGGCCGACTGGGCGGCCTTCAACACCGGCGAGGCGTTTCCGGCCTTTGTGCGTGGCCAAGCCATGGTGGACTTGCTCACCGGGGTGAACATTCCCATGGGCGGCTTCATGGACGAGGCGCGGCGTTTGCAGTGGACACTGGTGCCCTCGGCCTGGGCCGGGGCCTCGCCATCGTCCTATGTGACGCAAGACGCGTTTGAGCGCATCAGCCAAGCGATTTTGGGCGATGTGCGCGCCGCGCTGGCGCAGGGATTGGACGGTGTGTATTTGGATTTACACGGCGCCGCCGTGGCCGAACATGCCGACGACAGTGAAGGCGAATTGATCACCCGCATTCGCCAACTGGTGGGGCCGCACATCCCGATCGTGGCCAGCCTGGATTTGCACGCCAATGTCACCGCCCGCATGCTGCGCGAGTCCGACGGCCTGGTCGCTTACCGCACCTACCCGCATGTGGACATGGCCGCCACCGGCGAGTTGGCGGCGCGCTTGCTGCAGCGGCGCTTGCAACTGGGGCGCAAAGAGCCGCTGCATGTACTGCGCTTGCCCTTTCTCATTTCGCTCAATGCGCAAAGCACTTGGATGGCGCCAGCCCAAGACCTGTATGAACAGCTGATCGCGCTGGACCGTGAGCATGGGGCCATGCTGAGTTTTTGCATGGGCTTTCCCGCGTCTGACTTTGACGAATGCGGCCCGGTGATTTGGGCCCATGGCGCCCAGGCGAAGTTGGCGGTTGAGCGCTTGTATGCGCAAGCTGTAGAGCCGCAGCAGTGGCGACCCGAATGGCAAAGCGCCCGTGAAGCCGTGACCCAGGCCTTGGCTTGGGCGGCCGTTGAAGCTGCACCGGTGGTGCTGGCCGACACCCAAGACAACCCCGGAGCCGGCGGGGACAGCAATACCACGGGCATGCTGCACGCCTTGTTGCAGCAGCAAGCGGGCCACAGATTTCCGCAGCAAATTGCGCTGGGCCTGCTGGTCGATCCCGAAGCCGCGCGCAAAGCCTGTGAGGCGGGCGTGGGCGCCCAACTGGAAATGAGTGTGGGCAAGGCCGTGCCGATTTTCAGTGGCGACCTGAGCGATCCGCCGGTGCAAGGGCGCTTCACGGTGCGCGCCATCAGCGCGGGTGCCTGTCAGCTCAAAGGCCCGATGATGACTGGCTCGACCATCCAGATGGGCCCTAGCGCATGTCTGGAAATCGAAGGTATTTACGTCGCCGTGGCCAGCGGCAAGATGCAAATGCTGGACCGTGAGCTGTTTCGTACCGTGGGCATTCACCCCGAAAACATGAAGGTGGTGGTGGTCAAAAGCTCCAACCATTTCCGCGCCGATTTCACCCCCATCGCCAGCCATGTGCTGGTGGCCAAAGCCCCCGGCCCCATGGCCGCCGATCCGGGCGATTTGCCCTGGAAAAAACTCAACCCCAAGACAAGGACCCGACCATGAGCCAAGACCCCACCTCCGACCTGACCCAGCTCAGTGCAGACACCTTGATCGGTTTGTACCGCAGCGGCGCAGCCTCGCCAGTCGAAGTCACGCAAGCCGTGTTGGCCCGCGCCGCGTGGGTCAATCCAAAGATCAATGCTTTTTGTTTGCTTGACGAAAAGGCGGCTTTGAAAAGCGCCCAGGTGAGCGAAGCACGCTGGCAAGCCCACCGCGCCACTGGTGCGCCCGTGGGCACCTTGGAAGGTGTCCCCACCACCATCAAAGACCTGATCTTGACGAAGGGTTGGCCGACCTTGCGCGGCAGCCGCACCGTGAACCCGGATCAGCCGTGGGACGTCGACGCGCCTGTGACGGCCCGTCTGCGCGAGGCCGGCGCGGTGCTGCTGCGCAAAACCACCACCCCCGAATTCGGTTGCAAAGGCGAGACCAACTCGCCCGCCACCGGGATCACCCGCAACCCCTGGAACCTGAACAAAACCCCGGGCGGCTCCTCGGGCGGCACGGCGGCGGCCGTGGCGGCCGGCCTGGGTCCGATTGGTGTGGGCACCGATGGCGCGGGCAGTGTGCGCATACCGGCCGCGTTTTGTGGCAACTTTGGCCTCAAGCCCAGTTTCGGTCGCGTGCCGGCGTATCCGCTCTCGCCCTTTGGTTCGGTGGCTCATTTGGGACCGCACACCATGAGCGTGCAAGACGCAGCGCTGATGATGAACGTGATGAAGCGCCCTGACGCCCGGGACTGGACTTCCCTGCCCGAAGACGCGGTGGATTACACCGCCGGCTTGAATGACGGCATCAAAGGCTTGCGCATCGCCTATTCGCCCACCCTGGGTTATGCGAAAAACGTGCACCCCGAAATTGCCGCAGCGGTGGCCGAGGCGGTCAAGGTGCTGCAAGACTTGGGCGCGCACGTCGAGCAGATTGACCCCGGCTTTGAGGACCCCTTGGACATCACCACCGGCCTGTGGTTCTTGGGCGCCTGGACGGTGTGGAACACCTTGAACGCCGAGCAGCAAAGTCTGGCCGACCCTGATTTCAAGGCCGAGGCCGAACTGGGTTCGCGCTTGTCTGCGCTGGACATTCAGCAACTGAACCAGCGCCGCGGGGTGCTCGGTAGTCAGATGCGTCAGTTCATGCAGCGTTTTGATTTGCTGGTGACGCCTGCCGTGTCCATCCCGGCTTTTGATGCGCTGCCTGCGGGCCACAGTCCCTTGAGTCCCGAATCCATGCTGGGTTGGACCCCGTTCAGCTACCCCTTCAACCTGACGCAACAACCGGCTTCGACCATTCCCTGTGGTTTGACCCGAGATGGCTTGCCCATGGGCTTGCAGTTCGTCGGCCCGATGTTTGGCGATGCCATGGTATTGCGCGCCTCCAAAGCGTATGAAAATACCCGCAAAATAATTTTCCCAAAAATGAATTAATTAGGATTCACAATAATAATTTTATTAGTTTTAATGAATTTACTTTCATCTAGAATGGATTCTCCATTTCCAAGTTAATGAAAGCAGATTCATGCAACTCATTTGGGTTTCGGGGCTGACGGCTCGCGTTCAAACGGTTTCCATCACGGCTCGAACCATGATTGCTGCTACGGGTGCCGTGGCGGCTCTGCTGGTGGTTCTGGGTTTTGCATTTCATTGGGTGGGGTTGCGGGTGGCTATTGAGATCGACCCCAGTCTGGCGCAGAGCTTGGGCGGGGTGACCAGTGTCCGTGAGCAACAGCGCCTGGAGGAGGGCTACCGTGAAAAGCTCGAAGAACTCAATACCCGACTCCAAACTGTGCTGAGCCATGTGCAAAAGATCGAAGCCGACAAAAACGAAATAGCGGCTTTGAACAAGATTGAAAGTTTGCACAAAGGCATCACGGCCGAAGCGGTTTCGGCCATGGATGGCAAAGGGGGGCCTTTCAAAGCCCTCTCTTTAGATTATTTCCATCGTGCCGATTTGGGTGTGCGGCTGGAACGTGCGAGTCAAGAAGCCGGTGAATTAGGGCGAACGGTCGATTTACTCCATCAACGGTGGTCACAGGAAATTGAGTGGCTCAAAACGGTTCCCACGGCTTTACCTATTCAGGGCAGCGCCCGGGTCAGCAGTACGTTTGGCGTGCGCTTGGACCCGATCACCCATCGCCCCAGCGCCCATGAAGGCTTGGACTTTGTCAGTCCTGTGGGCACGCCGGTGATGGCTTCGGCTGCCGGTGTGGTGACCAAGTCAGAGTGGTCTGGGGCTTTCGGCAATATGGTGGAAGTACGTCACGCCCAGGGCTTTCAAACCCGATACGCCCATTTAAGTCAGCGCAAGGTGGTCGAAGGTGACAGAATAGAACGCGGGGCAGTGCTGGGTGCCTTGGGCAATACGGGCCGATCGACCGGTCCCCACTTGCATTACGAGATCATGTACAAGGACGAACCCATCAACCCGACCCAGGTGTTGGCCGTTTTGCGGAAGTAACGCTCTTTAATTTTTCGTTGGAGATTCTGTATGTTCAGCAAGTTCGCCAAAAACAAAAGCACCACCTTTAAGGCGCTGCCCGAAAAGTTCGATACCCTGATTGGCAAAAACACAGCCATCCACGGTCGCTTGGTGTTGCTCGAGAGCATCCGCATCGATGGCAAGGTGGTGGGCAATATCGAATCCTCCAAAGAAGAGTCGATCACCGTGGTGATTGGCGCCACGGGTGAAGTACAAGGCGATATCGTGGCGCAGCGTGTGGTGGTGGCCGGCAAAGTATCAGGCAATATCCATGCGCATGAACGCGTGGAGTTGCACGCCGATTGCTTGGTGCAAGGCGACATCAAATACGGCTCCATTGCCATTGAACATGGCTCCAAGGTACTGGGCTTGCTGCTGCAAGTGGGCGCAGCAGCACCGGCCAATATGAGCGATGCCGACGCCCAGAGCGCGATCCGCAAAGCCCAATTGGTGACGGGCAGCGGCAGCTGAGCTCAAGTCCAGTCGTTCGCAATGGCCTGGAAGGCCACTTTGCTGGGCACATCGGGGGCAATCCACATTTGGCGGGTCTGCGTATTCATCACAATACCGGCCACGCTTTCTACCCGACCCTCAGGGGGCAGGGCCGGATCGGGGTTGCGGCAGATCGATAAAAAGCCGTCTGACTCATCACGTAAAAAAGCCTGAAGCTTCTCAAAGTTGAGACCAGTTTGCGCCGCATGCTGAGCGGCTGTGTTCAGTCGCGGTTGGCTGGACAAGGCCAAACCCATCGGGGACTGCTCACCCAGCAAAGGGTCGCACATAAAGTGGTTGGTGTGGATCACCACACCGTTATCGGGTTTCAGTTCGGCCCAGCCTGCCGGGGCAATTTCAAAACAGGCCACCTCCCCTTGCGCATCCGCGCAGGGAATGTTGGACGCTGCGCCAAAGCCCAGCGTGGCCATCTGTGTCAGGCGTTCGCGCGCATGGGCCACCGAGTCGCAGCCCAGCAAATGGCGCAGCACGATGTGCACCGGCACCCCTGGCTTCAAGCCGTCACGGGTCGAGCGCAAGATGTTCAGGCCCAAGGCAAAACCAGCGGCATTCATGCCAATTTTGGCCAGCATGCCCGCTTCGGTCAGGGTGGTCAGGGCGCGGCCAAGCGCGTCGTGGGTTTTCAAAATCACCAGCGCAGCGCGCTGGCGCCCGATCCAGTCCCAGTTTTGCGCCAGCCAGGTGTGGCCGTCTTCACTGACCCGCCCTTGCACCGCCATGGCCGTGCATTCACCGTCTTGCAAGTGAGGATCCAGCGGTTGGTCTGGTTCCCAGTCGGGCAGGCCGGCCAGCCGATTGGCGGCCAGAGCGGCAGCTGCGGGGTGGGTGTCGTCGCTGAGAAAGGTGGGGGGCAATATTTCGGTACGGCAATTCAGGGCCAAGATGTCGTGCAGTTGCCAGCCGCTGCCGTCCGCAATGCCTTGCATCTCTTGCATCAGCAAAGGGTCGAGGGCGCTGATCACGGGGGCATATTGGCGTGCGCGTTGGCCAGCCTGGGCCCAATCGATGCCGCAGCAGGCAAACATCTTGGCGTAAGTCAACACACTGTGGCGAATCTGAGGCGCTGCCGCAACACCGTACAGGCGCCCCCGTTCATGGGCGCTGGCATGCACGGGTAGGGTGATAATGGGGAACGTGAAATTCATGATGATCCTGCGATGAACATACTGGCCCTAGACGTTGGCAACACCCGTTTGAAATGGGCGCTTTATGAAAACCCTCATCCTGAAGCCAAGGTGTTGGCCCATGGTGCGGAGTTTCTTGAAAACATTGAACGACTCTCCGAAGGCCCTTGGGCTGATCTGCCCGCGCCCGTTCGGATGATCGGTTGCGTGGTGGCCGGCGATGCGGTCAAACGCCGAGTTCAAGAGCAAATGGAATTGTGGGATGTTTCGCCGCAATGGGTAGTCTCCAGTGTGGCAGAGGCAGGTTTGTACAACGGCTATGACCATCCGACCCGTTTGGGCTCGGACCGCTGGGTGGCGATGATTGGTGCGCGCCAACGCATGCTGGCCCAAGGCCTCGCCAGACCTTTGATTGTGGTCATGGTGGGCACGGCGGTGACGGTGGAGGCCATCGACAAAGACGGCAAATTTCTGGGCGGCATCATCTTGCCCGGCCACGGCATCATGCTGCGTGCGCTCGAATCGGGTACAGCCGGTTTGCATGTGCCTACCGGCGATGTGCGCGAATTCCCGACCAATACCAGCGACGCGCTCACCAGTGGCGGCACCTTTGCCATTGCGGGCGCTTGCGAGCGCATGGTGACGCATTTGCGTGAGCACACCGGCCAAGAGCCAATGTGCATCATGACCGGTGGCGCGGGCTGGAAAATGGCGCCCAGCATGTCGATCCAATTTGAGCTGGTCGACAGTCTGATCTTTGATGGTCTTTTGACCCTGGCCATGCACCGCTTTGGGATTCAGGTTGAAGCGACAGGGTGAAGCGAGAGGTTCAAGGAACGGGTTGGTAAGCCGCCGTCAGTTGCTGTAAATGCGCTTTCTGCGAGCCATCGGCCAAATAAGGGGTGAGCAAGGAGAGCACATGGCGCGCCCCGCGCGCCAAGGCCAAGCCGGCACTTTGCGGCTCCATGGCATGGCGTGGGTCACGCACATACTCATAGCTCAGCCAATAGGTCACCACCACGGCCATGCTGGCCGACAGGGTTTCCACGGTATGGGCATCGATGTGGAGTTTTTGCGCATGCGTCATGGATTCCAGCAGGGTGCGTAATGCGGCGGTTTTGCGCTCCAAAATAAGCTTGAAATGCGTCTCTAAATGCCGATTGCGCGACAGCAAGTCGTTCAGGTCACGGTACAAAAACCGGTAGTCCCAAATCAGCTCAAACAGCGAATGCAAGAAGAACCAAGCGTCTTCCACATCTTGCACATCGCTGCTGGCCTCCATCAAGCTCAGGATGGCGGCTTCATAGCTGTCAAACAAATGGTTGACCAGCGTGTCTTTGGCCGGGAAGTGGTAGTACAGATTGCCGGGGCTGATGCCAAGTTCGGCTGAAATCAGCGTGGTCGAGACGTTCGGCTCACCGAACCGATTGAACAGCTCCAACGACACCGTGACGATGCGCTCAGCTGTTCGGCGGGGGGCTTTTTTGACCATGGCAAGCGCTTCGTGGGGGCGCGAAGTTCAGCGCGTTTTTTTCACCGCTGCGGGTGCGGAGACTTTGGCGGACGCCGCGGTCTTGGCCGCTTTGGGCGCCGCTGTGGCTTTGGCACTTTGGCTTGCCTTGGCCAGTTGCGCTTCCAGGCGAGCCACGCGTTGGCTCAAAGCCTCCAGGTCGGCGATGGAGGGGATGCCCAAGCGGGGGAGGGCCCGCGCCACCCGGTCTTCAAACAAATGCTCCAGGCGGTCAATCCGGCCTGTGGATTGCTCGCCAAAGTCTTTGGCCAAATGGCTCAATTGCGCGGTCGCAGCGGTGATTTTTTCTTGCGCTGCCATCTGGGTTTTGCGCTGAAAGGACAGGCCGTCCGCAATCAAGGCCTCAAAAGCCTTGGTGCCTTGCGATTGCGCTTTGGCCATAGCCCCCAGGCCGGCCAGCCAAATGTGTTGCGATGACTCTTCAGACGGCGTGCTGGCGGCGTCGGAGGCAGAGGGTTTTTTGGGCATGGTGGGTACTCCTGGGAATGCGTTTTCACACTGTAACCGCAGCGAAGACCGCAAGGGCAGTCCAAAGCTTCTAAAATCCAAGTTTGAAGCGCAGACAATGCGCAGGCACGTGGCTCATCTCGGGCTGCGGCAAACCCATCTCAAGGCTTTATGACTCTTCTTGTCACCGGCGGTGCCGGCTTCATTGGCGCCAATTTTGTTTTGGATTGGTTGGTCGAATCGTCGGAAACCGTGGTCAATCTGGACAAGCTGACCTACGCGGGCAATTTGGAAACCCTGGCCAGCCTGCAGGGCAACCCGCACCACGTCTTTGTGCAAGGCGACATTGGCGATGCCGACTTGGTCGCGCAACTGTTGCAAACCCACCAGCCCCGCGCGGTGATCAACTTTGCCGCAGAGAGTCATGTCGACCGTTCCATCCACGGCCCGGGCGAGTTCATTGAAACCAATATCGTCGGCACCTTCCGTTTGCTCGAATCGGTGCGCGGGTTTTGGTCGGCCTTGCCGGCGGCAGACAAAACCGCCTTTCGCTTTTTGCACGTGTCGACCGACGAGGTGTACGGTTCGCTGGCGCAGGACGAACCGGCGTTTGCCGAAACCCACCGCTACGAACCCAACAGCCCGTATTCGGCCAGCAAGGCCGCATCCGACCATTTGGTGCGCGCTTGGCACCACACCTACGGTTTACCGGTGCTCACCACCAACTGCTCCAACAACTACGGGCCGTACCACTTTCCCGAAAAGCTGATCCCGCTGATGATCGTCAACGCCTTAGCGGGCAAGCCTTTGCCGGTGTATGGCGACGGCATGCAAATCCGCGACTGGTTGTATGTGAAAGACCATTGCAGCGCGATTCGCCGCGTGCTGCAAGCAGGCCAGTTGGGTGAGACTTACAACGTGGGCGGCTGGAACGAAAAGCCCAACCTCGAGATCGTGCACACCGTGTGCAAGTTGCTCGACGCGCTGCGCCCCAAGGCAGACGGCAGCAGCTACGCCACGCAAATCACCACCGTCACCGACCGCCCGGGCCACGACCGGCGCTACGCCATCGATGCGCGCAAGTTGGAGCGTGAGCTGGGCTGGAAACCGGCTGAGACTTTTGACAGCGGCATCCGCAAAACCGTGGAATGGTATTTGGCGAACCCTGATTGGGTGAGCCATGTGCAAAGCGGCGCTTACCGCGACTGGGTGCAGCAACAATATGCCGCACCCGCTTTGGCCGCCACCGCCGCGATCGCGGTATGAAAATATTGCTGTTGGGCCGCAACGGCCAAGTGGGTTGGGAGCTGCAGCGCAGCCTGGCCCCTTTGGGTGAGCTGCTGGCGCTGGACCGCCACAGTGCCCCGGCTTGCGGCGATCTGAGCCAGCCCGACGCATTGGTGCAAACGGTGTTGAACTTTCAACCCCAGGTCATCGTCAACGCCGCCGCCCACACCGCCGTGGACAAGGCCGAAAGCGAGCCTGAACTGGCCCGCTTGCTCAACGCCACCGCGCCCGGCGCCTTGGCGCAAGCGGCCAAAGCCGTGGGCGCTTGGCTGGTGCATTACTCGACCGACTATGTGTTCAACGGTCAGGGCCAAACCCCTTGGCAAGAGGACGACACGACACAGCCTCTGAGTGTGTACGGTCAAAGCAAGCTTGAAGGCGAAGAACTGATTACGGCCAGCGGCTGTAAACACCTGGTTTTTCGCACCAGTTGGGTCTACGCCAGTCGGGGCGGCAACTTTGCCAAAACCATGTTGCGCTTGGCCAGGGAGCGCGACCGCCTGACCGTGATCGACGACCAGTTTGGCGCGCCCACCGGTGCCGACCTGATTGCCGATGTGACGGCGCACGCGATCCGACAGGTCATGGCTGGTGAGCCTCTGCCCGCGAACGCTGACCTGTCCGGCATTTACCATCTGGTGGCTTCTGGCCACACCACCTGGCATGGCTACGCCAGCCATGTGATCGACATGGCCCGAAAGATGGAGAGTCAGATGGCGCCGGCCCAGCCCATGAAGGTGCAAGAGATCGCCCCGGTGGCCAGCAGCGCCTTTGTCACGGCCGCGCGTCGCCCGCACAACTCCCGTTTAGACACTAGCAAACTGCAAACCACCTGGGGCCTGCAAATGCCCGCTTGGCAGCACGGCGTGGACCGCATGTTGGCCGAAATTTTGTCCCCCGCCTGAATTCGAGAAAGACCCCCGCACCATGACCGACAGCATCCATGCCGACAGCGCCGCCCAATTGAGCCCGCAACTCAAGGCTGAAATCCTGGCCCAGGCCATGCCCTACATTCGCAAGTTCCAGGGCAAAACACTGGTCATCAAATACGGCGGCAACGCCATGACCGACCCGGCTTTGCAACAAGCCTTTGCCGAAGACGTGGTGCTGTTGAAACTGGTGGGCATGAACCCGGTGGTGGTGCATGGCGGCGGCCCGCAAATTGAAAGCGCGCTGCACCGCTTGGGTAAAAAAGGCGAGTTCATTCAAGGCATGCGCGT
>Ga0114964_10002532_pt1 | contig 12714 bp, 11 predicted proteins | sample C_131016_MF_Meta_FD_92638 | JGI IMG/M metagenome (GOLD analysis project Ga0114964, IMG submission 92638) | Freshwater microbial communities from Lake Croche, Canada to study carbon cycling - C_131016_MF_MetaG | ecosystem: Environmental > Aquatic > Freshwater > Lake | place: Lake Croche, Canada... | reverse complement strand
CCTACACCACCTTGGCAGAGTTGATTGCGTATGCCCGGGCCAATCCCGGCAAAATCAACATGGGAACAGCGGGGATCGGCACCTCGACTCACATGGCCGGTGAGAGCTTTCAAATAGCGGCGGACATCAACTTCACCCACATTCCCTACCGTGGGGTGGGCGCTGCAACCCAGGCCATCTTGGGCGGCAACAGCGACATCGTCTTTGGCTTGCCCGGCGTCGTGGCACCCCACGTGCTCACTGGCAAGATGCGTGTCTTGGCCAGCATGGGCACCAAACGCTCAGAATTCTTCCCCAATCAACCCACCCTTGTGGAGTCGGGTTACAACGTGACTGAAATCACCCGTTTTGGCTTCTTTGCACCGAAAAACACGCCTGCGGCAGTTCAAGCCAAACTCATCGAGGCGGTGGCCAAAGCCGCCAAAGACACCGACTTCATCACGTCCATGCGCGCGAGCAGCACGACGGTGCTCTACTTGAATCCTGCTGAGCTCAAAACTGCAGTGGACGATGAGTCCGCTTATTGGTCCAAAATCCTCAAAAACCCCAAGCTCAGCAGCCTGCTCGAATAAAAGCCTTGGGCCTTGCTCAATCCTTGGGCTGCCAAGTCAAGCCCATGTAGGCATTGAAGCCAGGGGTTGCGTAGCCATTGGCCAATTGATAAAAGCGATTGGTCACGTTGTTGAGTCGAGCCAAAAACCGCCACGCCCCATCGATGGGCTTGTTGGCGGTGAGGTTGAGCAAACTGTACGGGGCCAAGCGAGTGGCGTTGGCCGCGTCATCAAAGCGCTCACCCACGTATTGAAGCTCAGTACCGAGCGTCCAACCCCAAAGTGGCACATCGGCCGTGAGCGTAGATTGCTGCCGAGCTCGGCGAGCCAAGTATTTGCCCGTGTCTTGATTCTTGGGGTTCATCAAGTCCAAGGACCCACCGAGGGTGAGCTCTCCCACCGATGTGCCGGCACTCAACGTGGCGCCACCCATGCGGGCATGTCCGGTGTTGCCATAGCAACCGGCATACATGCCAACCCCATTGAGACAACGGCCTGCCCCACTCACGTAGTTGATCAGGTTGTTGACGTCGTTTTGATAGACCACGAGACCTGCGCGCTCGCGATCAAAAGCCCACCTGAGCGCCAACTCCTTGTTGTTGGACGTTTCTGGCAGCAAACTCGCAACACCATAGACACTGAAGCGCTGGTACAAGGTGGGAGCACGAAAGGCCGTGGCTGCTGATGCCGTGACTCGCCACTCGGGTGTGATGGCATAACCATAGTTCAAGGCGCCAGTGGACTGGGTGCCAAACTGACTGTCAACATCATGCCTTGCATTCGCTTGCAAAGCATGAAGCCCCCATTTCAACCCATAACCGAGTGCCAAGGCGTTTTGCGCCCTCAAGGTGTTGGCGCTGGGTTGGGTGCCTGCGTTTTGTAGCCGATCTTCGCGCCTCTCCGCATCGGCGGTCATGGTGCCAGGCCCCCACTTCAATTCGTTGTGAAAGAGATAGGTGCTCACCTGGGTTTGGGTGAGGTAGACCGATGGGCTGGACTCATACCGATCGGTGCCTTGGGTCCAAGCGAGACGGGTTGTCCAGAGTTCACTCCACGCAGAGGCCCAGTTCAGTCCGAGCGTTTGCAAATGCTGTTGACCCACATCCGTGGTGGGGGGCAGCGAGCCATAGGCGTCGTAGCCGGCATGGAGCACATGGTCCAACACAGTCAGATCGACTTTTTGATTGGCATCAAGCTTCAAGCCCAGTCGTCCAGAAAAAGATCGGCTCTGAAAGCCGTCTTTGTCTGGATTGCTGCTGTTTGGCTGACCATTGAAGCCACTGCTTTTTAGATCGGCAATCCCCAAAGCATAATCAAGCCGTCCCTCACCCCCACGCACGGAGGCATTGATGTTGGTGGTGTTGTAGGTGCCCAAGCCCACAGCGATGGACGGGGAAAAACCAGGCTGTCCTTTGCGCGTGAAAATTTGAACGACACCAGCCACGGCATCGGAGCCGTAGAGGGCCGCAGCGGGGCCGCGCAACACCTCGATGCGATCGACCTGGGCCAAGGGGATGGCCTCCCAAGGCGCGCCCCCAGTGGATTGTGAGTCGATGCGGATGCCGTCCACAAAGACAGCCGTGAAGCGACTCTCCGCCCCGCGAATGAACACTCCCGTGGTGGATGCGGGCCCTCCAGTTTGTGAAATCGACACGCCCGGCAAATGAGAGAGCACGTCGGAGATGACGAAGGCGCCACTTCGGTCGATTTGTTCACGTTCAATGATGGCGATGTCGGACAAGACATCAGAGAGGGGGGTGTCGGTTCGAGTGGCGGTCACCACCACGGGCGTCAAGACAGTGCTTTGCTGCGCGTGGGTCGCACAGTCCAGACAAAAGATGAAAACGCAAAAAACGAAGACTCGGGCTTGCAAAGCCGAGCGCAAACAAGATTGGGACAACATGGTGCCAACTTTCAATTCAAAGGTTCACCCCCCAACGCTCCCCGTTGGTGGGTATGACCAGAGCCCATGAAAAGAAAGCAGCAAAGCACACGATCTGGCGCACGTGCAAACGCGCCCCAAAATCTGATTGGCCATGCATGAATTCCCACGTTCATGGATTCCACGAGTTGAAGCCGGTATCCGGGCTGATGAGATCAGAATTTGACCTTCCCAAGCCTGCGGCTCAGTGGTATTAGAAATTCCTTGGTGTCGGTGAAGACACCCTCATTCACCGTTGCGGGGACAGCATGGTCGCTCTTGCGAACTCCAATTTCCCGTTTAACTGTTTCTGTGAATCAGAAACGAGCACTTCAAACTTGATGTTAGCACAGGTGAGCATCGTGTTGAATGAAGACATCCACGATGGTGACGCGACTCGATCGCATTCACCCGGTCAGTCGATGACCGTTGTCAAAGACTTTGACCCTAGCACCGACTTGTCAACGAGGGCCAAATGCAAAGCCTATCAGCTTGTGATCGGGTATTGGAGGCATTGAGCAACACCTCCAATAGGCACATGTCCAACCAACACGCCTTTGATGAAGTCGATTCAACTATTGGCAGCTAAAGTTCGCTGCATTTCCAACATCACTGTTTGGAGCACCCGTGAACTTGGCCGTTTTAGGAAATGCACACAGTGGACGTGTTCTTGATGCTGGTGCTGTTGAGAAGGCCGAGCCCGAGGCCACCACGGTGTCGGGGGCCACGCCCTTTTCCACCCAGTTCATCAACGGTGTGAGCATGTCAAATTGATCTGTTGAGGATCCTCCACTGCAGTGCCCCATGTTGGGAACCAAGTAGAGTCGAGAGAAGTTTTGACTGTTGCTGTATTTGCTGTTGATGCTTTTAAAATAATTGATGGTGTAATTGGCAGAGGGTCCAGGATCACTGGCGCCGTGATACCAAATCACTTTTCCGCCTTTGTTGACAAACCCATCAATATTGGTAGAAGTTGCAATCACTGGGTGATTGGATTGCAAACGTGCTGGATCAAGATCAAAGTTCCAGCTCTTGTAGGGCACCAAGGTCGGAATTTGTGGGCTGATGTAGTAGCCAACTTGATTGGTTCCAAGCGCCAAATTGCCAGGGGCCGCAGTGGCGGATCCAATGTTGCGTGTGGGAATGCCAACTGGTGACATGAAGCCACCATCATAAGGATAGCCCTCCACTTTGGTTCCACTGGGCACGACAACGAAGGAACCAGCGCTGGTCACTGGGCCTTGATTGATTTTTTTGATCGCAGCGATTTGGTCGCTACTCAAACAAGAGGCGGTCTTGGCGCCACTGCACATCAAGGGCTGAGATGACTTGAAAACGTAGGTTGCAGGATCGAACTTGCATGAGCCTGGGTTGTCAATCACGCCATCGACTGCACCGTCGTTGGCGTCACAAGCTTCTAGGATTGCTTGGGTAAAGAGGGATTGATCCGCCAGCGTGAACGATTGGCTAAATTGTGCATTGCCACTGGCATCTTTTGACACCAAGCTTGCGATGGACTGCAGGGAATTGATCTCACTCTCCGTGATGGCGGTCAAATCGTACACGGGGTCACCGGCCACAACTCCATCAAAGTAACTGGGAAAGCGTTGCATGAATTCCATTCCCTGACGACCTCCGGTGGAGCAGCCCACGTGGTAAGAATAATCGGGGGCTCTGCCGTAAAACGTCTTGATGATTGATTTCGCTGTTTGCGCGGCTTTGTCAATTGACCCATACCCCCAATCGAGCGTCGCGTTGGGTTCAGACAAAAAATCCAACGTTGATTTGCCAGCAGCCGTTAAAACCGTATTTGCATGACCACCGTCTTGTGCGATGACCGCCCAACCCTGTGCCAGTGCAGGAGTCAAACTGCCGGCCACACCAACGGCTGCGGGAACAGACCCTTCAGAGCCTCCTCCACCTTGAAACATGAAACGCCCATTCCAATTCAGCGGCAACCTCATCTCAAAAGAGGTTCCGTACGAAACCTTGTCACCGCCCACGTAGGCGCCGGCAACACCAGTCACCAAACAGTGCTCTGGCAACGTGTAATTGTTCACCACAGTCCCGCTTGGAACGATGGTGCTAGACGAAATCGTCGAATTGGGAATCGGTAACGTCGATGAAGTGGAGGCCAAGAACGTGCACATGCTTGTCAACTGGCTGCGCTGATCGACACCGGTAGAACAAGATGCCAACAAAGCCATCACGATACTGAACAAGGATATGGAGATTAACTTCATTGGTATTCGCCCTTTTTATTTTGGTGATGGAATTTTTCTCCTTTATAGAGCTTTCATCAATGAATGGAAACCCTTAACAGAAGGTGTGCAACAAACCGAGAAATCCATATGGTCGGCTGCGCCCCTCACGCGAGCCCGAAACCCCATCGCCATGCAGCCATTCACAACATGGGTGCACACCCATTGTCACCATCACCAGGTGAATCGACTTCCATTCACAAAACACCCATGTGATAATGGTCTTGCATAGCCCCTTCATTGAAAGACTTTTTCAAGAAAAAAGGACGTCTTGTGAACATTTTTCATCCCCTTGCTGTCTTTTGGACTGCCGCTGTGGTCTTGAGCAGCGCTGCCCAGTCGCAAACTTACCCAAGCAAACCGATTCGCATTGTTGTCCCGTATTCTGCGGGGGGCGCCTCCGATGGCCCCATGCGCGTCATCGCACAAGAGATGAGCAAACAACTCGGACAACAAGTGAGTGTGGACAACAAGCCTGGCATGGGAGCGATGCTGGGCGCGGAAATCGTCGCGCGTGCAGCGCCCGACGGCTACACCCTGCTCCTGGGCTCCAACCCGGAAGTGATCAGCCCCTCGCTTTACAGCAATTTGAGTTTCGATCCCGTCGAGGACTTCACCCCCATCGGCCTCTTTAGCCGTGAACCCAGCGTTTTGGTGGTTCACCCTGCCTTGCCAGTGCAATCGATCAAAGAATTCATCGCTTATATCAAAGCACATCCATCCAACATTGATTTCGCCTCGTCCGGCAACGGCAGTGCACAGCATTTGTTCACCGAAATGCTGCTCTCCAAAGCGAGCCTCAAAATGGTGCACGTTCCCTACAAAGGAAGCGGCCAAGCCACCACCGACCTCATTGCAGGACAGGTCAAAGTGGCCATGCCAGGTCTGGCCGCCATGATGGTTCACATCAAAGACAACCGACTTCGCCCCTTGGCCGTGAGTGGCGCTGAGCGCTCCCCCTTGCTGCCCGACGTCCCCACCCTGGAAGAGTCTGGCTTTCCTGGATTCACAGCCTACGTCTGGAATGGCCTCATGGCTCCCAAGCACACACCCGCGCTCGTCATTGATCGCTTGAGCAAGGAGCTCAAAACAGCCCTCCTGAGTGCAAGCGTGCAAACCTTCATGAAACAAGCCTCCATTGAAAGCCTCAACACCTCCCCTGCAGAGTTCATGAACTTCCTTCGCGAAGAACGCGAGAGAAATGCCAAAATCATCAAAGAAACGGGACTTAAAATCGACTGATCAACACCCTTGCACGATGAAAGAAAAATAAAAATGACGTTTCAACGAATAGGAACCAGGCTGTACGGCAACGGTGAAGTTGTTCACACGCCCTTGGTTCGTGCGGGGGACTGGATTTTTGGCACCGGCCTCAGAGCGAACTTGCCGAGTGGTGAAATCGACCCTGAGGTGCAGCGCCTGCACCGTCCGTTTTCAAGTCCACCGAAAGCGCAACGCGAGGCACAACACATCTTTGATCTTTTGGTCACTCAGTTGAGCGAACACGACAGTGCCATCACGCGTGTGGCTCGATTGGATCAATACTTCACCCACCACTTGCATGTTGACCCCTACCATGTGGTGCGTAAAAAATCCCTTCAAGGGCAAGTTGCACCCAGCACCTCGATTTTGATCAAAGGGCTACTCAACACCGATGCGTGCATGGATGTTCAAATGATCGCCAGCACCTTGCAAAGCACCCATGCCTTTGACCCCGTGGTCCCCAGCAAGCTCAATGTGCCAACCAGCTCGGGCTATGCACCCTGTCTTCGTGTGGGAGACCTGATTTTTGTGGCCGGTCAATTGGCCCGCGACGCCAGTGGTCAAATTGCTGCCAGCGCGCAAGTGCCCGAGGGCCAATTGTGGAACGGCACCCGCATCAAACTTGAAACCGAGTACTTGATCGAACATCGACTGATGCCTGCCCTCGCAGCAGCAGGTAGCAATCTCGATCTCGTCCTCAAGGCACAGGTCTATTTGAGCCACTCCTGCGATTTGGCACAGTTTTGGCAGGTTTGGGCCCAAGCTTTTGGCATGCGCATTCCTCCAACCACCGTGGTGCCGGTCGCCCACCCTGGATTTGGCACCGAAGAGGCCACGATAGAGATCAATTTGATTGCAGCGCACCAAGAGGCGGCCAAGGACATCCACGACATCCACTGCGATGTTGAGCTCATCGGGCAACACATGGTGCCCGCCAGAAGCTTTCAGCAGTTGTTGTTCGTGGCCGGTCTCATGGCCATTGAAGACGGGGGTTTGTGCCACGCGTCAAAACCCAGCACCTCGGCGCCCTACTACACCGACAGCGCGCGGCAACAAAGTTTGAACATCTTGGCCAAGGCCAAGACCATTTTCAAAGCCGCCCATACGGATTTGAGCTACCTCACCCGAGCCATCCATTTCCAGTCTGATTTGAATGATTTCAAGTCAATCTACCAGGCCTGGGATCCTGAGCTGCGGCGTGCGGGTCTGCCCTTCACCGCGGTCGAGGTGGGCTCGGAGCTCTTTGTCAAAGATGCAGCCCTGATCTTGGACCTTTGGGGATACATTCCCCGATGACCCAATCTCCTCTGCCCAAGGGCGACTCACCCAGTTGGACAATGAGAATTCATTTTTATTGCGCTTGAGAAAACACCATGTCAGCAACCCATCAATTCGTCAACGTTCACCGCGTCTTGTGCCAAGGCCCCGCAGACCTGAGTGGTGTGCAGGCCTTGGTCGACCAAGGCACACTGAACCCCCACCACATCATTGCCGTGATGGGTAAAACCGAGGGCAATGGCTGCGTGAACGATCACACCAGAGACTTTGCCAGCATGGCGTGGTCCCATTGGTTGTCCGAGAAGTTGAGTTGCACCCCAGAGGCGGCTCACCAACGCGTGGCCTTGGTCATGTCCGGCGGCACAGAAGGCGTCTTGTCACCTCATTTCACCATCTTCACCCGAGAGTGGGTCAACGCGGCCAGTGCGTCCACCCATCCCCAAATGGTGATCGGCATGGCGCAAACCCGCGACTTTGCCCCTTGGGAGATGGGTCGCATGGCACAAATTGAAGAGACTGCGCGTGCGGTCCAGGCCGCCATGCAAGAAGCCCAGATTGACAAGCCCAGTGACGTGCATTTTGTCCAAATCAAATGCCCGCTGCTGACCCAACAAAAAATGCAATTCGCCCAGCAACACGGCCACGACACCGCCACGCATGACACCTATGAATCCATGGGCTACTCGCGAGCCGCCTCCTCATTGGGCATCGCACTCGCCTTGGGTGAAGTGCAGTTAGCGGATTTGAGCGATGCGGTGGTGCAACACGACTGGTCGCTTTACTCCACGCGAGCGTCGGCCTCATCGGGCATTGAACTTGAAAACAATGTGGTGGTGGTGCTTGGCATGTCGCACGCTGGAGAGTCCAACTTGGCCATCGCCCACACGGTGATGAAGGATGCGATAGACGCCTCTGGCGTTGCCCAGATGCTCCAAGAGTGCGGACTCCATGCCGAACCCAGCCCAGTCCATGCCACTCAAGAGCTCGAACCATCGCGCAATCGCATGATCAATATCTTGGCCAAAGCCGAGGCCTCCCCCAGCGGAGAAATCCGCGGCAAACGCCACACCATGCTGGACGACTCAGACATCAACTCCACGCGCCATGCAAGAGCAGTCGTTGGCGCTGTTTTGGCAAGCCTCACCGCAGAGACCGCGCTTTATGTCTCTGGTGGTGCTGAGCACCAAGGCCCAGCGGGTGGTGGGCCCGTTTGCGTCATCTACGAAAAAACCAGCTCTTAGCCCCATATCAGCGTTTCGTTGTTGAACCCGTGTCCAAAGAATTTTCTGGCTCGCTCATGAGCCGGCCTTTGTCGTCCATCCAATCCCCGCCAGCGCTGCGAGTAGCCCGTTGAGAGCTTCAACGGCCCCTGGGCGAACCAAGCTGGGCCAACCCTGGCCAAGCTTTGGCCTAAATATTGCGTATCCAAAAAAGTGCATTGTTTATTTGCATATTTGAATATTTGTTTGTTTATCTCTTTGTTTCCAACCAGATCCCTTTGATAGAAAGTCCTCCCCATGAACAGAAACGACGTGACCGAAAAAATCATCAGCACCAAAGTCTCCAAAGGCATCAAATGGGAAGATGTCGCCAAAAAAGTCAAACTCTCCAAAGAATGGACCACAGCGGCCTGCCTGGGTCAAATGACGCTGGATGAAAAACAAGCCAAGATCATTGGCAAAATCTTTGGCTTGAACGCCGAGGAAACCAAGTGGTTGCAAGTGGTGCCCTACAAAGGCTCCTTGGACACCGCCGTCCCCACCGACCCCCTCATCTACCGTTGGTACGAGATCGTCAACGTCTATGGCACCACCATCAAGGAGCTGATCCATGAGGAGTTTGGCGACGGCATCATGAGTGCCATTGATTTCTCCATGGACATTGAGCGCGAAGCCGACCCCAAAGGCGACCGCGTGAAAGTGACCTTGTCTGGAAAATTTTTGCCCTACAAAACTTATTGATCAATTCAATCCTTTGATTGACACGAAGGGCTTGACAGCTCATCTCTGACCCAAGGACCTGGCACAGCAGTCAATCAAAGAGGTCTTGGGAGCTGGTGTTGTTTTGCAGCAGCCAAGCGTTTTGTTGCTGAATGGTGACTTTTCTGGGACCAGGAGCCACCCGAATGGCATCCCCGGCTTTGATGACGCCCGGCACTTTGACGCGCAAATACCAGCCCGATTTGGCCGATTGAATCATGGCTTTCGCCGCCCCCTTGTACTTCATGCGAGCGGTGAACTTGAAACACGGTTCGCGCAACTTGACGACGCTGAGCTCCACACTGCCCACCCTCCACAAGTCGCCCACCCAGACCTCGGACTCGTTGAAGCCCTCAATGGTCAAATTTTCTGCAAATGCGCCTGCCTCAAAATGGGGCGTGGCATGCGTCTCACGGGTGATCAAGGCCTCCCAAAACGGATAATGCTCCCACGGATAGGCGTAAATGGCCTTGTCCTCACCCCCATGAACGGCCCGGTCGGCTTGCTCGTCTCCCGCCAAGCCCATGGCACTCACGATCACCTCACGGGGATCGGCCAAACTGCTCACGGCGGTCTTGTGATAGGCTGACTTCACGCGTTGGGTTTGCCCCTGGGAGGGGGCAAAAAGAGGGGCCACCACCCCCGCATTGATCGAGATGATTTTCATACACAGACTCCAAAATCGGTAAACATGGACGACCAGGTCATCCCTTTGAGCAGGGCCTTGGGTCAACCAAGCGAATGCAAGAATTGTGCTCAGGGCGTTCATTTCCCGCCAACCCTCCGGGTCCAATCCATCCTCGACCCCCAAAAGAATGTTGGACGTGTGCGACTTTGCCTAGACAAGCTTGGGGTCTGCATTAAACTCGAAGCACAGACTCCCATCGCCCATCGCCCATTTTGCCATGCTCGACCTACTGTTCACCTACGGCACACTGTGCAGCGAATTTGACAATGAAGCGGCCCAAAGGTTGCACCTCGAGAGCGAGCTCGTCGGTCGCGGCAAGTGGGCGGGACGCCTCTTTTTGGTGATGGATCAGTACCCTGCAGCGGTGGAGTCCAAGCAAGAACACCAATGGGTTTATGGAGAACTGCGCCGACTCCGCCACCCCCAGGCCACCTTGACATTCTTGGATGCCTACGAACAATGCCAAGAGAGCGACCCCAAACCGCACGAATATGAGCGCAAAATCAGTGCGGTCCACTGCGGCCACACCATTCTCAGCGCTTGGGTTTATGTCTACCAGTGGCCCCACGAACAACTCCAAGCCATTGCCTCAGGAATTTTCTTCAAGCCTGCCAACCATCCCCGTGAACTGCGAAGAGCCACGCAGCATTAACTTCAGATCAAACATGGACACCGACTTGTTATTTCAAAGTGAGAGCATCGATGGCTCAAAAGTGGCGGTCGTCACCATGATGACGCATTTTGATGGCAGCCCAGAGTTCCAAGTGGACTTGTACTTGAGCGACAGCCTCGGGGCAGAAGCAACCCACTACCTCCCCACGCTGCAAGAAGCCAAGGAGCTGGCGGCGGCATTGACGGACCGCACCATCCAACACTGATCCAAACCTTCAAATCATCTGCATCGTTGACAAACGATTTTCACGTCAATCCCGTGTGCAACTTATAGCGTCGCACCAAGTCATGCGCTCGCTCGCTGCTGAGCAACTGCAGTGGACCGCGCCCATGGGGACAACGCAAATCCTCCACCGCACCATAAAGCCGGCACATCAGGGGCCTGGCATGATAGACCGAACAGCCGCCTTTGACTGAGAACTCGCAGACCTGATCTTCGCGCTCCCTTGGCGCACGATCAAGGCCAGCAGCCTCGAGCTCGTGATCACTCCACGGCACAGGCCCACAGCAATCCGTGCAGCCCTCAATGCATTCAAAGCGCGGAATCTGCTGATAAAGTGCCAAGTGAATGGTCTTGGAAGTGATTGTCACCACCAACGCCTCGCTAACCAGGCCATGAAGATTTGAAATGCCAGAGATGACTCAATCTGGCCAACCTTCTAACAAATCCACGGGGTCGCCAAAAGCCCGCGCGGCTTCGATCACCTGTTTCTCGCGCAGGGCCAACAAAAAGCCGTCTTGAACCAGCACATTGCTGCCGGCCACCACCGTGGAGTCCAAACTCACCAAGTCCATGTGGATGGGCGGCTCCTCCCAATTGGGCATGACTCTCTTGATGTAGGCCGAGGGCTGTTTGAGCTCAATGCCAAAATGCAAGGCCCCGGGCGAGTTCGATCCTGCAGGATAAATGCCATGGCGTGGTGCTTTGGGGTTGAAGCCACAACCGAGCTCCACCAAAACGCCCCCCACCAGCATCTCTTTGAGAATGTGAGCCTCTTTGGAGTCGCCCGTCACATCGGTGACTCGGTCGTTTTCAAACACAACGCCAATGGGCTCATGAAACTCACTGGGAAAGCCGACCGCGAATTGCGGGTAAAAAACGCCATTCACATCATTGCGAGTCGCACCGCGGTCCATTTTGCCACCCAAGGTGGTCCGGTCGTACAAATTGGGGCCATGGGTCGGCACCCAATGCACATAGGCGCTGTTTTCATGCGCGGTGGTTTGACCCCGCCAGCGATTGGAGCTGAGCATGTTGTCCCGCATCTCAGGCGTGAAGCGGGCTTGCCAATCACTGCCCCTGGGGTCGGTGATGCGCAAGGTGAATGCCTCGCCTTGCGGGTACATCTCGCGGGTGGCCCGGGTGATCTCCCCCACCAACTCCACTGGGAAGCGCGCTTGTTCGGTTTTAAGAACATCGATGTTCCTAAAATAGGTCATCTTGACCGTTCTTTGACCCGTGTCTTTTCTCACTTTCAAGCAATACGGGTCACCAATGGAGGCAAACCAGGTCGAGACCACCAGGGAGGCTTTTTCATAGACGGCCTTGAGTTCTTGTGGAAACACACCGCTGTTCCAGTCGCGACTCATGTACATGTCGGGCTTCACCCCCCTGGACTCGGCAATGCCAGCAATGGCGTGAAAGACGCGAGGATCGATTAAAAAATCCGACAAAAAAAGCAATGTGTCCCCTGGCTTGATGGCAAACACTTTGATCATGTTGTCCACCGCTTGAAAATACTGCTGCGTGAGCAGCGTTTCATTGCGATTGTCGGGTGGCATGGAATCCAGATGGGGATGGATCAAGTCGTTCATGGGGGATGGTCCTTGCAAGTTATTCAGCAGAAATTTTGAGTTGTTTGATCAGTCGTCCAAAGCGCTCGTGATCACTTTTCATGAGCGCGAGAAATTGTTCAGGCGTGTCGGTGGTGGCCTCATAGCCTATGCTGGCAAAGCGCTCCTTGACCAAAGGGCTTTGCGAGGCTTGGGCCAAAATGTCGTGCAACTTCGAGACCGTCTCGCGTGGAGTGCCCACGGGTGCCAAAAAGCCAAATCGCCCCTCCGCCACCAAGTCCTTGTAACCCAACTCGAGCAAGGTCGG
>Ga0114964_10002531_pt1 | contig 12715 bp, 11 predicted proteins | sample C_131016_MF_Meta_FD_92638 | JGI IMG/M metagenome (GOLD analysis project Ga0114964, IMG submission 92638) | Freshwater microbial communities from Lake Croche, Canada to study carbon cycling - C_131016_MF_MetaG | ecosystem: Environmental > Aquatic > Freshwater > Lake | place: Lake Croche, Canada... | reverse complement strand
TCAGGTGATCGTGCGGTCGTGGTCACCTCGCACGGCGAGTTCGACGCCGGTGCAGTGGTCATCACCGTGCCACTCGGCGTCCTCAAGGCGGGCTCGATCCAGTTCTCACCGGCGCTGTCGGAGCCGAAGTCGAGGGCCATCGCCACGCTCGGGATGGGCGCTCTCTCGAAAAGCTGCCTTCGCTTCGAATCGCAATTCTGGCCGGACGATGCCGAGCTCATCGATATCGTTCCCGCCGCGTCGCGGCGCGGTCAGTGGGTGGAGTCCTTGAGTCTCACCGGCCTGGTGGACGTGCCTGCACTGATGATGTTCAACGCCGGGAAGTTCGCCCGCGCCGTGGAAACCATGACCGACGCCGAGGTGATCGCGAGTGCATCGAGCGCGCTGGCACCGGCATTCGCGGCGGTGCCCACGCCCACCGGCCTGCTCCGCTCGTCGTGGTCGGTCGATCCTTTTTCGCTCGGAAGCTACTCGTTCATCGGCGTCGGCGCGTCACTGGCGGACCGCGATGCGCTCGCGGCGCCCGAGGGGCGCCGCTTCTTCGCCGGCGAGGCCTGTTCGCACGACCACGCCGGAACCGTCCACGGTGCCTACACCAGTGGCGAGGCGGCGGCGAACGCCGTGCTGCGCTGAGGCCCGGCGATCACAGCTACAGCGGCGATCACCCTCTACTGAACGTCTCCGTCAGCACCGGGACGATTTGCAACTTGCGCGACACCACGCCTTGAAGGAGCGCACGGTTGTTCTCCAGCGTCACGCCATAGGCCGTTTCCACGGCGTCGGCCCGTGGGCCCAGTGCCAGGGCGACCGAATCGTTGTTCAGGATGTCGGTGATGACGAACAGGAACAGGTCGAGGCCTTTGGTGGCGATGAGGTCGCGCAGTGCCGACTCCAACTCGTCCTGGCGGGACAACACGTCGTCGACGTCGATGGCGGTGACCTGAGCGATTTCCACCTTCGCCCCGCCCATCGTGAACTCCTTCGAGTCCGTCGCGATGAGCTGTGCGATAGACCTGTCCCGCAGACTCGCGCCCGCCTTCAACAACTCCAGGCCGTAGGTCGCCATATCGACGCCAGCCACGACGGCAAGATCATGCGCAGCCGCGACATCCTCCGCAGTGCAGGTCGGAGATTTCAGCAGCAGCGTGTCGGAGATGATGGCAGAGAGCATCAGCCCGCCAATCCGGGGGCTGACGTCGACACCGGCTTCCTTGAACATTTTGAACACAATGGTCGAGGTGCAACCGACCGGTTCGGCGCGGTAGTACAGCGGCCCCGCGGTTTCAAAGTTGGCAATGCGATGGTGATCGATGACTTCGGAGATCGTCACGTCGTCAATGTCATTGGCGCTCTGCTGGCGCTCATTGTGATCAACGAGGATGACGTGAGATGCCTCGGCGGCCACCGCTTCGACCAGGCGCGGCGCCGCCGTCTGAAAAGCGTTGAGCGCAAACTGCGTTTCGGCGCTGACGGAACCGAGTCGTACCGCTTCGACATCGGCACCGATTGCCGTTTTCAGATCCGCATAGGCCAGCGCCGAGCAGATGGAATCGGTGTCCGGATTCTTGTGTCCGAAAATCAGCGTTGTGCCCATAGCCAATCTTGGCCGATCAGATCGCCGACGGCAACGGCCCGCGGGCAGCCTCATAGGCCGCACCCACCCGATAGAGCCTGTCATCAGCCAGCGCTGGGGCCATGATCTGCAGACCCACCGGCAGATTGTCATCCGGCGACAACCCGGATGGCACCGACATGCCGCAGTGCCCGGCCAGGTTCAGTGGCAGCGTGCACAGATCGAACAGGTACATCGCCAGCGGGTCGTCGACCTTCTCCCCGAGGCGGAACGCAGTGGTCGGTGTCGCCGGAGACACCAGCACGTCGACAGATTCGTAGGCCTCGTCGAGGTCGCGGGCAATCAGCGTTCGGACCTTCTGTGCCTGGTTGTAATAGGCGTCGTAATAACCGGCCGACAGCGCGTACGTGCCGATCATGATGCGGCGCTTGACTTCTGGGCCGAAACCGGCAGCACGCGTCAACGCCATCACCTCCTCGGCGCTGTGGCTGCCGTCGTCACCGACGCGCAATCCGTACCGCATGGCGTCGAATCGAGCCAGGTTGCTCGACACCTCCGAGGGCAGAATCAGGTAGTAGGCCGACAGCGAGTAATCCAGGTGCGGGCAGTCGACCTCCCTGACATCCGCGCCCAGCGCGGCGAGTTGCTCGACGGCGGCATTGAAGGACGCCAGAACTCCCGCCTGATAGCCCTCGCCGCTGCGCAACTGTTTCACCACGCCGATGCGCACGCCTGTGAGGTCCCGCGCGGCACCTTCCCGCGCCGCGGCCACCACCTCCGGACGCGCCGCGAACAACGACGTCGAGTCGCGCGGGTCGTATCCGGCGATCACCTCGTGCAGCAGTGCGGTGTCGAGCACGGTGCGTGCACACGGGCCACCCTGATCCAGCGAGGACGCGCAGGCCACCAAGCCGTAGCGGGACACGGTTCCGTAGGTGGGCTTGACCCCGACGGTCGCGGTCAGCGCGGCGGGTTGGCGAATCGAGCCGCCGGTATCGGAACCGATGGCCAGCGGAGCCTGGAACGCCGCGAGCGCGGCCGCACTGCCGCCGCCGGAGCCACCGGGAACGCGGTCGGTATCCCACGGGTTGCGGGTCGGGCCGAAGGCGGAATTCTCGGTCGACGAACCCATCGCGAACTCATCCATGTTGGTCTTGCCGAGGATCGGGATGCCAGCGGCCCGGATACGTGCGGTGACCGTCGCGTCGTAGGGAGAAACCCAGCCTTCGAGGATTTTCGACCCGCAGGTGGTCGGCATGTCGGTGGTCGTGAAGACGTCCTTGAGCGCCAACGGAACCCCGGCCAACGGTGAGGGCAGCATCTCCCCGGCGGCGACGGCGGCGTCGACGGCAGCGGCGGTGGCCAGCGCCTGATCGGCGGCCACATGCAGGAAGGCGTGGTAGCGCTCGTCGGTAGCGGCGATCTGATCCAGGCAGGCCCGGGTGAGTTCAACCGAGCTCAGCTCCTTGGCGGCGATCTTGGTGCCCAGGGTCGCGGCGTCGAGGCGGACGATATCGGTGCTCACGCCTCCTCCCCCAGGATCTGCGGAACCGCAAAGCGTTCATCGACCACCGACGGCGCCTCGGCAAGCGCCTCGGCCTGGGTCAGGCTGTTCGCCACCACGTCCGCCCGGGTGACGTTGACGTCCGCCTTCCCCTTGACCGGGTTCTCCGTGGCGCTGACGCCCGTGACATCCACGGCCTGGATCTGGCCGACGTAGCCCAGGATCGCGTCGATCTGGCCTGCGAAATTGTCGAGTTCGTCGTCGGTCAGGGCGAGGCGGGCCAGCTTGGCGAGCCGGGCCACCTCATCGCGGGAGATCGTGGACACGGTACGTCAGCCTAGCTGCGCATTAGCCGTCGATATGCCGACCCCCGCCAGCTGTGTCACAGTGATCGCGTGCCGTCCTATCTCCTGCGGGTCCAGCTCGAAGACCGGCCCGGCAGGCTGGGGGCGCTGGCGGTGGCACTCGGGTCGGTAGGGGCGGACATCCTGTCGCTGGATGTCGTCGAGCGCGGATCCGGTTACGCCGTCGATGATCTCGTGATCGACCTGCCGGCCGGTGCGATGCCCGACACGCTGATCACCGCGGCCGAGAAACTCAACGGCGTGCGGGTGGAGGCGATCCGACCGCACACCGGCCTTCTGGAGGCCCACCGCGAACTTGAACTCATCGACCGGGTAGCCGCCGCCGGCAACCGCACGGAAAAGCTACAGGTGCTCGTCGACGAGGCACCACGCGTGCTTCGGGTCGGCTGGTGCACCGTGGTGAACTGCGTCGACAACAACCCGCGACGGATCGCCGGCAGCCACGGATCTCCACAGACCCAGACGGCCACCACACCGTGGATGCCCCTGAGTCAGGCCACCGCACTGGACGAGACCGAGGATTGGGTGCCGCAACTGTGGCGCGATATGGACACGACGTTGGCCGCCGCCCCCTTGGGCGAACCGACCACCACGGTGCTCCTGGGCCGACCGGGTGGTCCGCACTTCCGTCCGTCGGAGGTGGCCAGACTGGGCTATCTTGCCGGGATCATTGCCAGCATCCTGCGTTAGGCGGACGGGCCATCCGCCAGCAACGCGCGGAATCCGTCCTCGTCGAGGATCGGGACACCGAGTTCCACGGCCCTGTCGTATTTGGTACCGGGTGCATCCCCGGCCACCACGAACGAGGTCTTCTTCGATACCGACCCGGCAGCCTTGCCACCGCGAATGATGATGGCCTCCTTGGCCTCATCGCGGGAGAACCCGGTCAGCGAGCCGGTCACCACGATGGTCAGGCCGGCCAACGTCGGGGTGATGTCGGTATCGCGCTCATCGGCCAGTCGAACCCCGGCCGCGCGCCACTTGTCGACGATCGCGCGGTGCCAATCCACGTCGAACCACTCCCGCAGCGCCGCCGCAATGGTGGGGCCGACACCTTCCACGTCGGCGAGTTGGTCCTCGCTCGCGGCCATGATCGCATCCAGGCTGCCCAACGCCGTCGCCAGCGCACGCGCCGCGGTTGGACCGACATGCCGGATGGACAGTGCCACCAGGATCCGCCACAGCGGACGGTCCCTAGCCTGCTGCAGGTTGGCCAGCAGCCGAGCGCCGTTGGCCGAGAGGACACCCTTGTTGGTCGTGAAGAAGTCGCAGTGCAGTAGATCGTCGGCGGTGAGGGTGAACAAGTCGCCTTCGTCGGAGATGATCTGCGCACCCAACAGCGCGCCGGCCGCCTCATACCCGAGGCCCTCGATGTCGAGTCCGCCGCGGCCTGCGAGGTGAAACACCCTCTCCCGCAGCTGCGCCGGGCAAGATCGGGAGTTTGGGCAGCGGATGTCGACGTCGCCCTCCTTGGCCGGGGCCAGCAGGGTGCCGCACTCCGGGCAGTGGGTGGGCATGACGAATTCCCGCTCGGTGCCGTCCCGAAGGTCGACAACCGGGCCCAGCACCTCGGGGATCACATCACCGGCCTTGCGGATCATCACCGTGTCGCCGATCAGTACGCCCTTGCGCTTGACCTCGGAGGCGTTATGCAGGGTTGCCATCCCGACGGTGGACCCGGCGATGCGCACCGGGGTCATGAACGCGAAGGGGGTTACCCGGCCGGTGCGGCCGACGTTGACCCTGATGTCGAGCAGTCGGGTCTGGGCCTCCTCCGGCGGGTATTTGTACGCCACCGCCCACCGTGGCGCGCGACTGGTGGCGCCGAGGCGGCGCTGTTGGGCGAAGTCGTCGACCTTGACCACCACGCCGTCGATCTCGTGCTCGATCTGATGCCGACGCTGACCCCAGTACTCGATGCGTTCGCCCACCGCGGCCAGGCCGACCACCCGGGTGGTGTGTTCGGAAACCGGCAACCCCCACGCCTTCAGTGCCAGATAGGTGTCGTGCAGTGTCTCGGGCGCAAAGCCATCGGTATAGCCCAGACCGTGGCAGACCATCCGAAGCGGGCGCCGCGCGGTGACGGCCGGATTCTTCTGCCGCAGCGACCCGGCCGCGCTGTTGCGAGGATTGGCGAACGGCGCCTTGCCGTCCTCGACCAGGCTCGCATTCAGGCCGGCGAAGTCTGCCACCATGTAGAAGACCTCGCCGCGGACCTCGAGAACCTCGGGGATCGGGAATCCTTCTGCTGCAGTGAGTGTTTCGGGGATGTCGGCGATGGTGCGGGCGTTGAGCGTGACGTCCTCGCCGACCCGGCCGTCACCGCGGGTCGCAGCGCGTTCCAGTCGGCCGTCACGGTAAACCAGAGCTATCGCCACCCCGTCGACCTTCAGCTCGCAGAGGTAGTTCGGATCCGGCCCGAGTTCGGCCTCCACCCGGACTGACCACGCCGCCAACTCATCGGTGTCGAACACGTCATCCAGGCTGAGCATGCGTTCCAGATGTTCAGCCGGGGTGAACTCGGTGGCGAAGCCGGCCCCGCCGACCAGTTGCGTGGGCGAGTCCGCCACCCGAAGTTCCGGGTAGCGCTCCTCGAGCGCGACGAGTTCGGTGAACAGGGTGTCAAACTCGGCGTCAGAAACAATCGGTGCGTCTTTGATGTAGTACCGGAACTGATGCTCGCGCACCTCGTCGGACAATTCCTGCCAGCGGCGGCGGATATCGGGATCGATCGGATCGATTTCCGGACCGTCGGGAGCCACTCTGGCAGGCTAGCCCACGGCGCCGACGCATCCGTGCTGCAATTCGGTCTCGTCAAGCTTTCAGAGAACCCGTGAGAAGGTAGACAGATGGGAAAGGGCCGCCTCGAGGCCTTCAGCGATGGCGTACTCGCGGTCGCAATCACACTGCTGGCCTTCAACCTTCACGCCGGAGTCCGCTCGAAGGTCCCACTGGCAACCCAGATCCGCGAACAGTGGCCGTCGTTCGCGGCCTACATACTCAGCTTCTTCATCATTGGAGTGATCTGGCTCAACCACCACTACCTGCTCACGCTCACCAACACCGTCGACCGGCGACTCATGCTCTACAACCTGCTCCTGCTGTTATTCGTCGCCGCCATCCCGTACGCGACCGCCACCTACGCCGACTACGTCTTGCTCAGCGGTGCCGACGCACATACCGCGGTGCTGGTCTATACGTTCATCATGGAGGGCATGGCAATCAGCCGATTTCTGATCTGCTACCACATTTTCACGTCCGGCTTGAATCGCTCGCCGGTACCGGAGCAGGAAGTACGGAGACTTTTTCTGCGCTATGGCCTCGCAACTGTGGCATTCCCGGTCATCGCTATCGCCGCCATCGCGATCGACGTACGTCTCGTCCTGGTGCTCAACGCCCTGCTTCTCATGTACTACCTCGGGCCCGGCCTGCGGCCAATCGAGCCGACCTGAAGACGTGACAACGACCCGATGCCGCTAACCGCCATGTACCGCTAACCGGTAGCCCGGTCGAGCCACCACACCACCACCATGTGCGGCACTGTGAGGGCTAGCAGCAAGCGCAAGATCTCCGCCACGACCACCGTGGGATCTGATGCCGTCACAGTGAGCCAGCCGAGGGCCAGCACCGTTGCCAGTGCGGCAACCGAAGGCAATGCGGCAAGTCGGATCAACCGCAGGACCGCCGCGCGATTTCGACCCGAACTCACCAACGCCGCGCAATCCGGTTCGACGGTCAGCATGCGCGCGCAGTGCCGTACTGCGTGCCAACCACCGAACCACGCGGCAAATGCGACCAACGGTGGGGCGAGCATGGCCAATGCGCCGATGAGCACGATGTCGAGTGCCACCCGGAGGTGACCGGACCAGACCGCGGCGATGACCGCGACCACGGCTGCGGCCAACCACACCCCGGCCAGCGTGATCTCCAGCGGTTGTCCGCTGATCACCGGCGCCAGACCGGGCGAGATGGCGTCGGCCACGCCGGCCAGCTGATCGCCGGACCGTGCCAGCGGCAGAACCAGCGCCCCACAGCCGGCAATTGCGATCGCGATTGCGATCACTCTCCCAGGCTGCCAACCGGACAGCTGGCGGCAGACCTCGAGTTCACCAAGTCCGAAGTGCACCGCACTGAGTGCAACCACCACGATCAGCGCGGGCAGCCCGCCCCACTCCAACAGCGCCCACGCCGCGGCCGCCATACCTGCGTAGGCCACAGCGATGCCCAGCATGGATCTGCCACCGGATAGGCGCGCGGCCATCACGTGGTCGGCTGCACCGTGCGGCACGCCGGCCAGGAATCCCAGTCCGGCGACGACCAGTGCGACCGGACCGGTGATCGCGGGCAGCCCGGCGAAATGCGCACCCGCCAGCACGACAGTGCCGAATATCAGCCATCGCGACCAGGCAGCGGCAACCCCAAGCGGTCCGCCTGGGGAACGCCAGCGTGGTTCGTCCGCACTCGGTGCCAACACGGGGATCGGCGCAGATGGCCACCCGGAAGCGAAGTCTGCGGCGCCCGACATGACCGCATCGTAACGCCACACCGGCGAATCAGAGCTCGACGCGATCCAGATTTCGCCTACACCGACTCCGGCTCGCTGGCCATCACCTCGGCGACGCGCTGGGCGAGCCCGATCGCCGAACGAGCCCATGCTTCGGAGGCGCCGGCAAGCCCGCAGGCCGGGCTGATTCCTATCCGGTCGCGCAGTACCGCGCGCGCAAAGCCAAGCCGATCGGTGACGGCGACGGCCGCCGCAGCCAGTTCTTCGACCGAGGGCGGCCGGGCCGGGGCTCGCGCGGGAACCACGCCCAGCACGACGGTGCGGCCGGAGTCGACGAATTCCCCGAGCCCGTCAAGATCATCGGCACTCAGGGTGTCCACATCCAGCGACACCGCACTGATCGTACTGCGCCGCAACGCTTTCCACGGCAGTTGGGCGGCACAGCTGTGCAGTATCGCCTCACCGCCGACCGCAGCTACGCATTCGTCAAGAAGGCTGATGAATCGGGTCTCGTCGACGGGATGAACTGTGCTCAGTGCGGTCACGCCGGTGAGTCGGCCGGCCAGCGCGATCGTCAGCAATGGCTCGTCGAATTGCACCACCACCGTGGTCGACAATCGCCGCGCCACCTCGGCGCGGTGCCGAGAGACACCCTCGGCGAGCGACGCTGTCAGATCGCGCACGGCCCCGGCGTCGGTGATCGCCCGGTGGCCGTTGGCAAGTTCCAACTGGGCGGCCAGCGTGATCGGGCCGGGCGCCTGCACCTTCACCACACAATCGCCACCCCCGGCCTTCTCCCATGCCTCTTCGAGTGCGTCGACGTCTTCATCGAGCAGGCTGCGCGCCCGCCGCATCACCGCACCGGGTCGGGCAGCGATCCGATAGCCACGGGTGACGGTGTCGATGGCGATGTCGACCAGGAGCCCCCCGGCCCGACCGATCAGGTCAGCGCCGACTCCACGGTCGGGAAGTTCCACCAGATGCGGCAGGCGGTGCAGTTCGCCGATCACGATCTCCGCGGCCTCCCGCGGCGTCGACCCGGGCCAGGAGCCCACTCCGGTCGCCGCCGCGAAAACCGTCACCGCGGCGTCGTGACCAGGGTGGCACTGCCGATGACTTCATCACCGGACGGGTCGGGCCGATAGAGCACCACGGTCTGGCCGGGCGCCACCCCGCGCAACGGCTCATGCAACGACACATGCAACCGGTCCCCGGCCAATCCGGCGATCGCACCCACCACGCCGCCGTGCGCGCGCACCTGGACGTCGCAGCCGATCAGACCGTCGGGTTCGACACCGGAGGTGAACACCGGCCGCACGCCGGTCAGCGACCACACGTCGAGATCACTGGCCGCACCGACGCGTACCGTGCCCGATTCGGCGTCGATGGCGGTGACGTAGCGAGGCTGACCATCGGGACCGGGCCCGGCGATACCGAGGCCCTTGCGCTGCCCCACGGTGAAGCCGTGCACGCCGTCGTGCTGTGCCAGCACGGTGCCGCCGGCATCGACCACGGAGCCGGACCTGACGCCGATACGCGCCCCCAGGAAGGCCTGGGTATCTCCGGAGGGAATGAAGCAGATGTCGTGACTGTCGGGCTTGTCGGCGACGGCAAGTCCACGGCGGGCGGCCTCCGCCCGGATCTCCGGCTTGGGGGTGTCCCCCACCGGGAATGCGGCGTGCCGCAGCTGTTCTGCGGTCAGCACCGCGAGCACGTAGGACTGGTCTTTGTCGGCGTCAACGGCGCGGCGCAACCGGCCTTGCGAGAGCCGGGCGTAGTGGCCGGTGGCCACGGCGTCGAAGCCCAGCGCCAGCGCCTTGGCCGACAGCGCGGAGAACTTGATCCGCTCGTTACAGCGCACACACGGGTTCGGGGTCTCGCCGCGGGCATAGGAGTCGACGAAATCCTCGATCACATCGTGTTCGAATCGGTCGGCGAAATCCCACACGTAGAAGGGGATTCCGAGGATATCGGCGACGCGGCGCGCATCGGCGGCGTCTTCTTTAGAGCAGCAGCCCCGCGAACCGGTCCGCAGTGTGCCGGGTGCCTGCGACAGCGCCAGGTGCACACCGACCACCTCGTGGCCGGCGTCGACCATGCGGGCGGCCGCCACCGAGGAGTCGACACCGCCACTCATCGCGGCCAGCACCCTCATCGCGCCACGCCTACCGGAGAACTCGCCAGTGCGGCCTGCCGCGCCCGCGTCACCGCAGCGGGCAGCACCCGCAGCGCGGCATCGACGTCGGCCTCGGTGCTGTTGTGTCCCAGGGACAATCGCAACGATCCGCGCGCCCGTGCGGCGTCGGCACCCATCGCGAGCAGCACATGCGACGGCTGGGCCACACCTGCCGTACAGGCCGAACCGGTCGAACACTCGATTCCGTTGGCATCCAGCAGCATCAGCAGCGAGTCGCCCTCGCACCCGTCGAAGGTGAAGTGCGTGTTACCCGGTAGCCGTTGCGCGCCTGGCGCGCCATTGAGGTGTGCATCGTCGATCGAGTCCAGCACGCCGTCGATCAGCCGATCCCGTAGCGTGCGCAGCCGGGCAGCGGTGGTCTCCAGCGACCCGACGGCAATATCCGCTGCCGTTGCCATCGCGACCGCACCGGCGACATCGACTGTGCCGGAACGGACATCACGCTCCTGGCCGCCCCCGTGCAGCAGTGGCACGCAGTCGACGTTGCGGCGGAGCAGTAGTGCGCCCGCTCCGGTGGGGCCGCCGAACTTATGCGCGGTGATGCTCATCGCCGATAGGCCGACGGAGGCGAAATCGAGGGGAAGCTGACCGACTGCCTGCACGGCGTCACTATGCATCGGGACACCGAATTCGGCTGCTACCGAGGCGAGTTCAGCGATCGGCATTACGGTGCCGACCTCGTTGTTGGCCCACATGATCGAGACCAACGCCACGTCGTGGCCAAACTGCGCCAATGCGTCGGCCAGCGCACCGGGGGTCACTGATCCGTCGGCCCCGGTGGGCAGGAATGTCACCTCGGCGCCCTCGTGCTCGGCCAGCCACTCGACGGCATCGAGCACCGCGTGATGTTCGACCGCGGTGGTAATGATGCGGCGTCGCGAGGGGTCGGCATCGCGCCGGGCCCAGTAGATGCCCTTGACGGCCAGGTTGTCGCTGTCGGTTCCGCCGGCGGTGAAGATCACCTCCGACGGTCGTGCGCCCAGGCAGGCCGCGATCGTCTCGCGGGACTCCTCCACCCGGCGGCGCGCGGCGCGGCCGGCGGTGTGCAGTGAGGACGCGTTGCCCACCATCGCCAGCGCAGCCGTCATCGCCTCGATGGCGGCCGGATGCATCGGGGTGGAAGCAGCGTGGTCGAGATACACCGACCTGGTCTGGCTCATGGCCCGTTCAGGATACCGGCCGGGCCGGGGCGGCCCGGCTGGCCAGCGTATCCGCCGGTTAGGCGCCGATCGCCAGTTCGGGGAGATGATCGCCATGCCTGCGGCCCCGAACTTCCCTCTCGCAGCGCGCCGCGAGGTCACGGCGACTGGATCCGGGCAGTTGCAGGCATTGCACCTCGACGCCGACGACCGTGTGGCGGGCCCGGGCAATCCGGTTGATCGACGCCCACAGCGAGTCCTCGCCGAGGAATGCGGTCGCGGTCGAGGGGCGGCCGTCACGATGGTGATAGCTCAGCCGCAGCGGCTGAACCGGCCGGCCGGTATCGACCGCCGCCTGGAACATCGCCGGACGAAACGGCCCGAAGTCGGTTCCGCACCAGGTGGTGCCTTCCGGGAAGGCGACGACGGTGCGACCGGCGCTCAACCGCTGCGCCACCGCATTCACCACCCCGGGCAGCCGACGTAGGCTGGCGCGCTCGATCGGGATGACGTTCATCAGGCGAGCCGCAAGTCCCAAGCCCGGCCAGTCGACGAGATCGGCCCGAGCGACGAACGCCCCGGGCAGTACGGCGCCGATCGCGAACACGTCCACCCACGACACGTGATTGCTGACCACCAGAACACCGGAAAGGTTACGAACGGGTCCGCCGGACAGTGTGATTCGCACACCCAGGCTGCGCAGCATCATTCGGCAGTAGATGCGTTGGAAGCGCCGTCGACCCGGCATCGGTATCGCGAGCAAGGTCAGCGTCGGGAACACCAGCAGCGCCGCCACCAGGCGGCGCACCGTCCGAATGCCCTCCAGGACAGGGTGTTCCGGTTCGTCGAGACCGGCGCTCACGCAGGATTCACCGCAGAGGTTTTTCGGCAGCCACGCGTGCTCTGTTGCGCCCATCAGCTGGTGACCTCGCCGGCGGCCGCAGACGCCGACCGGAGCCGGTTGAGGTACCGGATATCGGCGTGCCGCTTGTCGAGCAGAGCCGGGAAGTCGCCGACGCCGAATTCGGGATCATGGGCGGGATCACCGCAGATCTGCGCGCCGAGTCGCAAATATCCGCGCATCAGTGGCGGCAGGGTCGGCCGGGCCGGGGGCTCGATCTGGTCCAAAGCCACTCCGTCGAGCACGACCGGGCGGTAGGGCACGACGGTGTATTCCGCTGGGGCACTGTGGCGCTTGCGGACGAAGTCACGGACCCCGCGTAACTCGCTGCCAGGTGCGCCCGCTCCATGTGTTGGCACCGAGACGCACCCGACGACATGGTCATAGCCGCACCGATCCAGGTAGGCGAGGATGCCGGACCACATCATCAGCACCACCGCTCCGTTGCGGTGATCACCGCGCACCACTGCGCGACCCATTTCCACCATCGACGGCCGAAGCGAGACCAGTTCGCCAACGTACCCCGCCGTAG
>Ga0114964_10002529_pt1 | contig 12720 bp, 11 predicted proteins | sample C_131016_MF_Meta_FD_92638 | JGI IMG/M metagenome (GOLD analysis project Ga0114964, IMG submission 92638) | Freshwater microbial communities from Lake Croche, Canada to study carbon cycling - C_131016_MF_MetaG | ecosystem: Environmental > Aquatic > Freshwater > Lake | place: Lake Croche, Canada... | reverse complement strand
GGTTAACTCCGGTGTCGGCATCGAAGATGTGCAGTTTCGACGGATCGAGGGCAAGTTCCACCGTCTGTCCGGTGGCAGCCTTCGATTCCGCGGAAACCCTTGCGACAAAACGGTTCTCACCCGTACCCGATTCGGAAGCCAGTTCCGCCAACTGTTCAGACCTGGCTCCCGCTCCGGTGGTTGAGAAGTACACGTACTTGTCCGCACCGAGGGACTCGACCAGGTCGGCGTTCACTCCGAATGTCAGCGACTGGGCCCGCTGGTGGGTGTCGATCAGAGTGGCATCCTCGAAGTGTTCCGGCCGAACACCCACGATCACATTGGTGATGCCGGGATTGCGGGCCAGAGTGTTGCGAGCCGTGTCACCGAGTAACACCTGACCGACCGGCAGACGTAATCCGTCCCCGGTGGGTGCAGCCGCGAAGAAGTTCATCGCGGGTGAGCCGATGAATCCGGCGACGAACAGATTCGCCGGGTGGTTGTACAACTCTGCGGGCGTCCCGATCTGCTGGGCCTGCCCGGCCCGCAGCACCACCACCCGGTCGCCCAGCGTCATCGCCTCGGTTTGATCGTGGGTGACGTACACCGTCGTCGTACCCAGTCTGTTCTGCAGACGCGCGATCTGGCCGCGCATCTGAACCCGAAGTTTGGCGTCGAGGTTGCTCAGCGGCTCATCCATCAGGAAGGCCTTGGGTTTGCGAACTATGGCCCGGCCCATCGCCACTCGCTGGCGCTGGCCGCCGGAAAGTTGAGCGGGCTTGCGGTCCAGAAGTTCGGTGAGGTCGAGCGCCTTCGCGGTTTCTGCCACCTTCGCCGCAATCTCGGACTTGCCCAGCTTGGCCAAGGTCAGCGGGAAGGCCATGTTCTGCCGAACGGTCATGTGCGGGTAAAGCGCATAGGACTGGAACACCATCGCGATGTCACGGTCGCGGGGCGCACGCTCGTTGACCCGCTGGCCGCCGATGCGCAACTCCCCGTCAGTGATGTCCTCGAGCCCGGCGATCATGTTCAGCGTGGTGGACTTTCCGCACCCCGACGGTCCCACCAGGATGACGAACTCGCCGTCGGCGATCGTGATGCTGAGGTCATGCACGGGTGTGGCGCCGTCGGGGTACCGCTTGGTGACATGGTCCAGAACGATCTCGGCCATTCGGCTACCCCTTCACCGCGCCGGAGGTGAGCCCGGCGACGATCCGTCGTTGGAAGATCAGAACAAAGATGATGATCGGGATCGTGATGACCATAGCGCCGGCCGCGATCGACCCGGTTGGCTCCTCGAATTGCGAACTGCCGGTGAAGTTCGCGATCGCGACGGGCGCGGTGATGGCGGCCTTGGTCGCGGTCAGCGACAGTGCCAGCAGCAGGTCGTTCCAGGCGAAGATGAACACCAGGATGGCTGCGGTGACGATCCCGGGTGCGGCCAGTGGCGCGATCACCTGCCGGAACGCCTGAGCCGGGGTGGCGCCATCCATCTTGGCGGCCTTCTCCAGATCCCGGGGAATCTCCCGGAAGAAGGCAGACAGGGTGTAGATCGCCAAGGGCAACGCGAAGGTGATGTAAGGGATGATCAGCCCCGGCCAGGTGTCGAACAATCCGAGTCGGCGTTCGATGTTGAAAAGCGGTGTGACAAGGGAGATCTGCGGGAACATCGCGATCAGCAGCGCCGCCCCGACGAGCAATTTTTTGCCGGGGAAATCCAAGCGCGCAACGGCATAGGCCGCCATACCGCCGATCACCACGGCGATAATCGTGGTGACCAAACCGATGCCGATGGAGTTGACCAATGCCGATGAGAACACATCACCCTTGAAGATGCCCCTGTAGTTGTCGAACGTGATCGACGACGGAATCAGATGTCCGTCCTTGACCGTCGAGGTGGGTTTGAGCGACAGGCTCAGGATCCAGAGAACCGGCAACAACGCGTAGACGAGCACCAGGGTGTTGATGACAGCCCAGCCAGTCGCGCGCCGCGCATCAACTCGTTGCGGCATCAGCGCACCTCGCCGTCAGCCCCCGGCGCCGACGCGCCGAAGATCTTGATGAAAATGACGGCGATCACGGCCACTGCGGCGAACACCAGCACGCTGATCGCCGATCCCAGGCCGATGTTGAAGGCCTTGAACAGGTTGTCATATCCGAGGATCGAGACCGACGCGGTGTCGTTGGACCCCCCGGTTAACACATAGATGTTGTCGAAGATCCGGAAAGCATCCAGGGTGCGGAACAACAGTGCCACCAGGATGGCGGGTTTGATGAGCGGAATGATCACCCGGGTGAGACGTGTCCAGGCCCCGGCGCCATCTACCTCGGCCGCCCGGAGCAGATCGTCGGGCACCAGAGCAAGACCCGCCAGCAGCAGCAGTGCCATGAACGGTGTGGTCTTCCACACCTCGGCGAGGATGATCACCGCCAACGACGGAATCTGTTGCGTCAGTGGGGCGCTTCCATCCGGCAGAAGATTGGCCAGATAGCCGGTGCCCGGTGTCCACGCGTAGTACCAACTGTAGGACGCGGCGACGGTGACGATGCCGTACGGGATCAGGATGGCCGTGCGGACGACACCCTTGCCGAAGATGGTGCGGTGCATGATCAATGCCAGGGCCAGGCCGAGGACGAACTCAATCGCCACTGAGATCACCGTGATGGCCAGAGTTACGAAAAACGCTGTCCACCAATACTTATCGGTGAGGATGGTCTGGTAATTGGCCAACCCGATGAATTTTGTGTCGGCCGGGCTGGCCAGGTTGTAGCGCTGCAGACTCAGCCAGATGGCGTACCCGATCGGGTAGGCGGTCACCGCCAGCATCAGGATGACCGCGGGTGCGATCAGCCGGTAGGCCAGCCGCCGTTGCGACCGGCGATCGTCGGTACCCAACGCCGGCGCCGTCACGGGATCAGCCCCTTGCCGTCGATTGCCTTCTGGACCTGTTCGGCCAATTCGTCGGCGGTCCTCTCCGGGTCGATAGCGGTGATCGGGGCCAGCGTCGCCGAGATGCGCATCGACATCGCCTGATAGTTCGGCGTTGCCGGTCGTACCGCCGCGTTCGTCAGCTGGTCTCGGATGATCGCGTACTGCGGATACTTCTTCTGGAAGTCCGGGTCGGAGTACAGCGACGCGCGCACCGCGGGCAGTCCGCCCTCGATCGAGGTGTAGCGCTGGTTGCTCTCGCTTCGGATGCAACGGATCGCCTCGAACGCCTCACCCGGGTGCCGCGTGGTACTGGCCACCGCGATGTTGAGCCCGCCGAGAGTTACCCGGGCCGGCTGGCCGGGCGTCACGCCCGGATACGGGGCGAATCCGAACACCGTGCGGCTGGCGCCGAACGCGATGTCGAACTGCTCGTCTGTGGGCGAGAACGTACCGGCGTCATTGATGCTCCCGGCCAGTTCGGGTTTGTCGGCCAGCGGCAGAAACGACACACCGCCCTTGACCGCGTTCTCCAGCATAGAGGCGAAGACGAACGGCCAGTTGACCTCGAGTGCTGCATTGCCGGCCTCAAGCGCAAGCCGCGCGGTGCCTTCATCGGTCTGAGTCACCGAGGGATCCGCACCGGGAGCGGTCGCGACGGACTTGATGATCTGCAGTGCCCTGACGGTGGCGGCGCGGTGCTCGGGTGTGTCGACGAGAGTGACGGTCTTGCCATCCTCTGACAGCACCCGACCGCCGGCGCTCTCCAGCAGGGTGTTGAACCAGACCACCAAGCCCTCGTACTGCTTGGCCTGCACCGCGATCCAACTGGGTTTGCCTTCGGCATGCAGGCGGGTGGCATCGGCGATCATCTGATCCCAGGTGGACGGCGGCGGAGACACCAAATCGTTTCGGTACCAGAGCATTTGAGTGTTGGTGGTGACCGGCGCGGCGTAGAGCTTCCCCTGCCACTTTGCTGTCTCCAGCGGGCCGGGCAAGGTATCCGCGGCAGCGTCGGCTTCGGCCGCCCCGCCGGGATCATCGGAGAACGGCAGTGCCCAACCTGCTTCGGCGAACTCCGCGGTCCACACCACGTCCAGTGCCATCAGGTCCAAGGTGCGATCGTTGCCGGTGATCCGGCGGGCTAGTTGCAGCCGCTGATCGTCGGCGCCCTTGGGCAGACTGAACTGTTGAATCCGAAACCGGCCGCCGAGTTCGTCATTGCATCGCTTGGCAACCGCGGTGAACGTCGCGGTCTCGCTGGCCGGGGTGTAGAGGCTGACGACGCGCTCATCACCCGCCGAACCACATGCCGACGAGGTGGCTGCGATCAGGGCTGCCAGGCCGGTGGCGCCTACGCGCCGGGCGCGGATGCCAACGATCGTCATCACCCACCGCCTTTCGCCATCCGCGCGCCGAACCTGCCGGTACTTTAGCCCGACGATCAGCCGATGACCGGCTATAACGTCAAGCGCGACAGCATGTCCCGGGCTTGCTCGGCGTTCTGCGGATCGCACAGGACGTCGTAACGTCCAGCCACCAACTGCATGGTGGAGCTGAAATCCCTTGTGCCCTTTGCCATCGCATACGGAATCGCCGACGTGATGAGCCCGAAGATCACGCCGGAGAGGATCCCGATGGGCAGGTACTGGCCCACGTTGTTACTGAAGAGCCCCAGCAGCAGGCCGATGAAGACACCCAGCCACGCGCCGCTGAGCACCCCGCCGCCGAGAACCTTGCCCCAGCTGAGCCGTCCGGTAACCCGCTCAACCTGCATCAGGTCGACGCCCACGATGGTCACCTGCTGCACCGGGAACTGATTGTCCGACAGATAGTCGACGGCCTTCTGCGCCTCGGCATAGGTCGGATAGGAACCAACCGGCCAGCCTTTGGGCGGGGTCGGCAGACCCAACGGACCGCGACGTGATGCGCCCGCGCCGCCGGGACCCACGGGCCGGTTCTGCCCGGGTTGGAAAGGACTGGTCATAGTTGCGTTCTCCTCGGTCGATCAGCGCCGCCCTGACCTGCGGCACATACGCTAGATTGATTAGCATGACAGCTGGCAGTGGGGACCCCGGCGAAAATCCGAACAACGAGGGCCAACAGCCGCTGTCGGGGGCTTATGAACCGCCTCCCATCGAGCAGACGCCCGCGTACGGCGGATACCCGCCGCCCCCACCGCCACCGGGGTACGCCGGTTTTCCGCCACCCGGTGGCTACGAGTCGGCACCGGGTGGCTATCAGTCGGCACCGGGTGGCGGATACAACGCACCGTACGGCGGCAGTTACCCGCCACCCCAGGGCGGCTACGCGCCTCCACCGGAGTACGGCGCCCCGTACCCGAGCGGCTACGGCTATCCGGCAGCCCAACAGTCCGGCACCAACTCGCTGGCGATCTTCTCCCTGGTGGCCTCGGTGGTCGGCCTGTTGTGCGGCGTCGGGTCGATCATCGGAATCATCCTCGGCGGGGTCGCGATCAGCCAGATCAAGAAAACCCGTCAGGGTGGTTACGGCCTGGCGGTGGCGGGAATCGTTGTCGGTGTGGCGTCGCTGGTGATCAGCATTGTCTGGATGACGTACGCCTGGAACTAGCACCGCCCGGAATTAGCGCCCGGAATTAGCGCCCGGAATTAATTCGGCGGCGCGAATGGATCGGCCTGCCGGGTCATCCCGGCGGCCCGCCCCTTGGCCGCCACAACCAGTGCCATCTTGCGGCTTGCTTCGTCGATCATCTCATCGCCGAGCATCACCGCGCCGCGCGCGCCACCGGCCTTCGAGGTATGCCATCCGTAAGCCTCAAGAATCAGTTCGGCGTGGTCGTACTCCTGTTGGCCGGGGCTGAAGATTTCGTTGCCGGCGGCGATCTGGTCGGGGTGCAGCACCCATTTACCGTCGTAGCCCAACGCGGCGGATCGACGGGCCACCCGGCGGAACGACTCGGTGTCCCGCACCTTCAGGTATGGCCCGTCGATAGCGGCGACGCCGTGTGCACGGGCGGCGACGAGAATTGTCATCAACACGTGGTGGTAGGCGTCACCGATGTCGTAGCCCTCTGGTTGTTCCCCGACGACGAGGGTGCGCGTGTTGAGGTCGGCCATCAGATCGGCCGGCCCGAGCACCAATGCCTGAACCCGTGGGGCAGCGGCGATCGCGTGGATGTTGCTCAGCCCCTTGGCATTTTCGATCTGGACATCGACGCCGATCCGGCCCACCGGAATCCCGTGACTGCGCTCGAGTTGGGTAAGCAACAGATCCAACGCCTGCACATGGTGCGCATCGCTCACCTTGGGTAGCACGATGACGTCGAGGTGTGAACCCGCCGCCGACACCACGTCGATCACGTCGGTGTACGTCCAGGGCGTCGTCCAGTCGTTGACCCGGACCCCACGCAACTGGCCGGACCATCCCGGCCCCGCCAACGCAGCGGCGACCTGGGTACGGGCCAGCGCCTTGGCATCCGGCGCCACCGCGTCTTCCAGGTCGAGAAATACCTCATCGGCCGGAAGACCCTTGGCCTTCTCGATCATCGTGAGGCTGCTACCCGGAACCGACAAACAGCTTCGGCGGGGTCGATAGGTGTTGTCCACGCGCAGACTCCTACCCTTTGTAGTCATGGCGTCGGTAAACAGGGTATATGCGGCGCGCCTGGCGGGAATGGTCGTACTCGGCCCCGACGGCGAATCCCTCGGCCGGGTACGAGACGTCGTGATCAGTATCAGCATCGTGCGCCAGCAACCGCGGGTGCTCGGCCTCGTCGTTGAAATGACTAGCCGCAAAAGCATTTTCGTTCCGATGCTGCGCGTGACGGCGATCGAGCCCAATGCCGTCACGCTCATTACCGCGAACCTTTCGCTGCGCCGATTCGACCAGCATCCGGGCGAGGTTCTGGTACTCGGCCAGGTGCTCGACACCCGGGTTCGGGTCACCGACCCCGAGCAAGAGCAACTCGCCGACGTCGACGTCGTGGTCATTGACCTGGGGATCGAACAGAGCCGCACACGGGATTGGCTGGTCACCAGGGTCGCGGTGCGCAGCCAGCGGCGGTTGGGGCGGCGCTCGCCGGTCGCGGTCGTGGAATGGCAGAACGTCCAGGGGCTCACCCCGTCCGGCCTGGCGATGCCCGGTCAGGGCGTGGCCCAGTTACTGCATCAGTTCGAGGGACGGCGCCCGGTGGAGGTGGCCGACGCACTGCGCGATCTCCCAGCCAAGCGCCGCATCGAGGTCATCGAGGCGCTCGACGACGAGCGATTGGCCGACATCCTGCAAGAGTTGCCCGAAGACGACCAGACCGAACTGCTGATGGGCTTGGACACCGAGCGGGCCGCCGATGTGCTCGAGGCGATGGATCCCGACGATGCCGCCGACCTCCTGGGCGTGCTGAATCCCACTGAGGCCGAGGCGCTGCTGCGCCGAATGGATCCCGAAGACTCCGAACCGGTGCGGCGGTTGCTGAGCCACTCCCCCTACACCGCCGGCGGCATGATGACCTCGGAGCCGGTGGTGCTGGCCCCGGACACCACTGTCGCCGAGGCGCTGGCCCGGGTGCGAGACCCTGATCTCACTCCGGCCCTGGCGTCGCTGGTTTTCGTGGTCCGGCCGCCGACCGCCACGCCGACCGGCCGATACCTGGGTTGTGTTCACCTGCAGGCGCTATTGCGGGAGCCGCCGGCGAACCTGGTCAGCGGCATCCTCGACCCGGATCTGCCGCCGTTGCGGCCCGACAGCCCCCTCGGCTCTGTCACCCGGCATCTCGCCGCCTACAACCTCGTGTGCGGCGCGGTGGTCGACGAGTCCAATCATCTGCTGGGTGCGGTCACCGTCGATGACGTCCTCGACCACCTGCTCCCCGACGACTGGCGGGAGAGTTTCGAGGAGGACGAAGCAAACCTGATCGCGAGGCCCGCGCCGTGAGCGATCCGCGTCAGCGTCTCGACACCCCGCGCACATCACGGCGGCCGTCACTGAATTTCGACCAGGAAACGGTGGGCCGGTACAGCGAGTCGATCGCCAGGTTCCTGGGCACCGGCCGCTACCTCATGTGGCAGACCGTGCTGGTGATCGTATGGATCACGCTGAACCTATTCGCCGTCGGCCTGCGCTGGGATCCGTACCCGTTCATCCTGCTTAACCTGGCGTTCTCGACGCAGGCCGCCTACGCCGCACCGCTAATCCTGCTGGCTCAGAACCGCCAGGAGAACCGCGATAAAGTCGCCCTGAAGGAGGATCGGCAGCGCTCGCAGCAGACCAAGGCCGATACCGAATTCCTGGCCCGCGAGCTGGCGGCCCTGCGCTTGGCGGTCGGTGAAGTCGCCACCCGCGACTATCTGCGCCGCGAGCTCGACGAGCTCCGGGAACTTCTCGAGTCCCTGCAACCATCGACGAAGCCGTCCGGCAAACCCGGGTCAGCGGAGCGCCGGGCGAAAAGATCCCAGGATGACAAGCTGGCATAGCATTCCCCAGGCGTCACAGCCTTATGTATGGTGACTTGGTTCACAGAATGGGTTTGGATCTCTGGTGAGGATGGGCACGTGGGGATGAAGCGCCGGATCGGCGGGGGATTACGCACCCCCGCATTCGGTATCGTCGTGCTCACTCCGATCCTGCTCGCCGGTGCCGTGGCCGCCTCCCCGGGCCGCACGGCTGTGCCCGTGAACAGCAACGACGTCACCCCGCTGGCATCGGTCCAGTCGCCCGAGCCGGAATCGCACGGCGTGGCCGTGGTGGCAATGGCAAAGCCGCCGGCCGACTTCCGGTTCGCGGCCAACACGGTCTACTCGCCGCCACCGCCGCCCGCAGTGGTCAGTACCGTCGGCGGAATGCGGATTCCGGCCATGGCCCTGTCGGCCTATCGCAAGGCCGAGCAGACCATGGCGACCGCCGCCCCGGGTTGCGGCGTCAGTTGGAACCTGCTGGCCGGGATCGGCCGGATCGAGTCGTCTCACGCCAACGGCGGCGCCACCGACGCGAGTGGCACCGCAGTCCGGCCCATCTACGGACCCGCGCTGGACGGCTCCCTGCCGGGCAACGAAGTGATCGTGCAAAGCAATATGGGCGGCCGAGCCAATTACGCGCGCGCACTGGGGCCGATGCAGTTCCTGCCCGGAACTTGGTCCCGGTACGCCTCCGACGGTGACGGCGACGGGCGAGCCGACCCACAGAACCTGTTCGACGCCACCCTTTCGGCTGCGCGTTACCTGTGCAGTGGAGGCTTGAATCTGCGTAACCAGGCCCAGGTATTGACCGCGATCCTGCGCTACAACAATTCGATGGCCTACGCGCAGAACGTGCTTGGCTGGGCTGCCGCGTACGCCACCGGCGTCGCGCCTGTCGATCTTCCGGCGATCACCGGTCCGGTCCCGGCACTCGGCGACGCTCATCTTGAAAAACCGGAGGGCCTCGGCCCCGGCATGCTGGGTGACCCGCTGTCGCAGCTACCGCTGTTTAATCTCGGCAGCACCGAACTGGCCGGCCAGATGGCCATGCCCGGACCGGCTGCCGGTGCGCTCAGCGTTTTGCCCGAGCATGGTTGCCAGGTGATCTGCATGGCTTCCCAGCTGCCGCCCACCGCCGAACAGCCGGACCTGCCGCCGTGGATGATGCCGATGGCGTCCGCGCCCTGGATGACGCCGCCCACCGAGGCGGCGACCGTGGAGGCTGCACCGCTGCCGGGCTTGCCGTTGGCACCCGCCGTGCCAGGACTTCCGCCGGCGCCCGCCGCGCCCGGACTTCCGCCGGCGCCCGCCGCGCCGGGACTTCCGCCACCACCCGATGCCGGACCGGCGCCTGAGGCTGCAGGCACACCGCCGACCGAGCAGGCGCCGCCGCAGCCGATTCTCGGCGCACCGCCCGGACCCGCTTAACTGCCGGACTCCTGCGCGGGGTCTGACTTCTTTCGCATCTAGACTCACGACACAATGTCCGAATACAGCAGCGAGCGCGAGAAGGCGGTCCGCGCCGCCCTGGCCGGAGTCATCGATCCGGAATTGCGCCGGCCGATCACCGAACTCAACATGGTCAAGAGCGTCGCGGTCGCCGATGACGGTGGCGTCACCGTCGAGATCTACCTGACCACCGGGGCCTGCCCGAAAAAAACAGAGATCACCGAGATGGTGAGAGCGGCCGTCGCCGATGTTGCGGGCACCGGTGCGATCACGGTCAACCTGGACGTGATGAGCGACGAGCAGCGAACCGAACTGCGCAAGCAGTTGCGCGGCGATCAGGGACTCTCGGCCGAACCCGTGATCCCATTCGCTCAGCCCGGCTCACTGACCCGGGTTTACGCCGTCGCATCCGGTAAGGGTGGTGTCGGAAAGTCCAGTGTCACAGTCAATCTCGCGGCTGCCATGGCCGCGCGAGGATTATCCGTGGGTCTGCTCGACGCCGATATCTACGGCCACTCGGTGCCGCGGATGATGGGAACCAGCGACCGGCCCACCCAGGTAGAGTCCATGATCCTGCCCCCGATCGCCCACGACGTGAAGGTCATTTCGATAGCGCAGTTCACCCAGGGCAATGCGCCGGTGGCCTGGCGGGGCCCGATGCTGCATCGGGCGTTGCAACAATTCCTCGCCGACGTGTACTGGGGCGATCTCGACGTGCTGTTGCTGGATCTGCCGCCCGGAACCGGTGATGTGGCCATCTCGGTGGCGCAACTTCTACCGAGCGCCGAGATCCTGGTGGTGACGACCCCGCAGATCGCGGCAGCCGAGGTCGCCGAGCGGGCCGGCGCGATCGCGCTGCAGACCCGGCAACGCATCGTCGGCGTGGTGGAGAACATGGCCGGGCTGTTGATGCCCGATGGCACACGACTGGACATCTTCGGCGAGGGCGGCGGTCGGTTGGTAGCCGAGCGCCTGACCCGCACCGTGGGAGCCGACGTACCGCTGCTCGGCCAGGTGCCGTTGGACCCGGCTCTGGTGACGGCAGGCGATTCCGGTGTGCCACTGGTGTTGTCGGCGCCCGAATCGGTCGCCGGTGCCGAACTGCGCGCCATCGCCGACAAGCTGGTGGCGCGTCGACGCGGCCTGGCCGGAATGTCGCTGGGACTGGACCCCGCGGGCCGCTGAACGTCCCCCAACCCCGAAGCGGTCAGGTGGCAACCGTCGGCGCGTCCCCCGACCCCGAAGGCATCAGGTTGCGTCCGCGTCGAACGGCACCGGCCCCTCCGGTTGCTGTACCACTGGAACGGCCGGCGGCATCGCCGCGCTCTGCGATTTGACCGGAGAAGTCTCGAATTCGCCGGTGAGCCAGGAGTCATCACCGTCGAGCAGGTGTTTGGTCAACGCGGCCCGCGGCGTCATACCGCGCAACTTCTGCAGCTCGCCCAGCGGCTGGCGAAGATCGTCGAATTCGGGGCCGAGTTCGTCGCGCAGCTGATTGGTGGCACCGCTGAGATACTCGCGCGCCTGCCGGATCGCACCGGTGGTCCACCGGATCGCACCCGGCAACCGTTCCGGGCCCAGCACCACGAGTCCCACGACGACCAGCAGGATCATCTCCCCCCACCCGACGTTGGCGAACATAGCGTCAGTTGTCCGGGGCCGGGTTCACCGTCAGGACGACCTTGCGGCCCTCGCGCATGACCTCGATCGGAGCGTCCTGACCGATGGTGAGCTGGCGGACCGCCACGACGAACTCGTCCGCGTCAGCGACCTTGCGGCTTCCAACCTTGACGACGACGTCGTTCTCTTTCACACCCGCCTTATCCGCGGGTCCGCCCGACTTCACATTGGCCACCTGGGCACCCGAAGCGAGATCGTTGCTGACCGAACGGGCGGATAGCCCGAGCGTCGGATGCGATACCTTGCCGTCCTTGATCAGCGTCTCAACGGTTGCCTTCACCTCGTTGACCGGGATAGCAAAGCCGAGCCCACTTGCACTGTCGGACAACGACTTTCCAGCTGTATTGATGCCGATGACCTCAGAGTTCATGTTGATCAACGGACCGCCGGAGTTGCCGTGGTTGATCGAAGCGTCGGTTTGAATCGCGTCAATCACGGTGTCGGTGTCGGATCCTTCCCCCGACAGCGGCACCGGTCGGTTCAGCGCACTGATGATGCCGCTGGTGACGGTGCTGCGCAGACCCAACGGGGCGCCGGCGGCGATCACTTCTTCGCCCACCCGCAGCTTGCCCGAGTCACCGAACTTCGCCACGGTGAGGTTATCGACGTTGTCGACCTTTAGAACAGCCAAGTCCGTCTTCGGGTCGCGGCCGACGAGATTGGCCGGTACTTCCTTGCCGTCGTTGAAGACCACCGTGAGCTTGAACTTGCTCGGACTCGCTGCTGCCTCCGAGATGACATGGTTGTTGGTGACGACGTAGCCGCGGCCGTCGACCACAACGCCAGAGCCCTGCGCGCCCGATTCGTCGCTCTTGGCTTCAATAGTGACCACCGAGTCGGCCACTGACGCAGCGACCTGAGCGAAGCGGCCAGGGGGTAAGTCGCCGGCGTCGGACGTCGACAACGTGACCTTGGACGTGGTGAATGCCTCGACGACCTCCGCCGTCTTGCGGCCGACCCAGCCGCCGGCCATTCCGATCAACAGCGCCGTGATGCCCAGGACGGCCAGCGCCGCGTACGACACCCGGCCACCGAACAGCACATCGCGAACGCCGAGCTTGCCGACCGAAGCGGCCGGGGCGCTCGCCACCGGCCTGTCGAATGCGGGGGTGCCCAGCGCCACGGCGGCGGCCGGGTCACGCCACGGATCGTCGGACTCGTCGTCGATATCGGCACCGGCGGCCAGAGCACCAGCGTCGGCCGGGTGTCGCTGCAGGGAATCGGCGCCCAGATAGGGACGGCTGAAGGCCT
>Ga0114964_10002528_pt1 | contig 12721 bp, 13 predicted proteins | sample C_131016_MF_Meta_FD_92638 | JGI IMG/M metagenome (GOLD analysis project Ga0114964, IMG submission 92638) | Freshwater microbial communities from Lake Croche, Canada to study carbon cycling - C_131016_MF_MetaG | ecosystem: Environmental > Aquatic > Freshwater > Lake | place: Lake Croche, Canada... | reverse complement strand
AGGGTGACAAGGAAGACGGCCACGGCACTGACGCCACCATGACCCGTGAGCAATTGCTCACCGACCCGGAGCAGGCCGCCGATTTCGTGAAACGCACCCAACTGGACGCCTTAGCCATTGCGATTGGCACCAGCCACGGCGCCTACAAATTCACGCGCCAGCCCACCGGCGATATTTTGGCGATTGACCGCATCAAAGAAATCAACCGCCGCCTGCCCAATACGCACCTGGTCATGCATGGTTCGAGCAGCGTACCGCAGGAGATGCTGGCCACCATCAATGCATTCGGCGGAAAGATGAAAGAGACCTATGGCGTGCCGGTCGCGGAAATCCAAAAAGCCATCCAATTCGGCGTGCGCAAGATCAATATCGACACCGACATCCGCCTGGCCATGACGGCCGCCTGCCGCAAATTTTTGGCCGAAAACCCCGACAAATTTGATGCCCGCGACTGGCTGAAACCCGCGCGCGAAGCGGCAAAACAATTGTGCAAAGCCCGCTATATCGAGTTCGGCTGCGAAGGCCAAGGCGCCAAGGTCAAGGGCGACTCGCTGGTCGTGGTGGCGGCCCGCTACAGCAAGGGCGAGCTGGCGCAAGTAGTGCACTGACGGCGCGGCCTGCGCTGCGCTACAGTGCGGCTTATGGCCTTTTCCTTGCACACCTCCACCCTGCATTCCCTGCCCTTGCTGGCACGCGGCAAAGTCCGTGACAACTACGCCGTCGGCAGCGACCGCATCTTGATGGTCGCCAGCGACCGGCTCAGTGCTTTTGACGTGATCATGGGCGAACCCATCCCCGGCAAGGGCGCTTTGCTCACGCAAATGGCCTTGTTCTGGTTTGACAAACTGGGCCCCAATGGGCTGAACGTATGCCCCATTCACCTAACCGGCGATACGCCCGAAAGCGTGGTGGCACCCGATGAAGTGGCGCAAGTGCAAGGGCGCAGCATGTTGGTCAAACGGCTCAAACCTTTGCCCGTCGAAGCGGTCGTGCGCGGCTACCTGGCGGGCAGCGGCTGGAAAGAATACCAAGCCAATGGGGCCGTCTGCGGCGTGGCACTGCCCGCGGGCCTGCGCAATGCCTCGCGCCTGCCCACGCCGATTTACACCCCTGCCGCCAAAGCCGCCGTAGGCGAACACGACGAGAACATCACGTTCAGCCAAACCGTGGACATGATCGGCCTGGACCTGGCTACGCGCATACGCGATATCAGCATTGCGCTGTATTCGGCGGCGGCGGCTTTTGCGCTGACCAAGGGCATCATCATTGCTGACACCAAGTTTGAGTTCGGGCTGGACGCGGCGGACACGCTCACACTGATGGACGAGGTGCTGACGCCTGATTCATCACGCTACTGGCCTTTGGAGAGTTACGCCGAAGGCAGCAACCCGCCCAGTTACGACAAACAATTTGTGCGCGACTGGCTAGAGGCCGCACAAGTCGATGGCAAAGCCTGGAGCAAAACGCCGCCTGCACCCCGCGTGCCAGATGCCGTGATTGCACAAACTGCGGCGAAATACCAAGAAGCGTTACAGCGCTTGACAGCGTGAATTGGGCGCTTGGGTTGCAGACATGCCGCGCTAGTGGAGGTCTGCACAAAACGCCATCGGGGCGATCGCCGCGGCCCTAGGCCTTGCAATAGCTCATCTTTTGCGGCGTATGCCTAGCAATTAATTGAGCGCCATACTCAGCTTGCGCCGGTACGTAGCCACCATTTGCGCTTGCGGGTCGGTTTCAGCGACAACTTTGCCGGCGATTTCGATGCCGCCGGCGGTCTTGCCAGTTTCTTGCGCTGCGCCCTTGGGTTTGGGCGGGGTGAGCAACTCCAAAATCGCCACAAAGGTTTTGCGCGGTACCGCATCGCCCCAGGCTTTGTCGCGCATGATGATTTCCAGCAGTTCGTCCATAGCCACGGTCCACTGGCCTTCCACCATCAAGACCCTGGCTTTGGCCAGGCGGGTATCAAAGTCGCGCTTGTTGGCCGCGATGACTTCGTCAAACTGTGCCAGCTCCCAGTTGCCACGCGGATCGGTATTGACGTACTCGATGGCGTTTAAGAAATGGTGCAAAGCGTCAAAGCGGATCTGGCGGGGGATGGCGGCCAGGGCCGGGGCCAGCGCGGCCTTGGCTTCTTCCAGGGCGTTGTGGTGAATCAGCAACTTGACCAGTTCGTGGCGCGCATCGTCATTAGCCGGGTCGGCGGCCAGGGTTTCTTGCAATTTGTGCAGCGCCGCTTCCACATCGCCCGCTGCCAACAAGGCTTGCGCGTCTTCAGCGTCAGTGAGGGAGGCGCCTGCGGGCGGCAGGTGTTTGTCCAAAAAGGTCTTGATTTGGCTTTCGGGTACCGCGCCCATGAAGCCATCGGCCGGCTTGCCGGCGATCATGAGCACGCAAGTAGGGATGCTGCGGATGCCAAAGGCTTTGGAGAGCTCTTGCTCCTGGTCCGAGTCGATCTTGACCAGTTTGAAGCGCCCGGCGTAATCGGTTTCGACCTTCTCTAACAGCGGGCCTATCACCTTGCAGGGCCCGCACCAGGGGGCCCAGAAGTCCAGCAGCACCGGGATGTCGTGCGAGGCGGCTATGACTTCGGTTTCAAAATTTTGCAGGGTGACGTTGATCATGAAAAAATACTCGGGGTGAAAACGTAAAATTAGGGGTCTAGCCTCGCGGCACGGCTGCCGTCTGATCCTCGGGCGCAGGTGCCAAGCGCTGTTTCCAACCCTATGAGCACCACACCTATCGCGGTCGTCATGGGTTCCAGTTCGGACTGGGACACCATGCAGCACGCAGTGCAGATTCTCCAACAGTTTGGCATCGCCTTTGAGGCGCGTGTGCTTTCAGCGCACCGCATGCCAGACGACATGTTCGCATTTGCGCAAGCGGCCCAGGGCCGGGGCCTGCGCGCCATCATCGCCGGCGCTGGCGGTGCCGCGCACCTGCCAGGCATGCTGGCCTGCAAAACCACGGTGCCGGTGCTGGGCGTGCCGGTACCCAGCAAGCATTTACAAGGCGTTGATTCCCTGCACAGCATTGTGCAAATGCCCAAAGGCATACCGGTGGCCACGTTTGCCATTGGCGCAGCCGGTGCGGCCAATGCGGCTTTGTTTGCGGTGGCCCTATTGGCTGCGCACGATGCGGCGCTAGGCAAGCAATTGGATGCCTATCGCGCAGAGCAAACACGCGCTGCCCGCGAGCAGTTGTTGCCGGTGACGGGATTGTCTGACGGACTGGTCGGCTTATGAGCGCAAGCGCTGCGCTGTTACCCGGGGCGCAGCCCCGCGGGCCGGGCGCCGGGCCGCTGACGCTGGGGGTATTGGGCGGCGGTCAATTAGGCCGCATGTTTGTGCATGCCGCCCAAGCCATGGGTTATGAGACAGCAGTACTGGACCCTGATGCCGACAGCCCGGCCGGGCGCGTTAGCCACCACCACATCCAAAGCGCCTACCAGGACCCGCAAGGGCTGGCGCAACTAGCCGCCATGTGCAGCGGCATCACCACCGAATTTGAAAACGTGCCCGCCGATGCGCTGGCCACCCTGGCCGCCACGCGGCTTGTTGCACCAGGCGCCAAGGCCGTGGCCATTGCGCAAGACCGGCTGGCCGAAAAAGCCCACTTCGGCCGCTGCGGCGTGCCCTGCGCCCCCTTTACCGCGATCGCGAGTCCGGCCGATATCGAGGCAGCGCCTGCGGATTTGCTACCAGGCATCCTCAAAACCGCGCGCATGGGTTATGACGGCAAAGGGCAGGTGCGGGTGGCGGACCGGGCGCAATTGCGCCAGGCTTTTGCCGATCTGCAACAGCAGGTTTGCGTGCTGGAAAAAATGCTGCCGCTGGCCTTGGAGTGCTCGGTCATTCTGGCGCGGGGTGCGGACGGCGCCATGGTGGAGTTTCCGGTACAACGCAATGTGCACCGGGCGGGGATTTTGGCAGTTACCGAAGTGTTTGAGGGCAATGTCCCGGCGGCGCTGGCCGCACAAGCGGTGCAAGCAGCCCGCGCTATCGCGCAAGGGCTTACCTATGTGGGCGTGCTGTGCGTGGAGTTTTTTGTATTGCAGGACGGCAGCCTGGTGGTCAATGAAATCGCCCCGCGCCCACACAACAGCGGCCACTACAGCCTGGACGCCTGCGATCAGTCGCAGTTTGACTTGCAAGTACGCACCCTGGCGGGCCTGCCCCTCACTGCGCCGCGCCAGCACAGCGACGCCGTGATGCTCAACCTCCTGGGCGAACTCTGGGGCCCGGGCTTGGATGCGACCCCTCCCTGGGACGCGGTGCTGGCGCTACCCGGCGCGCATTTGCATTTGTACGGCAAGCGCCAGGCGCGGCCCGGCCGCAAGATGGGCCACCTGACCCTGACCGCCAACAGCCCGCAAGTAGCGCGCGCGACCGCACTTGAGGCGGCGCAGATTTTGGGAATTGAGACGTTTTAAACGCTTTTGCGCATTTTTGGCGCTCACTTACCCGCATATACCCATGATTTTGCAAGTGCATGAAAGCTCCAGCCTGCCGCACTGCGAGCGGGTGTTGCGCCAGGGCGGATTGCTCGCCCTGCCCACCGAGACCGTCTATGGCCTGGCAGCGGACGCGGACGACGCCCAAGCGGTGGCGGCCATTTTTGCCGCCAAAGGCCGTCCGGCATACCATCCGCTGATCGTGCATGTGGCCGATATGGACGGCGGCCTGAGCGGCGCGCGCTATTTCGCCCGCGAAATTCCTGAATTTGCCATGCGCCTGATGCAAGCCTTTTGGCCCGGGCCGCTGACCTTGATACTGCCGCGCCGCGACGGGGTGGCTGCTGCCGCTGCTGGCGGACAGGACTCGGTGGGCCTGCGCTGCCCGGCGCACCCGGCCGCCCAGGCCTTGTTGCGCGCCCTGCGCCACAGTGCGCAAGGCAGCGTGGTCTGGGGCCTGGCCGCGCCCAGCGCCAACCGTTTCGGGCGCGTCAGCCCGACCACGGCGCAGCACGTCGACAGCGAATTCAATACGGGGCGCAAGGCCGATGACCCTGGCGCATTGCTGATTCTGGACGGCGGGCCCAGCGACGTGGGCATTGAATCGACGATAGTCGATTGCACACGCGGTGCCCCCGTGCTTTTGCGCCCGGGGGCGGTCAGCCTAGAAGCGCTGGCGCTGGCCTGCGGCCAAGACGTTCGCCTTGCGCACGAGATGCCAAGCAACCAGGCCACGCCGCGCGCCTCGGGCACTTTGGCTGCGCACTACGCGCCGGACGCCAAAGTGCGTCTGATGGAGACCGCCGCCTTGCAACAAGCCCTGCAGCCCGGCTCCGGGCAACGCCAGGCGGTGGCGGGACGCATCGGTGTCTATATGCGCACGCGGCCCGGCATTTCGGCGCACGAGGCAGCCCAACCCCATGGTGGCTTGGCAGGCCAGGCGCCGCAACTCGTGCTGCGCGCCATGCCCCAGGACGCGGCGCGCGCGGCGCAGCATTTGTTTGCCTCCTTGCGCGCGCTCGACGACGCAGGAACACAGGAGATTTGGGTAGAGGCTACGCCCCAGAGCATGGAGTGGGCCGGCGTGGCCGACCGCTTGCAACGCGCCAGCGTCGCCTAAGCGCTAAAACTCTATTTATCGACGGTAAAAACCGTTAAAACGCCGGTATAAGCATACAAATGCTGGTGGGCAATTTCTCCGGCAGCAAAAAATCCGATCAAGGGTACGTCGCCCAAAGCGTGGCGCACAATCTGCATTTCTGCGCTTGCGCCACCAAAGTGGGGCCCGCCGCGCCCAGTGCAGCTGATGTATAGGGCGCCGGCAATGCCTTTTTGCACCGGCGCAGACGCACTACTGCCCAAAGCTGTGGCCCCCACCGCCTGCGGCTCAAGCACCTCCTCGGGGCTGAGTTCTTCGCGTATTTCGGCGCAAATGCGCGTCAAATCCGCACGCGCGGCCTGCACATTGCGCTGGCAAAAAGCCAGTTGCCCGCCGACCCGCGCCTGGTCGCTCAGCGCGACGCCGCGGTGGCCCGGGTCCAAACCGATGATGTGGCGTACCAGCACGTCACTGCCGAAGTTGCCAGTTTTGCGAACCGCAGCGCTGTCGCTGCCCGTGGGCGGATTGGCCAGGCCGACCAAGGTGTTGCGTACCGCTTGCAAGGCTTCTTGGGGTCGTTCCAGCGAAATCGACAAATCTGAAAGCAGCGCGTCCAAGGCGGGTTCGCCGTCCAGGCTGAGCACCAGGTTGTGATTCGCTTCGGTAATCACGCGGGCGCGCGACACCGGCTTGCATCCTTGGGTGACACGCGAGACCACCGCAATTTCCGGTCCGAAAGCCACGCCGCTTAAACCGCCGCTAAATACGCCCTTGGCCAGGCCTTGGCCGCTCAGGTTGCCATCGGCCGCCAGCGCAAATTGCACGCTTTTACCCCGGCTGCTGGCCAAGCCGCCAAACAAATAGCCGGTCTCGGTACGGCCCGACATTTCGGCCAGCAATTCAGGCAGGTCCGCCGTGGCGCCATCAGCATGCACCAGTGCGGTATAGGCTTCAAAGCCCAGACTTAAGGGCGAAACCCCGGAAAAAACGCGGTATTGGTCAGACGGCAAATCCAGCAACATGACGGCCATGGCCGGTTCGTCGAAATACTCCACGTTGTTAGCGGCAATGCCTATGCCTACCGTACCCGACCAGTCGGTAACCGAGGGCAGCTCGGCGCTCAGGTGGTCCAAAATTTCCTGCGCGGCCTGCGCGTAATGGTCGGTGATATAGAGCAATGCCAGGGTGGGCGTAACCGCATGCAGCGAGCTCGACATCTGGCCGCGCAACTGCGCCAGCACCAAAGCGCTAGCGCTTTGCCACTGGGGGTGCGTAGCGTGCGCGTAAGAAAAAGTTTGCATGGTGGGTTATTAATAGGCGCGCGCGGCGTTTTAGTTGGCACTGCGGCGTGGCTTGGTGCCCTTTTTAGCTGCCGTAGATTTGCGTGGCGCTTTGCCTGCGGTTTTGGCTGCGGCAGCCTTGGATTGGGTGGCGCCGGGTTTGCCGGCGGCTTTCGCACTCTGGGCTAGCGCCGCACTGTGCTTGGCCGCATCCTGGAGCGCTGTGCTGGCAATGTGCTGAAACTGCTGGGTAAGCGCACCCCATAGCTGCATCGGGTCTATCACCTTGCTGGCAGCGGGCTCTGCTTCGGGCGCAGGCGGCGGCGCGGCGGCAGCTTGCGGTGCAGGCTCGGGTGCGGCAGCGGCTTGCGCGGCGCCGGGCATGCCCATGGTGAAGTTCATGCCCTTTAAGGTTTCCATGGTCATTTTTTGCACTTCCAGCGCCTGGATGGTGGCGCTCAGTGCCCTTGCGTTCTGGTCCAGCCAAAACTGTACATGCTTGAGCTCTTCGATGCGCTTTTCCAGGTCCTCGACTTTGAGGCTGGGCACCAGCCACTGCGCCATATTAGGCAGCGCCGATGGGCTGCTACCGGTGCCACCTGCGGCCTTGGCTAGGTTTTGCAAAAAGTCAAACCCGGGAACAAATTTGCCGAATCCTGCGGTATCTGAACTGCTCATGGGCGAAGCTCCTGGGTTGTGCTGTGCGCGCCATGCGACGCAGCCCAAGCTTACCTGAAGCGCACGCTCAGGGCGCCCCGCAGGCGCTCACCGCCACTGCATCTGGCTTTCGCGGTGGGGCAGGCGCGCGGCCTGCTGCTTACCATTCGCCGCCGGAATCGCCACCGCCGCTATCGGCTGCGTCCCAGCCGCTGCCTGAGCCGGTATCAAAACTGCCCATATCGGGCGCGGAGGGCGTATCGAATGGGACATAGCCTTCATTCGCCGCTGGTGCGTGTTGCGCTTGGCCCGCATTGGCATTGCCGCCTTCCATGGCTTTGCTCAAAGCGTAACCGGCGGCCAATCCGGCCACGCCCCCGAGCACGGCACCGCCGATGCCCGAACCCGCTTGCGGCTGTGCACCATAGCCGCCATAGGGCGCAGGCGCCATGGCGCCGCCAGGGGCATAGCCCGGCGCACCCGGGTAGGCACCCATGGGCATGGGCGTGGGGCGCGGCGCTTGGCTGCGGCGAATCAGTACGAATAACAGGACGAGCAATACCACGCCGCCCACCACGTAGCCCATGGGAAAGGACGATCCGCTGGCAGCGGGCACCGCGGCGTTATGCGCGGCTACGGGGGCCGGGTTGAGCGTCTGACCGGTCGCGGCCGTCTTGGCCGCAGCGGCAGCGGCGCTGACCTTGTCCACAGTTTGGGAAAATTTGTCGGGGCTGGAGGCAAATTTCAGCGAAGGGTCGATGGCACGGGCCTGGTTCAGCTGCGCCAGGGCCTCGTCGTAGCGCTTAGCGCGGGCCAGCACTTCGCCCAGCTCGTAGTGGGCTTTAGCGCTGTTGGGCTTTTCTTTGAGGACCTCGTGTAGCAGGGTTTCGGCGCGGGACAGGTCGCCAGATTCGACGGCGGCGCTAATGTCTTTGGGACTGGGCAGGGCCAGCGCCAGGCTGCACACCAGGGCTAAGAAGGTGATGGATATCCAACGCATAGACGGCACAAGTGAAAAACGCATGGCAAAGCTTTCAAGTTAAACCGGCCCCTACTGTAGGCGAACCGCATGTCAGTTAGGGCAAGGCTTAGTAAAGAAACTTAGCAACTACCGTTGCGTTGACAATATCCCTTATGTGCAGCCATTACCAAGGCATTCAAGGGCGCGAACGGTTTGAGCGCCATTTCGGTATCGCCCTACCTGAGGACACAGGGCAGGCCGATGTGTGGCCGGGGTATCGGGCGCTTTTTATCCGCGACGCACCTCCGGGCACAGCCCCGACTGCGAGCCATTGGCAAGCGCTGACGGGTTTGTTCGGACTGGTGCCGCAGTGGTCTACCGACTTGCGTATGACGCGCCACACCTACAACGCGCGCAGCGAAACCGCCTTCGAAAAACCCAGCTTTCGCGATGCCTGGCGGCGCGGCCAGCATTGCATCATTGCCGCCGAGGCCTTGTTTGAACCGGACTGGCGCAGCGGGCGGGCGGTGGCCGCGCGCCTTGGCAGTGCCGACGGTGCGCCGCTGGGCGTTGCCGGTCTATGGTCCTGCTGGCGTGCGCAGGAGCAGGAAATTTTTAGCTTCACCATGCTGACAGTGAACGCCGAAGACCATCCCGTAATGCGACTGATGCACAAACCGGGGGAGGAAAAGCGCATGGTAGTGGTGCTGCCGCCACAGCACTATGGAGACTGGCTGGGCATGCCGGCGCGCGATAGCCTGGCTTTTCTGCAAGCCCAGCGCGAGCCCGATCGGCTCGTCCTGACCTAAAACGCCCGCCTACCAGCGGGCACGCTTAAGAAAGCATTTGCGCGCAGCACGCAGCAAAAACTCGGCAAAAGCAGACCCCACTAAGGTTTGCAGGGCTGCAGGCACTTAGATGTCGGCGCTGCGGGCGTGGGCGGCGCGCAGTTCTTGTAGCACGCGCGGGTCTTGTAGCGCCAGCTCCCAGGCTACTTGCTCGTAGCGGGCCTGGGAGCGCGCGGCCAACCAGTTTTGCATCGCCCATGCCGCCGCCACGCTGGCAATACGCAGCGGGCGGGCCAGCAAGGCTAAGCCGGCAAACAGAACGGACCACAGCATGACCCAGGCCAACAACAAATGGCCTTCGGCCCAGCTGTCAATCAACTGGTCTGCAACCACCAGCAACGCAGCTAAAACGGCAGCCGACAAGAGACCGGCCAAGGCTCGGGAAGCACTGACGGTCTGTTTTCTGGCATGCATGCCAGGTGCGCGTGGCGCGCTGGACTGCGGTAAAAATGGGGTGACATAGGACATCAATGGCTCCTTTTAGGTCTATGAATCAGATCGGGATGCGACTTACATGGGGCTGATCCTAGGGTTTACACTAATACGAGTCCACTTTATATTTTTAATTCCAGACATTCATAAAATCTATTGATGACCCTGCCCGTTCCGCAACTGCGCAATTTCGACCTCAACCTGCTCAAAATCTTCGACGTGGTGATGGCCGAACGCAGCCTGACGCGGGCGGCACAGGTGCTCTCGCTCACCCAGCCGGCGGTAAGCAATGCATTGCGCCGCCTGCGCGAGGCATTGGGCGACGAGGTGCTTGTGCGCCAGGGGCGCAGCTTGGAGGCCACGCCCAAGGCGCTGCTGCTGTGGCCGCAGGTGCGCGAGGCGCTGGCACGCTTGCAAAGCGCCCTGGCGCCGCACCCGTTTTCGCCTGCCGATACGGTATGCAGCTTTGTGCTGACCATGGCCGACGCCACCGCATCCCAGCTGATGCCGGGCTTGGTGCAGGGCTTGATGCGGCAAGCGCCAGGCGTGTCTTTGCGCACCGTCCCGCTGACCACCCGTGACCCCCGGCGTATGCTGGAAGATGGCGAGGCAGACCTGGCAGTGGGCCATTTCCCTGCCGCCCTCGCGGCGATCGCGCAGCAACGACAAAATGGGCAGGCCGTGCGCTTTGGCCAGCAAAGGCTTTTTTCCAGTGACTATGTGTGCGTAATGCGCAGCGGCCATGCGCTAGCGGGCGCACCGCTGAGTCTGGATGCGTTTTGCCAGGCCCAGCATGTGCTGGTGAGTTTTTCGGGCCGCGCTTATGGGTTGATTGATGAAGCACTGGCCTCGGTCAACCGCGCGCGTCGCGTGGTGCTAACGGTGAACCAGTTTTTCACTATCGGCAGCGTGGTGGCGCAATCGGATTTGCTGGCCGTGCTGCCGCGCCATTTTGTGCAAGTCACCGGCTATGCGCCCCAGCTCGCGATGCATGAATTGCCCTTTGATGTTCCGCCGATTCAGGTCGATGCGCTTTGGCACCAGCGCCATGATGCGGACAGCGCGCAAAGTTGGTTGCGCGCCCAGGTACATGCAGTTGCGCAGGCCGTGCCCCTGCCTGCGCCGAGGGCTGCCGCATGAAGTTGCAACTGCTCTCCGACTTGCATCTGGAATCGCAGCCCGATTTTGCGCTGCATCCGGCCCCAGGGGCGGATTTTTTAGTTCTAGCCGGGGACATTGGCTCCTACCAAAGCGGCTCCAAATTGCAGGATGGGGATTTCGGCCTGGCGCGGTTTTCTCCACTGCACGGATGGCCGGTGCCGGTGTATTTTGTGCCGGGCAACCATGAATACGACCAGCTCGATTTTGATGCCGGCCAAGCGCGATTGCGCCAGACCTGTGCGCGCCTGGGAATTACCTGGCTAGACCAGCAGCAGTTCAGGCTTGCCGGCCGAAGTGCCGATGGCCAGGCGCTGCGCCTGCTGGGCACTACGCTCTGGACGGATTTTGATGCGCTCGCCGCGCACGAGGGCGGCGCACCCGATCCCAGGGCGCGCGAAAAAGCGTTTCGCGCTGCCGACTACTACCTCAAAAAAACCGGCACGCAGCGCCATGGTCTGCCTTTTCTGTCCGAAGCGGTGCGCGCAGAAGGCCTGCAATGCCAAGCCTGGTTACGCCATGCATTAAGCCAAGCCTTTGAGGGCAAAACCATCGTGGTGACGCACTTTGCGCCCAGCCTGCACAGCGCTGACCCGCGCTATGGCCGGGTACCCGGCACCGCCGGTTTTTGCAATGCGCTAGATGACTTGTTACCGCAGGCCGCACTCTGGTTGCATGGACATTTGCACCTCGCGCAAGACTATGTGCACCGGGGCTGCCGCGTCGTGGCCAATCCGCTGGGTTATGCCCACAAAAAAGAGCAGGCGCAATTTCGCGCCCAAGCGGTGATTGAAATTTAGCGGGCCGCTAATCCATCAAAACAGGTGCTCATGACCAAGTCGATGATTTGCGCATCATCGTGCTGGCCGCCCATCTTTAAAAACTCCAGCACCGGGTCGCAGGCGCGGGCGTACAAGGTGTAGAGCACGGCAATGGGCGGCAGGCTGGTTTGCAAATGGCCTTGCGCTTGCGCCTCTTCAATCCAGGCGCCCAAGCGGTCGCTCACTTCAATCAGGCCATCCATGTACAGCGCATTGGCCATGAGCTTGGCGCGCAAGGTGGAATTGCGACTGGGCAGGGAGGGCATCTGTCCTAGCAACTGTAACTCCATAGTCCAGCGCGCTACGGCCCGCAATTGCGCCATGGCGTTTTGCACTGGCAGTTCGCGCAAGTAGTCTTGGGCTCTTTGCATCAGCTTGACCATGGCCGCCGCCGCCAGGTCTTCTTTGCTGGGGAAATGCTTGTACAAGCTGGCCTTGGCGATGCCCACGGTGGCAGCGACTTCATCCACCGTCATGGCCTCAAAACCTTTTTGCGCCAGGAGTGCGCTGGCAGTCTGAATGATGGCGTCCTCGCGCGCCTGTAGCATCTGCGTTTTGAAGGACACTTTGGGCAGGGCTTTGGAAGGCATGTCTGAATTTTAGCCTTTGGGTTGTTTTGTAATCGATTGGGGCTGATTTGCGACTGAGCGGTTCAATTATTGGCCTGCTTTACCTGCGCCCCTTGCCGCATCCCAAGCGTCACTTTTATTTTGACCGCAGTGGTTGGTGGGCAAAGGCTGGCTGGCTGCAGCGCCACCCAGGCTTGCCCTTTTCGCGGCGCTTAGGAAGTGGCGCCTAGCCCTCAACGGCGCTAAGCCGCGTGCGCCTGCTCCAGGCATTGCAAGAACGCGCGGGTGGCACGCGAGGCTTGCGGTGAGCGGCGGGTGATAGCGAAGAACTCGCAGTCGTAAAAAAACACACCCGGGACGACGGCCTGCATCTGGCCTTGCTGCACAAAGCTGTGCGCATAGTGCTCGGGCAAAAAGCCCACAAAGCGGCCGGACAAAATCAGGGT